>Ga0307513_10003071_pt1 | contig 22769 bp, 16 predicted proteins | sample 15_EM_MG_FD_202174 | JGI IMG/M metagenome (GOLD analysis project Ga0307513, IMG submission 202174) | Populus trichocarpa ectomycorrhiza microbial communities from riparian zone in the Pacific Northwest, United States - 15_EM | ecosystem: Host-associated > Plants > Roots > Unclassified | place... | reverse complement strand
CGAAAGTGCTCGGAATGACCCATGCGTCACGAGCATCCATAACATTTATGATCTCTTACTGAGCCCTCTGCGGGATAAGTGAGTTGCGATGACCACTTCTGAGAGGCACGATAGACAGGAGTCGGTAGGTCCCTTGCACCGACCGGTGTGACTGTGATCTTAAATAAAAGTCTGTTAGAGATCCGGGAGTCATATTTAGAGAGCTCGTTTGCGGTCTGCGTGCAGTGGGACATAGTGAAATCGCATATCGATCGAGCCGTCGACCAAGAACTGGTTCCCGAGCGAGAGACTGACGAGGTACACAGCCGCGAGGACCGACCGCTAAATATACTAGTTTCGGTCCTTGAACGGCTCGCGGCGTTCCGATGCGTTCGATGATGGCTATGACGCTTCAACATCTTCGGGCGTTTGTTTAACCGTTTGGCACGCGGACTTGACCGATATAGTTCGCGCGAAGCGAACATCAGCCATTGCCTTGTCGGCCACGTTCGATGTTCTTCCGCCTTCTAGGCAATCAAACCACACATTTGCAATTGTTGAAATACTGCGTTCTGTACGGGAACCGCACACGCAGTGGAGGCCAGAGCATCGCCGGACATGAGTCAGATGTGGTCGGGTCCAACTGGTATGATATAATGCAAACCTAAACGGGCATACAGCAGTCTACAAATACGGGGAAATACAAGATCCTGACAGCGATCCCAACTGACAGCAAAGAAACGGAAACTTGAAGTAATATGTCAAGTACAAATGAGGGTGTGTTGATGTTCCATTTTGCGTCTTGCCACAGCATTCTCACAGGCATGCAACCTCATAAAGATGCTCTCGCGTTGTTCCTGGCAAGGGGGTTCAAGCTAGGACACAATGAACCACCGACCATGCTCAGGATATGCGGCCTAGGTTAACGCACTGTACTTATGGCGGAGTACTTACCATGTATACGGTTCGTTCCATTGAACCCATCAGCGCCGATGGCAGAATATGTCACAGACTATATCCTTGACACCTACCTTTCCTGGATCTAGGAACCCTGTAAATTAAACGAATAAATAAATTATGATATAAAACACCATTGCATTTTTTGAGGGTCATACTTCATTTGGACTTGGCCGAGGTTGATATAGTCATGGAAAGCGTACTCTCAGATGCACTTTCCAACTTGCAGTTGGAGCCCACGATGTTAGCAAGCAGGAGGCCTTGAAATACAATGAGGCATGCAGAGTACGAGAAGACCATTCAGCTGATCTTTGGTCTTATTTTTAATTTTAATAGTTCCTCTTTGTACTGTACTTAGAATTTAATTACATTACTTAGTTAATCTGTTTAACACACTATTACTTTGTATTGTGCGGCGTGGTAAAGACAGTAATAATTAACTATATGTTTTCGCCAGTGCCCCTGAAGAAATGCTTGGTTAAAAAATACCTGGTCCATGTCGCTGTGGTGGTGTATCCAGGTGTTACACCAGCCATATTTGCAACGTTCAGTGGAAGTTCATGTGCACGGCTTCGGTTGGTCACCCAGATACGCAGTTACAGTAGGGCCGTCCGACCAGGCGTGGCTAAGATCTTCTCATATGCCTCGGACACTAAAAGTTCCAAGTTGTTCACAAGGTATGTTTCATTTGTTTAATTATGTGCCCCCCCCCACCTACATGCCCATTTGCTAACCTGTCCGTGCATCTGGCCGGGATGTCGCTCCGCTTGCAGCCGCCTTGTCCTTGTAGGACCCTATAGGGACGTGAGCTGGGGAACAAAATGTGTGTATATAGAACAGACCTAAAGCGATGTGAGCTGGGGAACAAACCGTGTGGGGTCCCAAAGCACACGTCGTTCTATATATACAAGAGGGGTGTCTACGTAATAAAGAGACGAAGTAGACACAGGGGTACAATGATAACCCAAATCAGCACGCAACACGACCCCCTCGGCCCAAAGGGACGACCCCCTAAACCGGAGGGCAGTCCAGACGCAGTTCCAGCATTGCCCCAAACCTGGAGAACTTGACCCTACCCAACTGCCTTGTGAATATATCGGCGGGGTTTTCGATCCCAGGAACATGAGAGACTGCGATGTGACCTTGAGCGATATGATCGCGAATCCAGTGGTACGCCCGGTGAACGTGTTTCATAGTCGACTGATGTTCAGGGTGCTTGGCGACCTGGATCGCGGACTTATTATCGACGAGGAGAGGAGAGGGTCGAGACGTATCGTAACCGAGATCTTCGAATAAGTACCGTGTCCACATCACTTCATAAATACAGGGGTACAATGATAACCCAAATAAGCACGCAACAGTCCTAACTGGTCCCTTGTCAATTAATTCGGTACTTGGCCGCTAATCCGGTGGGCCATGGGCGCCTTACTCTCGGTGATTGGTGAGGAGAAAGCACGTATGAAAACATATCTACCCGAAATAACACTACAGAGCAGGTGAACGCTGATTTGTGATAAAGTGAGAAGCTCAAGGAGAAAGGGACTGGGCTATAAGCACGGCGTTCTGAGGAATGTCTATTTATAGGCACTACTGAGGATCTGGGTCCAAGATGTGGCAAAGGCAAAGTCCTCAAAATCAAGGGAAACCGATCGAATATGAGGTGTCAGAGAGATGGTGAGGAAGGCAGGCGGATGCAAACCTGCACGACAGTCTGGGGGTACCCAATACAATAAGCGGCCTTCTAAGTCTCTGACCCAACCATCTGAGTCTGGGGGAGCACCGAGCAGAGAATAAGGTGGGTTATAAGTCCGCCGTAGTGGAGTGGAAACCTCTGGAAGCGCATCCCACACGCGGATAGAGCTGTCACCAGATCCAGAGGCGATGCACTGCTTATTGGGAGAGTAAGAAACAGACCGTACCGTGTCAGTGTGCCCCATTAAAGGTTCGCCAACTACAGCACCGGTCTTAGCATCCCAGATTCGAAGGGTCCTGTCACTGGACCCAGAGATGATGTGATGCCCATCGGGAGAATAAGCAACGGACCGGACGGCATCGGTGTGCCCCTGTAGAGGCTTGCCGACTGGAGCGCCGGTCTTCGCATTCCAGCGTTGAATGGTTCTGTCAGAGGACCCGGAGATGATGTGCTGGCCATCAGGGGAGAAAGCAACAGAGCGTACTGTCTCAGAATGGCCCATTAAAGGCTTGACAACCGTATCACCAGTCTCAGTGTCCCAGATTCGAATTGTGCGGTCAGCGGACCCGGAGGCGATGTGGAACCCATTAGGAGAGTAAGCAATAGACCGTACAGTACCGGAGTGCCCCATTAGAGGATTGCCAACTACAGCCCCGGTCTTCGCATCCCAGACTCGAATGGTCTTGTCGCCAGATCCGGAGATGATGTGCTGCCCATCGGGAGAAGAAGCAACAGAATTCACATAGTCACTATGCCCCAATAGAGGCTCACCAACCGCAACACCAGTTGCGGCATCCCAGATTCGGATGCTTCTGTCGCGGGATCCGGAGATGATATACTGCCCATCGGGGGAGTAAGCAACTGACTTCACATCGCCGGTGTGCCCCTCCAGAGGCTTGCCAACCATAGCACCAGAGTCTGCATCCCAGATGCGAATACTGTGGTCACGGGATCCGGAGATGATGTGCCGCCCATTAGGAGAGTAAGCAACGGACCACACCCCTCTCAAGTACTCCTCTCGGGGATTGCCAACTGCAGCGCCAGCTTCGGCATCCCAGGTTCGAATACGTCTGTCCTGGGATCCAGAGATGATACGCTGCCCATTGGGGGAGTAAGCAACTGATCGCACAGGGCCAGTGTGCCCCCCCAGAGGCTTGCCAACCGTCGCACCGGTCTCTGCATCCCAGATGCGAATTGTGCGGTCACGGGATCCGGAGATGATGCGTCGCCCATTAGGAGAGTAAACAACGGACCATACAATGTCGGTGTGCCCGTTCAGGGACTTGCTGGATGCAGTGCCAGTGCCGGTATCCCAGATTCGAATGGTCGTATCCGTCGATCCGGAGATGATGTGCTGCCCATCGGGAGAGTACGCAACAGACAGCACCTCACCGGTGTGTCCCCTTAGAAGTTTGCCCACTGCAGCACCGGTTTTAGCATCCCAAATTCGAATGGTCCCATCCTCGGACCCGGAAGTGATATGCTGCCCATCAGGAGAGAGAGCAACAGACCATACTTTGTGAGAGTGCCCCGTTAGTGGCTTGCCAACCACAGCGCCTGTCTTGGCATCCCAGATTCGGACGGTACTGTCACTAGACCCGGAGATAATATGGCGCCCATTAGGAGAGTAAGCAACAGACTCCACATCCCCTGTATGCCCCTCGAGAGGTAAACCAACTGCCGTGCCAGTCCCGACATCCCATATTCGAATGGTACAATCACCAGATCCGGAGATGATGTATTGCCCATCAGGGGAGCAAGCAACAGACCCCACTATCCCGGTATGCCCCTGTAGGGGCTCTCCCACTGCATCACCGGTCTCTACATCCCAGATTCGAATCGTCCTGTCCACCGATCCAGAAATGATCTGCCGCCCATCAGGGGAATAGCACAGGCTAGTGACAGTACCACCGTGTCCAACCCATCCCAAAGGGGGCAATGGCCAGGACAGCAATTTCCCGCTTTGCATCTTGATTAATTTGGTAAACTTTGTGGTAAACGTCGCTGATACATACGACTGTGAGGGCAGGAATGGCAGCGTCGAAAGATAGGTATGCGGAGTACTAATGGAGATAGGAGTGTGGAAGGTGATGATGAAACGACAAATGTCCTTAATTTTCTTGAGAATCGTCGTATTAGTGTCCTACACCAAATAGGATCACCTTAGTCTAAGCGACCGGCAACCTGGGGCTGTACTCACCTTGGCCCAGGACATCACTAGTCGAAGACGTGGAGCACCGATAGGGACCATTCCCATGATACTCAATACTTCGACCCAGAATAACGGGGATAATCCTTCAATAAATTCCTCTAAACTCTCCCACACGCACTGATCGCCAGTGTCAGGAGTAAAGCAAACATGATACGACCAATGGAGACAGCTATACTGCAAAGCATCGGGAATATTTTGCTCGATTCGGGATTGGAGGTCCTTAACATCTGCATTAGCGAGCCGGGAATCTTCAAGCTTGCAGATATTGAAACGAAGTTGGTTGACCATCGTCTTAAGGCAAGAAATGCCTAGATTCATGTTCGCGTCTCGGGGGCTGACTTGATAGTCGCAGTAAGAGTCATGGCTGAAAAAGAAATCGGAAATGGATAGATGTCGGACACGAATGCCTCCCTTGGACGCTTTATCTCGATATAGCAAAGAGCCGAGATCATCCACCCACTTTTTAACCAGATTGGATCTCACTCCCGCCAACTCTCCAATCGCCTCGTCGCACAGTGAGCGGTACGGAGCTGTTGTAAGAAGGACTCCAATCACTCGCTGAAACTCAGCATTGCCAGGGGGTATTCGTGCCTTTAAGATGCTGGAGTAAAGGCTATATAGAGAGTTCAAGGCAGTACCGTCTGAATCCTGCACGGTAGCCTCCAAAGATTCTTTTGGGTCTGTGCAATGCTCAAGGGCAAGGACGACAGTATTGATGAAGATGAAAAGACCGTTCGCGCGAGAGATAACTCTGTCGAAGAGCGATTGTTCTGGCCAAGGGGTCGGAAGGTACCATTTTGAGGCCACTAAATCGAACTCGCGGTGGGCGAAGGTTCGTAAATCATTATTTGTATCTCGGTCCATAGCCAGGTCATATCGTAGATGTGACGATCGGGTGGGAGTGTCAAAGAAGCGCTGGATATCGGCTTCAGATCTACTTGTGATGATGATTCTGAGCCATGGTGCTTGCGAAGCCGCGTCAGTAAGAGCCTCTAGGATGGCTAGACGGCTCCGATCGTCGCCACATTCGTCGAGTGAGTCGATGACAAAGACGAGAGCATGGTCTGGGTGGTGAGGAAGTTTGCAGATGAAGTCGAGAAAGAGAGAGTGCTTCATTGACTTTGATGTCAGATTTGGGTCGCTGCGAAGACGGGCAGTCACGATACTTCGAAAACGAGGCAAGATTCCGGCGAGTGTGTTGATGAGCGTTGGAAGGATATGTTTTGGCTCGCTCAAATTTGGATCGTCCCTTCGACAGAAAAAGGCTCCAGCAAGACGCTTTCGCTTGTGAAGCTCTTCACAGATCGAGTGAGCTAACGACGTTTTGCCGATTCCAGGTGGGCCGTATAACCAGTACGTATTACTCCGCTCCTGTGGGTCGGGTACCCAGGCCATGATCCGATTAAGGATAGATTGCCTGGTGCCTTCCATACAGCACTGACCCAAGTCATAGCCGGCATCGAGAGGTTTGAGCCGCTCAAGCAAAAACTGTTGCTCTATACGAAATTGCTGAGAATGAATGCTCGCCTGATCGAGGTAATGAGTGCTCACCATTCTTTTTGGCTAGCAGGAGTGCCTCGACATCCACTGCACGACTGAAGTCTTCGATGACCTTGGTCAACTCTCTATCCATTTCTTCGATGGTCTCCTGATAGGCTGACCCACCGATCGTTTTCGCTGCGATGATCAGCATTTGCTAAATCCATGACATGCTTGCCTACCATGTTTTACATAATCGCATGAGAATCTAGCGACCCTGTGCATGACTTCGAACATTCTCGGGATGACCCTCTCTAAGAGTTCTGGCTCTTCGCAGATGAAAACCTCCGCGACCTTGTCCGCTAATGGCAGAATGCGCTGCATCCGGTCCAAAAGGCCTGACAGGAGCTGACCATACTTGTTTTGTTCCTGCAAGAGCTAAACGGTCGTGTTACCTCCGCTCCTGATCCCCGAATGGCGAGCACGAACCTCAAACGTGACTCTGGCAATACCGAAGACAACATTTGAGATTGGGTTCAACTAAAAAGGGTTATTTTGTTGCTGTTTCCCGAGTGGGAGGACCGACCTCTGCGAATACAGCACCGTACTTCATACCCGTCTCCATAGCCCTCTCCATCGATCCGGGTAGCAGCGGGGAGTATTCCTTCAACAATCCTTCGAGTTCATGGAGCAACGGCCGTAGAGCTTCCGCCTATGCGAAGCTCGTCAGTTGAATGCGATGGCGGTTGTAAGGAGACGGACAGTAGCGTTTGCAGAGAATCGAAATTCTATAGAACAGTGATTCTTTCCAATGACAATGACCCCTGCGCTCGATCAGATATGAATGGACTATTTGGTGATCATGACTGACGGGGTACCGTGAACTCGTGCGTGGTGGAGGTCCAATAATCATCGAAAAGTGCTTGAAGGTCGATGACGTCGGTCGCCTGTCGGGTCTTTGCCCAGATTAGATGTCCGCTTCTCATCCGGATCTCGACGCGCATCCTGGATATCGGAGAAACATCACTGCATACATAGGAACTATTAATAAATATCTGTAGTTGGAAAACCGGGCATACAGGCGTTGGGCTGGTGTCCAAGTGCGATTGCCGTTCGTGTGTAATTCTCTCTCGTCGTTTTCTACAAACAACTTGAGCGTATACTCTCGATTTAGGACATTTTGGACCGTAATGTCTGTATATTACTCGGAATCAGTGATATGGCCGTGAATGGGGGTGAAGCGCCGCACGCTCTAGGTAGATGCTCGTATTGGCCATTAGTCACAATCCTGCGCGATAAAGACGTCGAAGGTGCTCACTGGCTTTCCGTCTTGGCCTGTTGAGTGGCCATGTTGATCACTTTGAGGAGAGTCAGACGAGGGTCGATCCAAGAGGGAGACGGGCCCAGTGTCACAGCTGACCGCACACCAGCCAATATGCTGGGCGGCTAAGGTGCCCAGTGAAGTGAGAATAGACATTTGACAGCTTAGGCCATCGAGCCAATCGGAAAGGAGAGATCATTAAGCTTGCAAATTATCTCAACCAATCAGCGGCAACCTTGGTGAGACCGGTTTCATTGTCACTAGGCCAGTATTAATGAAAGACATTCTACTTCGCCAGGGTAGTTACTAGATCAGCCCAACCTATTCTTGAAGATACGGGGCTTCTCAGCACCTACAAGATGGTCAGAGATGAATTAGAAGCCTCGTCCAGAGCCAGAACATGCCCCAACACCTCATTTCGCCGGCACACACAGAAAGCAGGTGGCTACGAATCCTTGTACACTGTACTCTGCAAGGGACTTGCTGCTAGATGTCGTGACATATGCAAGACTGCTCGGCCGGGGCCGCTTCTCCAGATCCGCTGAGCCTCTTCTTCTCCCCTTCTCGCTCTCGTCAGAGCGAACTAGCTGGGATACACAAAATCCACGATCAAACACAAAACCATACTTAGGATGTGCAAGAGTACGAGCTAATGTTCGTCGGCGTCCTAGGTGCGCTCCCTGCACTACACTTTCTCGCCTCACCCAATCCGAAATTGTGAAATATACTTGATCATTTTCCGGGATCTGAGAAGACGTATCTGATGACCTATCTTGTCAATGAGTACTTCAATCCGAATGGGAACCTCGAATTGAAATGTGCACCCGAGCAACAATGCGGCGTATTCACTATCCACGCTCTTATTCACCTGAGATATACGCGCAAGAGACATATATAGCACAGTACATTCAATATTCCCAGGTGAACCGGCGGCAATCCACAACCTCAACATGCTTTTCAGGGGCAAAGGTCTCTATGCCCTCCGAGCGCTGCCCCACTCTATACCACTTACTCAAATGCTTTGGATTGACCAGTTCTTATATGTAATATACTTCACACGGAGGGAGGTAAACACAAATCGTACGTATCCACCTCCTTGACTATAGCATCAACGCACGGCACATTCCAGTGCCTCTCTGAGGTATCCTTTGGTGTTAAATTAAATGGGTGGTTGAGGGGTCATCTCCCAATGGTCATGATGGGAACGAGTGCGACCTTGCGGAATGGGAGAGGGAGGCACCTGCAAACGGTGAGTGCCGCCCGTGTCTGCTAATTTCTCCGCGCCAACTCTCCTTCCTTCTCCCAAGCAATCCGAAAGCGTCGTCGCCAGAGGGTCGCACCTATGCAGAACGCTTCCGAAACCCCCGATTTCCGTGGGCCTAAAATGAGTCGAACGTGGCTGCTGATTGAGTAGCACGGAAAACCGTCGACAGAATGCGAAATTTAAGTAGTTTCCTCGGTTTTAGAGGATGGAATAGCTTTGGTACAGTATCTTCACTGCCGCAAGCGTCTTCGGCTGCTGTTTGAGTGACATGACCGAGTAACCTGATCTCTTCATTCTGTAATCTCCCTGAAGATCCACGCTCGCTCTTTGCACCCGATTTCTGAAGATAACCGCGGTTCAGAGGGTTCAGTCGAGGGTAGATTGTTGCCATACACGCGTCCGGAACGGGTCGTGGACATCGATATCGGCACCATCGACTCGCTCAAGAGCCGAACTAATCACGTGGTCCTCTCAAATTAGCCCTCGGCCTTTGTACTCGGCGGTCAAGACATTTTTGTTTTTTGTAATCCAATTGTTGCGTGCGAAGAGCTAGTCTATGTTACACGATGCGTTGGATGCGGTATATCCAAGTACAAACCTCGATCCTTGTTACTGACCATCATTGTCGTCAGGCCTCTGGCAAGGATCTTGGGATGTTGTGGCGTAAGATTGTCTGGTGAGGTGTGTTTTCTCTACAGCTGCCCTAGGGCAAAACGCGATGCGTTTACAAACTCGGTTATCTCTGTTAACCCGGTGCTATGTCTCCATATATGTTCTTGAATCTTCCGGTTTTGTTGAGGTAGGTGAGTGTGTGGGGGATCGATTTCTCATCTGCGAAGAGCTTGGTCAAGGTAAATGATTTCCTGCCGATGCTTTGGATGAGTTGATGTCTTGCATGTGCGTATTTCGGGCACGTGAAGATGAGGTGATGTACGTCTTCTGTCTTGTTCATGCATGTACTTTGCAGGCAGTTTGGCATGTGGTTCTTTCCGAGTCTGTGCAGATGATGATCAGGGCGTGACCTGTACGTAATTGTGTCAGAACGCTGGTTTGTCTACGATTGAGTGAACTCATGATTTTTAGGTATTTGTTTGAGGGGAGTGAGGGGTCGATTCGTTTTGTACGTCGATATCTTGGGGATTCTATCCACCACCATTTGCAATCGATTTTGATGTCTTCTTGGATCATTTGCTTGACTGCAGATATACTAATGGGTAGCCATTTTTGGAGGAACGGCAGGCGGTCAAGATGCCTTGCAGGTCACCTACCTGCCATTACACCACTTGGGCTAAATATTCCACTTATGGAGGAGCGTCGGGTACGTTGATACGATGGTCAAACCAATCAGGCTGTTGACCTCATTGACCGTTTGCCAGCAAGTGAACAAGGCGTTATGGTCTTGCATCAGTGCACGAATGCTAGCCTAAGAAATGCTAGGTTCAAACGCATACCTGGGCCATGGCATTGTGGTAGTGTATTCAGGTACTACACCAGCCAAGTTTGCAACCATCAGTTGCATTCGGGGGGAGTTCATGTGCACGGCTTTGGGTGGTCACCCAGATACGCAGCCCCAGATTGAAGGTTCAGAGGGCCGTCTGGCCAGGCGTGTCTGAGATGCCTCAGATACTAAAAATTCCCTGAGTTGTTTATAAGGTACGTTTCATTTGTTTAGTTCTGTCTAACAACATGGGCCCCGCCCACCTACATACTAATTTGCTGACCTGTCCGTACATCTGGCTTCAACTTGCAGCCGCCTCGTCCCAGCCGGTCCGTTGGCATTTAACGTGGCGCTGGGCGGCTAATCCGCGTGGGCCACGCGCATCCTGCTCCTAGTGATTGGTGGAGAGAAAGCATATTGGAAAACATATCTATCTGTGACATGATGCTACGGAGGTCCAATTGGACGCTAATTTGTGATGAAGTAAAGAGCTCAAGAAGAAAGGGACTGGAAATCGAATGCTACAAACACAGAGTTCTGAAAAAGCTCTGAGGCTATGCACTGCTGAGGACCTGTGTCCAAGAAGCTGCAAAAGCAAAGTCCTCAAAATCAAGAGAAAGTGATCGAAAATGAGGTGTCAGAGATATGGTAACGAGGACAGGCGAATGCAGGCCTGCACGACAGTATGGGGGTACCCAATACAGTAAGCCGCCCTCTAAATCTCTGACCCAACCATCCGAGTCTGGGGGAGTACAAAGCTGAGAATGCAGTGGGTCACAAGCGCGACGAAGTGGAGTGGAAACATGTGGAAATGCGTCCCACACACGGATAAAGTTGTCACTAGATCCAGAGACGATGTGTTGCTTATTGGGAGAGTAAGCAACAGACCGTATAATGTCAGAGTGCCCCATCAAAGGTTTGCCAACTACGGCACCGGTCTTGGCATCCCAAATTCTGATGGTCCTGTCGCTAGATCCGGAGATGATGTACTGCCCATCGGGAGAGCAAGCAACGGACCAGACGGCATCGGTGTGACCTTCTAGAGGCTTGCCGACTGCAGCACCAGTCTTGGCATTCCAGACTTGAATCGTTCTGTCAAACGACCCAGAGATGATATGCTGGCCATCAGGAGAGAAAGCAACAGAGCATACAGCTTCAGAGTGGCCAGTTAGAGGCTTGACAACCATAGAACCGATTCCCGTGTCCCAGATTCGAATAGTGCAGTCAGCGGACCCGGAGGCGATGTGGCACCCATTAGGAGAGTAAGCAAGAGACAATACATCCCCAGAGTGCCCCATTAGGGGTTTGCCAACTCCGGCACCAGTCTTGGCATCCCAGATTCGAATGGTCGTATCACTAGATCCGGAGGTGATGTGCTTCCCATCGAGAGAAGAGGCGACAGATTGGACGAGGCCAGTATGCCCCAACAGAGGCTTACCGACTGCAGCACCAGTCACGGCATCCCAGATTCGAATGCTTCTGTCGTGGGATCCGGAGATGATATACTGCCCGTTGGTGGAGTAAGCAATTGAATTCACATGGGCGGTGTGCCCTTCCAGAGGCTCGCCAACTATAGCACCAGTTTCTGCATCCCAGATTCGAATGATGCCATCAGAGGATCCGGAGATGATGTGCCGCCCGTTGGGAGAGTAAGCAACGGACGACACCTTTTTCAAGTACTCCTCTCGGAGATTGCCAACTGCAGCGCCAGTTTCGGCATCCCAAGTTCGAATGCTTCTATCCTGGGATCCAGAGATGATATGCTGCCCATTGGGGGAGTAAGCAACTGACTGCACTGCGCCATTGTGCCCCTCCAGAGGCCCGCCAACGATAGCACCGGTCTCTGCATCCCAGATTCGAATCGTGCAATCACGGGATCCGGAGATGATGCACCGCCCATCAGGAGAGTAGACAACGGACCATACAAGGTCGGTGTGCCCATTCAGGGACTTGCTGGATGCAGTGCTAGTGCCGGTATCCCAGATTCGAATAGTCGTATCGGTCGATCCGGAGATGATGTGCTGCCCGTCGGGAGAGTAGGCAACAGACAGCACATCACCCGCGTGTCCCTTGAGAGGTGTGCCCACTGCAGTACCAGAGTTGGTATCCCAGATTCTAATTGACCGGTCATAGGACCCGGAGAGAATCTGCTGCCCATCAGGAGAGAGGGCAATGGACCTTACTCCCCCGGAGTGTCCCCTTAGAGGCTCACCAACTACAGCACCAGTTCGAGCATCCCAAATTTGTATGGTCCAATCATCGGAGCCGGAGATGATGTGCCGCCCATCAGGAGAGTAAGCAACAGACCACACATTGTTGGTATGTCCCTCGAGAGGTTTACCAACTACAGCACCAGTCCTGGCATCTCGAATTCTAATGGTTCCGTCACCAGATCCGGAGATGATGTTTCGCCCATCAGGAGAGTAAGCAACGGACCACACCGCCCCGGTGTGCCCCTGTAGAGGCTCGCCAACTGCATCACCGGTCTCCACATCCCATATCCGAATCGTCCTGTCCATGGATCCAGAAATGATGTGCAGCCCAGTAGGGGAATAGCACAAGCTGGTGACAGTATTACTGTGTCCAACCCATTGCAATGGGGGCGCTGGCCATGACAACAATTTCCCACTTTTCAGCTTAATTGATTTGGTAAACTTTGTGGTAAAAGTCGCTGATAGATGCGACTGTGAGGGCAGGAATGGCAGCGTCGAAAGATAGGTATGGGGGGTACTAATGGAGATAGGGGAGTGGAAGGTGATGATGAACCGGCGAATGTCCTGAATCTTCTTGAGAATCGTCGAATTGGTGTCCTGCACCAAATAGGATCACCTTAGAATGGAAGCGACGGGCAACCTGGGGCTGTACTCACCTTGGCCCAGGATATCACTATTCGAAGACTTGGAGCACCGATAGGGACCATCCCCATGATACTCAATACTTCGACCCAAAATAATGGGTACAATCCTTCAATAAATCCCTCTAAACTCTCCCACACGCGCTGATCGCCAGTATCAGGAGTAAAGCAAACATGATACGACCAATGGAGACAGCTATACTGCAAAGCATCGGGAATATTCTGCCCGATTCGGGATTGGAGGTCCTTAACCTCTGCATTAGCGAGACGGGAATCTTCAAGCTTGCAGATATTGAAACGAAGTTGGTTGACCATCATCTTAAGGCAAGCAATGCCTAGATTCATGTTCGCGTCTCGGGGGCTGACTTGATAGTCGCAGTTAGAGTCGTGGCTGAAAAAGAAATCGGAAATGGACAAATGTCGAACACGAATGCCTCCCTTGGCCGCTTCATCTCGATACAGCAAAGAGCTGAGATCATCCACCCACTTTTTAACCAGATTGGCTCTCACTCCCGCCAACTCTCCAATCGCCTCGTCGCACAGTGAGCGGTACGGCGCTGTCGTAAGAAGCACTCCAATTACTCGCTGAAACTCAGCATTTCCAGGAGGTATTCGTGCCTTTAGGATACTGGAGTAAAGGCTATATAGAGAGCCCAGGCCAGTACCGTCTGAATCCTGCACGGTAGCCTCCAAAGATTCTGTGGGGTCCGTGCAATGCTCAAGAGCGAGGATGACAGTCTTTATGAAGACGAAAAGACCGCTCGCGCGAGAGATGACTCTGTCGAAGAGCGACGGTTCTGGCCAAGGGGTGTGGAGATACCATTTTGAGGCTACCAAATCGAACTGGCGTTGGGCGAAAGCTCGTAAATCTCCAACGGCTTCCTGATCTGTAGCGAGATCATATCGGAAATGCAACGATTGGGTGGGGGTGTCAAAGAAGCGTTGGATATCGACTTCAGGTCTGCTTGTAATGATAATCTTGAGCCACGATGCCTGTGCGGCTGTATCGGTCAGAACCTTCAGGATGTCTGGACGGCTCTGGTGGTCGCCACATTCGTCGAATGCATCAATGACAAAGACGAGAGCATGTTCTGGCTGGCGAGGAAGTTTGCAGATAAGGTCAAGGAAGAGAGAGCGCTCCATTGACTTTGACGTCAAATTTGGGTCGTTTCGAAGACGGTCTGCCACTATGGTTCGAAAACGGGGCAAGGTTCCAGCGAGTGCGTTGATGAGAGTCGGGAGGATATTTTTGGACTCGCTCAAATTTGGGTCGTCCCTTCGGCAGAAAAATGCTCCCGCAAGGTGCTTGCGTTTGTGGAGCATTTCGCAGATCGAATGAGCTAACGACGTTTTGCCAATCCCAGGTGAGCCGTAGACCCAATATGTATTCCTCCGCGGTGCATCATTTCTCTCAAGTGAGTCGGTCACCCAGTCGAGCATCCGATTGAGGATAGACAGGCGGGTGCCTTCCATACAGCGGCGGTGCAACTCGTATCCAGCCTCAACGGATTTGAACCGCCCAAGCAGACACTCTTGCTCTGCAGAAAGCTGCTGAGAATAAACTATCAGGAGATTAAGACAACAAGGGCTTACCACTCCTTTTGGCTATACGGAGAGCCTCAACATCCACTGCACGCATGAAGTCATCGATGACCTTGGTCAACTCCATATCCATTTCTTCGATCGACTCCAGATAGCGCGGCCCACCTGCCGTTCTCGCTGCGGTCGTCAGCACTTACCAAATCTGAATCCAAAATATGACCGCCTACCGTGTCTGACATAGTCGCACGCAAATCTCGCGACCCTGTGCATCACTTCGAACATCCGCGGGATGATCTCCTCCAAAGTCCCTGACTCTTCGCAAACTATTTCATCCGCGACTTTGTTCGCTAAAGGCAAAATGCGCTGCAACCGGTCGAGAAGGCACGACGGCATCTGGTCGTATTTATTTTGTTCTTTCAACAGCTGAGCGGTCAAGTGTCACCTCTCTATCTGATACGCCAGCAACGAGCACGAACCTCAAACGTGACGCTGGCAACACCAAAGATAGCCTTTGAGATTGGATTCAACTAAGGGATGTCAATTTCTTGCAGGTGTCCATACGGAGAACTGACCTCCGCGAATACAGCGCCGTATTTGATAACCTTCTCCACATTTCTCTCCATCGATTCGCTCATCAATGGGGAGTATTCCTTCAACAGCTCTTCGAGCTCATGGAGCGACAACCGGAGAGATTCCGCCTATGTGAGCATTATCAGTAGGATAGGATGAGCGGTTGCAAAGAAGACGAACAGTAGGATTTGCAGAGAGTCTTAATTCGAGAGACCAACGATGCTTTCCAACGACAACGACCTCTGCTCTCCTCTATCAGATATGAGCGGACTAGTGGGTGATCACGACTGACTCGATACCGTGAAGTCGTGCTCTTTGGAATTCCAATAATCATTGAAAAGCGCTTGAAGGTCAATAATGTTGCTCGTCTGTCGAGTTTTTGCCCAGAATAGATGACCGCTCCTCATCTGAATCTCCGCGTGCATCTTGGATGTCGGAGAGATATACCTGCATATGCACATTCATTATTAAGTGTATTTATTTGGAAAATAATGGACATACGGGCGTTGGGCTGGTGTCCAGGTGCGATTGTCATTGGTCTGTAGTTCCCTCTCCTCGTTTTCTAGAAACAACCTGAGCGTATATTCCCGATTTAGGATGCTTTGGAGTGTAATATCTGTATGTCGCCGGAAATCAGTGGTATGGCCTTAAATTGAAGGGAAGTGCCGCACGATCTAGGTAGAGACTTGGGTTGATCATCAGGCACAACGCTACACAAGATAGAGGTCGAGGTGCTTACAGGTTCTCTGTCTTGGCTTGTTGGGCGGCCATGTCTGATCTCTAGTTTGAGGAGCTTAGACGCCCAGGGTCCAGGAGGAGTTGGAGACGAGATCGATGTGCCAGCTGATGGCAGCTGCCAAGTCAGAGACCGGTACAAAGCACGTCCTCAACGCCCGATATCGGCGTTCAGGCACCGAACTAACGGCCAACCACGCTGCTCTAGATCCGCTGGGTCACCAGGGTATCTTGTAGAGGTTGTAGATCATAGTCTATTGCGCGGCCTAGGCCAGCTGCGCTCTTTGGAGTACCGTGCATATGCAATGCGTGAAACGATACTCGAGCACCACAGCTCTATCGTACGCGGTTGTGAGTATCATCCACGCATTGTTACTTGGTTGTTATTGATCAAAGAGCTGTAACATGACGTAATGTCTCCAGTGCACCAGACAAACCACTTCTAATTTGAGGCTTTAAAACTCTCGGGTGCTGCGATTGAAGATCAAAGAAATTAAAGAAATCTACCACGAGGTGTACCATAGCCACTAACGCGTCTAGAACGCGTCCCAAAGACTCATTTCTCGCGCTCTCGACGTTGTAGTCCACTCAAGCGGCTTGGTCTCCGTCTCCCCCTTCTCCTGGCCAGAGCTTTCACGCTGGGACCCACAAAAACCACATTAAAGCAAGCAACGATGCTCGTGATGTGCGGGAGAACGAGCTAGTGGTCGTCTGCGCAATGCGTGCCCGTTCTTGCCTTCTCCACCCCACCTCAACTTAACAATGTATACTGAAATATACTTATTAGTGTTTTTGGCTACTCGGCCCGTCAATAAGCACGTCAATCCGGATGGCAACCTTGAACCCGAGTGAGTGCTCCCGTAAACCCTATTATCCACGCCTTACTGAGCTCGGATTTCCGGTGAGGGGATAGACATGCGTCTCTCAGCTCGGGAGTCGACGGTCGTCCTAGGAAAGGTCGACGTATAACCCTGTGACCTGTCGATCGTATCAGGCGCTCGTACGTAACCTTAATAGTCAAAAAGGGATTTGGATAGTATATCACGCATCTTCCTAGTGGCGTGTGGTCGGAGGACAGCGCCTCGGTGGCATCAGTAGTCCTGAACATCTCATAGTTACAGCCGGCAGTTTCGACGGAGAGCAATTTATTCTCAAGCCACTAAAACACCCGTGTAGAACCTCGCCGCTGTCGCGTCGTGACCGGCGAGCCAGGCGACGGGCTCAAGTCCTTTCTGAACGTCCTTGTAATCCAAGCACACATGTCATCTCTCGCTTCTCCTTCTCTTGGACAATAGCCTCTCTGTACAAGCAAGCGGTCTCCTCAAGGAACACCCGAGATTCACCTAGGTGCATCAACGGTCTTTTCAGGGGGGAGGTCGCCCCGACCGGTAATTGGACGGTGGCCTATGCTTGTGTTTGTACTACACTTATGACCAATGAATACTCACCCATGCCTTCTATAGAACCATATATTTATCCCAAACCCAGGAATTCTTGGAACTGGCTCAACCACCCTCTGTACTTCGGTGGGGTCCGTACCCTATAGCTATTTATAGCCTGGTATATAATATAATTGGGTGACGCCTTTCGGCCCTATCCTGCCCAAAGTTGAATTACCTCGCATATAACGTCACAGTATCAGTAGTTGTAGTAGTTTTCTGGTCCCTTGAACAATAATACAATTTCCTATCGTTTGTATATTGACCTACCACAAAATTGTTTTGGTTGGTAAAGGTTAACAACAACCTTAGACTGTACCACGACCGCGCAACGGGTCAGTAATACGGCACCAAGCCCATTTTCCACATTTTTCCGAAGGTCTCTTCATTCTGGGCAGTTTGGCATTCATTGCGACGTCGTCAGTCTGGCCGAATGGGGTAATTAATGTCGTGTAGAATTACTCATCTTTTGCCTTTCCAGAATGTAAAATGTCGCGTCCAAAACCCGACAGAAATCGGAGGATGCATATTCCGACACAGACCGAAGTCAACATTTCGAAAGCGGTGATCAAAGAGTACGAAGCAAAAGTGGCGGAGCATCAAGTTGATATCGACGAACTGCGAAAGCAAGTCGACCAGTTGGAAGCACAGCAGAAAAGGTACAGAAGGGTGATACGGAAAGAACGGAAGTTTATATCCATCGCACGACGTCTACCACCCGAGCTTTTGGCCCTTATATTTTCCTTTAGGGTGGATGGAGAGTTCTCGTACAAATTGGCAATACCGATGCGCGTTTGCAAAGCATGGTATCACGCCGTCGTCTCCTGCTGTGCTCAGCTCTGGTCCTATGTGCGACTGGACGGCCACACAAGACGTGAATGGTGGAACGGCGCTCTGGGCTCGCCAACGGTCCCGATGCCATCCACTGCGCCCGTTATGGGGTATCTCCGTGCCTGCACTACTTACAGCCGAGAGGTACCTTTAACGATCTCCATCGACTTGGGAGAGTTTGCGCAGTCTTTGGGCGCAGGACCCTATGACCCTAATGCGGTAAATGTTATGCGTTGTCTTAGGACGCTGACTGGGGATAACGGCGAGCATTTGTCCCGTTGGCGGTCGCTCACTCTCCATGCTGGGACCAGGGTCAACGTCGACAAGGACCTACTGCAAGTTTTTCATCAAGATATGCCAAAACTCGTTTTTTTACATCTCCAAAATTTCTCCGACCTTGCATTTCCCCGATTCAAATCCCTCCCTTCCCTCGTCTCATACTCCAGAGGCGGACATTCAGGTTCACATGATATTCGTTCCATCCCTGAAGAAGATCGTGGAAATGTAAAAGCCCTTCAAACGTTTATATCCATGCAAGAGTGGACACAAACGGATTATCACCTCTGCCAGGCATTCCAGAATATCACCAGCCTCAGCCTCGTCAACCCAAGACGCTCGCATGTCCTGTGCAAAAACGTCATCGGACTGTCTCTTCCGCATTTACTACGGTTCTACCTTGAAGGGCCGTTCAATGACGGCTTTCTCAGTGAACTTCACCTCCCCAAGCTGTCAACCTTTATTATTGCTGCAAACGAGGGAGGTGTTGACCCACTGCAGGACGTCTTCCTGGCGAAGATGGAACTCCCCGACTGCAGCTATCTAGTATGGCGCAGTAATCAAAGCAACTTCATGGAATGGGGGCTCAGACCATGTATCACCCACTTATTTGAATACTTTAAGGCGCTTAAAAGATTAGATCTGGAGCCCTGGGTGGAGCCAATTATTTCGCCGGGGGATATTCGGGAGATAATGAGTGAAACTAGGGCTTGGATTGGACGGGAGAAGCCCATGTTGGTGACATACTGCAAAGAAGTGATGTATTTGCTGAACCCTCCGGACTGTTCGTGATAGTCAAGGCAGCCCGTTGGCAGTCTGGCCTGAAGCTGGATGGAGGGATGTTATGGAATGCATGCCACAATTTCATATTCTCGTTGTTTCTGGTATATACGGACCAGGAAAAGATTCATGAACGCATTAACGCAATACTGTATCATAGGTAGTATAAGTACTGTGGGCGAGGGTGTGGGGCCCTGTTTAGGAATATTAATAGTCCACCTACTAGGACAAGATGTATTCATTTCATAACTAGTGTGTTTCGATGCACCGACAGTCGCCATTGTAACCCCAGCGAAACGGGAATCGGACGATCACGTTCGATCAAAACGGTTGTCCTTCCGTCTCAGATTCGCCAGCCGCTCCTCGATACTTTCGCCTTCCTCTCGGACTGCCCCAGATTTGACCTGACCCGTTCCAGTTCTGCCACCGTCTCTCATCTGTCGCGCACCGTACAACGGTCTGTGGACTTCTGGTCGATCATCTATGATAGCACCGAACCCGGTGGGTGAGCTAGGCTGATAGCTAACATCCCTTTGATCCCAACTCCGTCTCAGGATATCATCCACCCTGCTGGATGCCTGTTGTGAATCCGGCTCGAGTTTATGAGCAAACCGGCTTGGGGGATTTACAAAGGTCGACGACGCAGAAACGGAGGCAGGAAAGTCCTTGCTGACCTTCCCGGAGCGTTTTGGGAGGACTCGGGGACCGCGCTCGTCTTCCAGAACGAGATTGAGGTCCAGGGAATCGCCGCCGCCGACTGTGGAGAAGCGTGGTGGGTTACTGGACGAGAGATCGGAAGGAGCAAGTTGGGATTGCCGTTGACTGAGGTCCCTTGAGTGAGAGTTTTCGTGATAGCGATACACAGAAGACCATGGTGGAGAATAGTTGGAGGGACGGGGAAGAGGTGGCGTTTCCTTCTGAAGGGGAAGGTCTTCATCCTCTGGATAGACAGAAGCAGGACTGGGAGGCAACAATTTTCCTTCCAATGTTGTGTCTGGAACTCGAAGCACGTCCTGTATAACGGTATTAGAATCTGTTCTCCCGTGTCCACGCATATGGATCGGGGTAACCCTTCGTCTGAAGACTCCCGGTCGGTCTGCACTAGTGGGCAATAGACTTTGCGCTGGGTCATCCTGGTCGTAGTCAGGTAGCTCTTGTCCACTACTAGTTGCTCGTGGTTTGCGGAAGTCACTGAGCCGTGCATAAGGAGAAAACGGCTCCTCATCCGACAGTCCCGCCTTACTATCTTCTTCAATGTGACCCTCGCGAGCATACCAACTATCGATATCGTCGTACTCCGTCCTGCGAGTACGAGCACGCGAGAAGTCAGATTTGGCTTTTAAAGTATCCGACTCGGGGTACTGGTTGCTACTGGAGCTTCTCCCACCATCCACTCCAGAATTACCGCCCGAATCATCCGGTTGAGCAATGAAGTGCTTCTCATCGTCGTCTCTCTTGTCTTCTTCATCGTCCCACTCCTCCACCCCATGATACCCCCGGTTGGCAGGAAAGCCGGCAGAGGTCGAGTCACCTCGGAGTAGGGGCTTGCGTACGTTGTACCGACGAGAGTATAGGAATGCAGTTACGCATGCGCCTAAGATGGCACCACCGACGATAGTAACTGGGAGAAGGTAGATGGGCTTGAAAGTACTGGGACGTGGGGAGGCAGTAGGGGCATCTTGGGAAGAGGTGGAGGCACTTTGGGGAAGCGCAGTGATTTGGATCGTGGTGTCAACACTACCACTGGCGCCAGTGGTTGATTCGGTGGGGATGTCCACGACTTCCTTGAAGGAGGCTGAACCGGAACTCGAGGGAATGGGGATAACAGAATCAGTAGAGATGGGAACAACTGTGCTCTGAGTAGTTGCAAGAGTGGTGCTAATCGCAGTCATCAGAACAGGCGCAGAGAGAGAGGAGGCACCCCAAGCGGGATACGGCCACCAGTCGAAGGACGATGTCGTTTGAGTAGGGTCAATACCCTCTTGTTGAGGGAGTGCGCGTGCTGCCGGTGCCACACCAATGATAAAGAACCCCCCAAGTAACAAGAATATTCGAGACAGGGTATAGGGGGGACGCTGGATATGATCACTTTCCGGATGATCAGAGGAGTTCTGGAGGGAGGATGACTGGGGCAGGTGGGCCGCGCGTTTCAACACCGAGAGCGGAGAGGCCTGAGAGCGGCCCATCAACCTGTATTCCTGCGGCGATGAATGTTGACCTACGGATGACGGGTGAGAAATCGGGCGCCGCCACAGCAGATCGGGGAATGTTTCTCCAAAAAGTAGTTGGTCGAACTGGAACAGTCCCCAAGATGAGTAACTGACAAGTACAGGGGATATGGGACTCACGCAGCCCTGGTGGAGGCGAGGTAAGGCGACAGCTTCCATCATCTCGCTCTCTCGATGTTCGTCTGCGGCGGAATGCAGGGGTACTGGCGCTGCGCGCCGGCGGTCGTGGGGCTCCGAGCTCTGCAGATGAAGCAGCTCTTGGTCTTCTCGTCTCTCCACTGCTGAGCTCAGGCTCCGAAGAAAGCGATTCGCGGACGACCGGTCGATAGGTTTGGGGGGCTGGACCACTCTCCTCGCCATCGATTGGGATAACAGGTGGAGGTGGTTTATAGTCTTCAATACGGGTTTGCTGGATGAGCGCAGGAGGTTGATATAACCCGTGTTTAGGTGGAACAGGCGGAGGGCGGCTTTCTTTGGTAGCAGGGGCTGTTGACGGGGCTGTTAGAATGGGATCCTCCTTCGGAACACTCGTTCTCATATGACTGTCGTAATGAGAGTGATCAGGTTGGTTGTAAGAGTAGTGTGGGCCCTTGGTGGAGGTGGCGTCCGTCAAGCTGTGAACAGGAGAAGTCGAACCCCTGTCCGTCGTCGAGTTTTGGTCATGAGAAGCCATTTTCCAGTTCGCTCGGATTCCTTGAATATTCTGCGGAAACACCCCAGCGGTGGTTGGGGGCAAGTCGTGGGCCTAGGTGGTGGAAGCAGTAAGTGAGCTCAGGGCATCCCCGGGAGCTCGCTCACGTCTGGCGGCTACCTGATTGGACCTATCTCCGTGTTCCGTTTCAGCTTGTTGAAACTTAGAATAACCTGGAACAACTCTCGGACCTTGGAACATGAGAACCCCGAACCGGGAAAGGGAATGGTGTTCAAGGCGTCTCAATAATGAATTTTCAAGACCGTTGGGCACGGGAAGTCTCTTGACAGTCCGGACCGCGGACCATATCGCTTGGATCCAGCCTACACTTCGCAAAAACCTCATTGTTCCCTCGAAGAGTTGTTAAATCACACACAACAATGTTTCGACTAGTCGCACGCTCTTTCAGCCTTACATACTCGCTGCTGTGAACTTCAAACCGGTTATTCGCGTCTTCCCATCTCGCCAACAATTCCACTG
>Ga0307513_10003070_pt1 | contig 22769 bp, 21 predicted proteins | sample 15_EM_MG_FD_202174 | JGI IMG/M metagenome (GOLD analysis project Ga0307513, IMG submission 202174) | Populus trichocarpa ectomycorrhiza microbial communities from riparian zone in the Pacific Northwest, United States - 15_EM | ecosystem: Host-associated > Plants > Roots > Unclassified | place... | reverse complement strand
ATCATTGATGTAACTCTATGCGCATTAGATTTTTCTTTTGTCTTCCTTTGTTTTCTTGAAGTGGATATGTGTTCTTGTTGCAGAGCATAAATAGCACGCTCTCCGCTTCCTTAGAAAATCAAGCTTCTTTTCTGGTCCCGGCGAACACACACATCAACACAAACCATGAGTGATATATGGTGATGCCATGTAACCGACCCAATAAACGATATGCCTGCAAGAAAGAGAAGAGGGTTAAATAGACATCAAGCTCTCCAAGTATGAAGATAAGACTGAACTAATAATTACGCTATGAGCCTTATTTTCTCTTTTAAATACTCCCTTTAACTAAAAGGAAAATTCAGTGTAATCACTTGACAAAAGAGATTTTTGTAAGGACTCTTTCTTTACATTACCTTCATCTTTAGTATTAGGTGGCTCGTTAACGTTTTCCCTATCTTTCGAATGCAAGCGAAGCTATGCATACTAAGCTACATAGCTAATTGGGCTCTATAATTATCTCATACACTTTTCTAGTTGCTATTAGAATCCCGGTATTATTGTCCTCCACCCCAGACTAGGATCAGCCGCCCCCCATCCTTCGTCGCCGCCATCTGTAGTCACCCATAGTCCCCTACCATCACCTACTCCCTCCTACCGTCTCCCCAAATGCCGCATGGCCCCCCACCGTCCCCTCCATTCCCTTGATGTTCCCGGTGGCCATCTGCAGCCCCCTACCGTCTCCCACTGCTCCCAGCTGCTCCCCACGGTCACCTACCAACCCCACTCGCCCCCCGCCGTCAACCACCTTTCCCGCCATGCACCTCCCGCCTTCAGACACCCCCTCCACACTATCATCTCAGGCTGCCGGCCCGTCGTCCGGGGTGATAACGGCCGTTTTTAGCTTTTGCTGCCGAGGATGGGATTTCTTTCATCGTCCAGTCCGGTCCAGGGCACCTGGTGGTTAGTCCTCCGGGTCCTGTCGGGCCCCTAGGTCGTCTAGAACACTGCTGGGTGTTGCAGCCTTTCGGGCATTGATCAGCTCCACTATTGCAACATGCCCATTCCCGGCAGCAAGCGAGAGGGGCGTTTGGCCATGATTGCGAGGCTCGTCAGGGCTAACATCTTTCCGTTCCATGAGTAGCTTTACGACCGCAACATGCCCATTCTCGGCGGCCCACGATAGTGGCGTTTGGCCACAACCGTCTGGCCTATTCGGACTAATGTCTCCCCGTTCCAAGAGCAACTTCACAACTCCATCACACCCATTCCGAGCGGCCCACAAGAGAGGCGTTCGGCCATATTTGTCAGGTGTATCGGGGCTAACTTCTCCCTGTTCCAGCAGTAGCTCCACTGCTTGATCATGGCCATTCTTAGCGGCCCACGAGAGTGGCGCTTGACCAAAGGTGTCTACTCTATTGGGGTTGACGTCACCCCGTTCCAGCAGTAGCCTCATCACTCCAACACGCCCATTCTCGGCGGCCCATGAGAGCGGTGTTTGGCCACCATTCTCAGGCATATCGGGGCTAACTTCTTTCCGTTCCAAGAGTAACTTTACTACTCCAACATGCCCATTTTCCGCGGCCCACGAGAGGGGTGTTCGGCCATGATTATCTGGTTTATCAGGGCTAAGATCTCCCCGTTCCAAGAGGATCCTTACTACTAGATCGTGCCCATTCTCGGCGGCCCGCGAGAGCGGTGTTCTACCGTAATTGTCGGGACTATTAGGGGTAACGTCTCCCTGTTCCAACAGCAGCCTCACTGCCCCACCATTCCCATCTCCGGCGGCCCACCAGAGCGGTGTTTGGCCACTATCGTCCGGCTTGTTAGGTTTGACGTATTTCCTTCCAGCTGGTAGCCCCATTACTTGCAGTGTTTCCCCCCACCTACGCCCTATGGTCCCAGGATTGACAAATGGCGGACTAAGAAACTGTCTGATCACCCCTTCATTCCCACTCCCAGCAGCCCAGGAGAGTGCTGTTCGACCATATCGCGTGTCCGGTGCATTGGGTCGAGTATGTTTCTGTTGTAAGAGTAATTTCACTACTTCCTCATGCCCATACCTCGCAGCCCACATGAGTGGCGTCAGACCGGCGCTATCTCTTTGATTCGTATCCCATCTTTCCGCCCTTATTAAATCAACTGCAAGTTCTGCAATGCCGAAATACGAAATGCAGTGAAGCGCGGAAAATGCCTCGATAAATCCTGTGTAGCCAGTAAATAGCAGGTCGTTGACTGAGCCCCAAAGCAACTTGGCAGATATATGATCACTATATTGATTCAGTAGCCTGAGCGCAAGGCATCTTGAGCGATCTGAGAGCTCCATCCGAATGTGTCTTCCCCAATACAAAGAAGAATATCTCAGGAAAGGTGTGACTTGGAGATCCGGAGAAGGGCTTGCCGAAAGATCCTTAATGGCCTGGAAATTCAGATACGTCAAACAAGTTTCTGCTATTTTCGAGTGCGGGCTGTCAAATAAGTCGGCATGACCACAAAGATACTCTTTGAGTGTGAAATGGATCAGCCGAATAGTTGAGGACCCTTTATCGACGGCGGCAAGCCCTTGACAACAGTCTATCACTGTTCGGATCGAAGGCACATTGTTGGTATTAATGTCGGTTGATCCGCTCTCGACAGTTAGGGCGTGACATATCTCGTCCACGTTCAAAGGTCGCTCCGAATGTGAAATCCACATCAGAGCCGCCATCCCGAGTCTTGCCCTATCCCCTTCCTGGGCCCTTATCCGTCCTATGGTCGCAGAATATGCATTCGCCAATCCCAAGCCATTTGTAACTGTACCGAGCTTCTCTCGCCTCCGATAAAGCGTCGTTTCCTGCAGGATCACTTCGATCTCTAGAGATACCAGCAGGAATCTAGACACCAGTCTGTCAGCCTATAACTTTAGAAATTATTACCAGCGCCCTTGCTCCCTACTTACATCTCTGAAACAGTCTCAGGAATGGTCCTTATAATGTCCTCCTCCAAGGCCTTGTCCATCGCATCCGGTGATGTATCCTCTCTGAGTCTCGCTCGCAGGAACCGAATGATATCATCCTTGGTGGGTGTAATGGATACAACCACTACCCTCTCGGCAAGATACTTCTCCACCTCATCCCGGATATGCAATCTTCCCGCTAGAAATATTCGTGTGGTGGGTGATTTGCGTAGAATTCTTCTTAAGTAATCGAGCAACTTTGCTCGACACTCGGTAGTGCATTCGTCTAAAGCATCAAGGCACATGAAGGTGGGCCGTGAGGAGGAGATATTTTGTAATATATGCACAATTTCATCTAGCTCCAGCTTCCGGCCCCCGATTACCTTTTCCTGCTCTCGGAAAGCCTGGACGATGTCTGCCGGAATCTCTTCGAGCCCACTGACGACCTGTTTCAGGAGGGAACTTAGGATGGCGGTTGGGGATTCCTCCTTCTGGGCTGCAAAGTCGAAGTAGAAGGACGCAACTGCAGCATTCCGTCCCCTTGCCCAATCGCATAACCTGTCTATTACCAAGGAGCTGCCACAGATTCTTAGCAACGCCCCTGCTTCATGAAGGATACGATTTCTTACCTAATGTAGGTTTTGCCGACCCCCGGATCTCCGTAGCAAAACAAAACTGAATTATCGGGTTCCACGAGGCGAATTCCATGGAACCAACTCTGATATTCCTCTGTTCGTAAGAGCCAGCCTCCAACATCCTTGACTCGATGGGCTCTAATATCATCGTGCCGTATTCCGGGTTCGAGTGGGGACAACCATTCGAGAATCCCAGCCCTCTCATCAGCACTACCAAAGTTATTCACAGTATTAAAAGAGTTGGTGCTGTTATTAAAAGCGTCCCTATTTTCTCCGACACGAGATTGCGACATTTCCCTTTTATTGTTGCTGTTTGGAGGGCTGTAAATTCGATGGAGAGGATTCGGAGGATGGGCTGCTGGGTAGGGTAGGATAGGGTCAATTAATAGAGCTCGTGCGGCTGAAGAAAAGCGGGGCTACCTTTCACTTGCACTTTTTTTTAGCAAAATCCTGGCCTATCAGCTTGTTCGCAATGCAACACCGCAGGCATTCGGCTCCAGGGTTGAAGAAAGGGCCATGCAAGTTGTTCGAGTCGAATGACTTTGGTGTGTGTGATATCGTATCATACTTTTCCGCATATGCTTGTACTTGTACGAGGTACCGGTGTGGGGCAGGGTTTGTACCAGGGTAGTCTGATGTCGTCGATAGCCTATCTGGCAGCGGCCAAATTCATGTAATAGTGGGCCTTGGCACAGAGGTGCTTTGCCTATAAATATCTCCTTCCTGTATCTAGTCTAATAACGAATAACCACACGGGGGTCAACCAGTCAATTCACAACGTTTCCCCTCTCTCTCAATTGGTTCAAGTGCTTCAGTCTTTGTCTTACCCTTGTGAAAGCCTTTAGGCAGTTTATCTTTAGAGCTACTTTGCACAGGTCTATTGATTGATTTACTAAGAGGATACGCCGCGGGCGACAGGAGGGGAATACGGCATGCGCAACACACCATCCAACTAGGGGAGGGCATTGAAACACCCCCACACCGGTACTGTAAAACTGACAGATCAGCTAGAAACTTGGCACTGGAAAAGCGCTTTTTTGACCCCGGGGCTGTATCCCTCTAGTGCCACATCTACAGGACTCATTTCTCCAACCTACGGGTAGCTGTACGACAGATAATCGCCTGCCAGGTACCTTAGACTGAAAATGACGTTCTTCGTAGCATTGCCACACTAGCCCAAGTTCTTCAATACGATCTATCTCTTGCTAAATAGCTTCTGGGACCAAAGTTATTGTTAATCACCGGTGCTCCCGCCGTAACTTAGTCACAGGACATGATATAAATACCATGTTAGAATACCGTAAAACCCCGAATAATTGAACCGTGTGCTATGAAGTCCAGAATTTCCTTCTCCGGAACAGTGGAAAAAACCACGGCAAAAACACAGCCCCTTTCCCCCTTCTGAGACAGAAAAAAAATCTTGACCTTAATGAGAGGAAAGTCCAACGACATACCCGTACCGTAGCACACGGTTCAATCATTCAAGTTTCTACGGCATTCTAGAACAATGTCGAAGGGCTCACGGTAGAGTCGGCGACTCGGCGCAGGATGCGAAGAGTAGGGTCAAAGTTTCACCAAGCGGGGAAAGTGGTGAAGGAAAATGGAGAATGAGGAGGACAGATATGGCATGAGAAACGGTGGAAACGGTGTGATCATATTCAGGACACTCCCGGAAGGATTTCTATCGTCTTTTATATTTAAGGGTGCCACCCGCCCACCGTTGTAAGAGGTGAAGGTCACTGAATTATAAGACTGTCTTTTATATATATCATTCCATTCCTTAAGCACGGTTCTCTCCCAAACATAGCACATTAGAGGGGTTGCGCATGGGGGCCTAGGTGGCGGTTAATAGGGAATGGATCTAGGTGCAAAATGAGTTTGCGCAATAGGTGTAGGTATCATACCCACCTGGATGTCTAACACTTTTGGGTTAACTGAAAATATCCTGTTTTCCTGCAACCTAGGCCTCCTTAGACAAACTCTCTATTGCCCCTCATAATTTGTTAGAAATAAACACCAAAATTAAAATTAAAATTAAAAAATAGGACTCCACTTTTGTACCTTATCTGGATTCTAAAATCGTCAATTTTCAAGAGAGGAAAAAAACGACTTCCCATATCTGATTCCATGCAAATACCGGTACAGTACACCTGTAAGCTACAGTAGGTGCTTAAACTGAATTTCCAAGCTCTTCTGTCGTTCTAAAGCATTGAAGATTCCCAGTACTCCTGCGCTTATGAATATCGTGAGCGCCAAGATAGGGTCAGGGAGTCCTTAGATCCTCAGCTCCTCGAACATACATTTTCGCAAAAACTACCGTATAGAGGGTGACACTCAGGATGACTAGCTAACGATAAGCTCCCGATGAAGAGGGTATACTGGATTAATTTGTCTAGCTTAAGATCCTCCAGCAGAACCACCAACTCGTTAGAGCACCATACCAGGGCTACCGGTGCGTACCACGAGCTATCGAGCTGGCATGATGGGGTCTCAGGGGGGTGTTCGTCACCGGGGCCATACCAGTGTAAGAAGCGGAATCGCCAATTCACCTCAAATGCAAGCACAGCTCGAGTATTAGCGTTATAACCAAACTCCACTAGAGAGAGCCCGCCGGGCGAGCGTTCGAAAAATTAGTATTAGTACTGGTGTCTACTGGTATATTGCATCCAGACGGTGCTTCGACAGTGTTCCCAACCGTCCAGTCCGTCCGCCTTCGGGTCCGGACAGGACAGATGGCAGTACCTGAAAGGGCGCCCTGGACGGACGGCCGGGGACTGCAGGTGTCTCAGATGGCGCAATTTGCCGGGTGACTCCGGATGACGGGCGGGCCCTACCGGTGACTGGCGGGCCCCACAGTTATGCCGTAGTAATTGGCGAGAACTGCAGATGACTGCATATGACGGGTGAGGACTGAAGGTACGGTTCGGGAGTTACCGATCCGTCGAGGACTGTAGGGACCTACAGTCACCCTCTTAGACGGTAGTCTTTCCTAAAGGACGGACGCTCTTGCCCTACAGCTTGAGACGGACGCCCGGGACTGCGGCCCTAGCAGTGCCTACAGGGCGGACGGGACGCTTGGGAACACTGACGGTGCCCCTCAAAATGGTCAGGGGATTTGAACCGTGAAGATTTTCTGAGTGGAGGGTAAACCCCATGTAATATCCTCAAAAGCAAATAAGCAAGGCAACACCTACCATACGTTGTGGTGTTCCTCCCTTGTGCCTGAGGACTAACTAATAGGTGTTGCATGTTATCTTAGACTTCCTAAGAGCGAAGAGCTCACTTTTGATTTTGTTCTCCGAAGTGCCCGGTTTAATTACTAGTAGCAGATCGGAAGCAGCTGAAGCTAATAATTATCAGTAGCTGGTAACTGCCCTAGGATGGGGCGTGGTTTGCTTTTATCAATTTAGCATTTGAAGCCTCATGTCTGAGTAGTCTGTGGACTCCATTGTACTGTATAATACTATACGACGCTATCGTAAGCTATTGATACCTGCCGGAAACCCAGCCGCGCAGTACATTACCTGCAAACCGAACCCCGCGGGAGAAAACTTTATTCCAGGAAATTTTATATTTAACCATAAGAGCTCAGGTCCCCGAAGGCGCTCATAAATTAAATTTCTTTCTAACTGTTGCGAATTTGTTCTTAAGAACTGTTGTATTATCCTTGAGAGAGAGAAGGAGAGAAGAAAACTAAAGAAAGCAATAAGCAATGTGAAGAGGCAAACACCGGGAATGCGTACGCCGTGCCCGGGTACTTCTAGGAACAAGAGGGGACGAGCATATACATAGCACAACACGAGAAACAAAAAGAGCACCGCCAGAGGCCTATTGCAACACTAACAAGCAAATTCGAGACCGTTAGCTTACAGATTTAGGAGGTCGGTATACAAGAGACTTGAATATGATCCTCTGTCGGCACACCATGTTCTGGAGAAAAGCACCGAGTAAGAGCCAAGCTAAATCTATATTATCCTTTTCTCCAATCCTAGGGGCTTGCTAGATATTTAAAAACTCAAATTGATTTCCTTCTCCTCTCCACCTTATACGCCATGTACAACCCCTCCCACACCCCCTATCTCTCCATTGAGATCTAAAGCATTTTTTCATATTAGCCTAGCTGACAACACCTGGTATGTTTTGAGGTCAGTTACAGTACAGACCATATCGTTCATTAGGTCACGTGATCCTCTGAATAAAGGAAGCGGGGGTAATGATTAGTAAGGAGGGTTGCACGCACAGGAGTAAAGAGGCTCATGTGAGCACAAGGAATTTAGATTAAGTACCGTAGTGAAGGAGTTCAGGATCAATTGAGTTGAGTGGTAGAAAGGAAAGCCAAGGAGGAAAAGTAAGGAATGGGAAGGAAGGCCCGAGATGAGGAAAGGATAGGAAGAAAGGAAAGAAACAGGAGAAAAAACTTTCAAGGCTTGCGTGTCCCTCCGCAAGCACGTGCGCGCGCCATGGCCAAAGGCATTTCCTCCCGCCTGCCCCCTCCCCTTCCTTGATACTGCATTGCTTGCACCAATCTCCACACAAAAGCCCAGTGTAAGTCCTCACTAAGGACGGCACACATTAACAAACCCCGAACCTAACTAGCCAAACATTCACGTATTTCTCCCGATGACCTAAAATACCCCAGTAAGGTTAGGTTTGAGCAAGAAGCAATGTGAAGATCTCGCACGAATATTTCTTTAAATTTTCCGCCTTGTCAGAGATATCTGTCGACTCTGGTTCTGTACTTTTGGCTTCCGCCGGGCGTTCCATATATGTTCTGTTGCTGACAGGCGGGAAGGGCAGAGAGAGAGATATACTATAAGACCTTTTACGTCGTTTCATTTGCCTTTCCACTACACCGTACATATAAAGGACAGAGTTGAGAGATCCCTCAAAAGAAACTCCGCGACAATACAAGCCACAACTTAACAAAAGCCCGATCTAGCATTAAGTAAATGGATGGAGGGATACAGGAATAGTAGAAGGCAGCGCTTATGGGACAAAAATTCTCCTAAATGTAATCCGCAAAACGCCAGGAGAGAGAAAGAGAGGCAAAAAAGCGGACACATTTCATACATATATTTCATGCCTAATGGCATAAACTCCGCCTATTAACATGATATTTCCAGTACTAGCAACCAGTAATGTCCACAAGACAATATCGTCGCCCTGAGAGGTCGAATGGGGACCAGAGGAAGGGATAACTCAGTAAGTAACAGTCATAACACATTTCCCAGGGAGGTAAAACGGCACATTGCTAAGCCCGAAGACTCCAGGAGAGGTCATATCATTGGGGTCTTATGCCACCTTGAGATTTCCAGCTACCCGAGCCCTAAGTAGCTCCACTACCTCTGCATGCCCACTCAGGGCGGCACGCGAGAGCGGCGTTTGGCCAGAGTGGTCTGGCCTGTGAGGGCTAATGTCTTCCCGTCCCAACAGCAGCTTCACTACTCCTACGTGCCCATTCTTGACGGCCCGAAGGAGCGGCGTTCGGCCATGCTTGTCCTGCCTATTGGGGCGAACGTCTTCCTGTTCCAACAGTAGCTTCACTGTTCCATTACTCCCATTCTGGGCGGCCAACAAGAGCGGCCTTTGACCAAAATTGTCCGGCCTATCGGGGCCTACGTCCCTCCGTTCCAGCAGTAGGCTCACTACCCCATCATGGCCGTTCCGAGCGGCCCACGAGAGCAGTGTTCGGCCATAATTGTCAGGCCTATCGGGGTTAATGCCCCCCCGCTCCAGTAGTAGCTTGACTACTCCATCATGCCCACCCGCGGCGGCCTCCGAGAGCATTGTTCGGCCATTATCTAGCCTATCGGGGCTAACGTCTTCCCGTCCCAACAGTAGCCTCACTACTTCATCATGCCCATTCCGGGCGGCCCACAAGAGCGGAGTTAGGCTAAAAATGTCTGGCTTATCGGGGCTAATATCTTCCCGTTCCAAAAATAATTTCACTACTCCGTCACACCCGTTCCGGGCGGCCCATGAGAGCGGTATTTGGCCAGAACTGTCCGGCCTATCAGGGCTAACATCCTCCCGTCTCAATAGTGCCTTACTACTCTAAGATGCCCATTCTCGGGGGCCCACGAGAGTGGCGCTCGGCCATAATTGTCTGGCCTATCGGGGCTAACGTCTTCCGGTTGCAGAAGTAGCCTCACTACCCCATCACGCCCATTCCGAGCGGCCCACGAGAGTGGTGTTTGGCCAAGAATGTCCGGCCTATCGGGGCTGACGTCTTCCCTTCCCAATAGTAGCTTGACTACTTCATCATGCCCACCCGCAGCGGCCCCCGAGAGCGGCGTTCAGCCATCATTGTCTGGCCTATCCGGGCTAACGGCTTCCCGTCCCAACAGTGACTTCACTACTCCATCATGCCCATTAGAGGAGGCCGACCAGAGCGGTGTTCGGCCATCGTTATCTGGCCTGCCGGGGCTAGCGTCTTCCCGCTCTAACAGAAGGCTCACCACGCCATCATGCCCATTAGAGGAGGCCGACCAGAGCGGTGTTTCGGCCATCGTTATCTAGCCTGCCGGGGCTAGCGTCTTCCCGCTCTAACAGAAGGTTCACCACGCCATCATGTCCACTAGAGGCGGCCCACGAGAGCGGTGTTCGGCCATCATTGTCTGGCCTATTCGGGCTAATATCCCCGCGCTCTAAGAGTAGCTTCACTACTCCAACATGTCCACCCCCGGCGGCCCGAAAAAGCGGTGTTTGGCCAGAATTATCTGGCTTGTCCGGGTTGATGTATTTCTTTCGAAATTGTCCGCTCATTACTTGCGCGATGTTCCCCAATACACGGCCCATACTCCCAGAGTTGGCAACCATCCCACCAAGGAATACCCTGACCACCCCTCCGTGCCCATTCCCAGCAGCCCACGAGAGCGCTGTGCGGCCATATTCCCTGTCCTGTATATCCGATCGGGCGCGCCCCCGTTGCAAGAGCAATCTTACCACCTCTTCATGCCCATGCATCGCAGCCCACATTAGTGGCGTTAGACCTGCACTATCTCTTTGGTCCATAGCCCAGCTTTTCCCCCTCATCAGATCAATTGCAACTGCGGCAATGCCGAAATACGAAATACAATGAAGGGCAGAAAATGGCTGAGAAATTGGCATGATGGATCCGGTGTTTTTCAGAAAAATGTTGTTCGTGGGCTGACTCGGAAAGTAATGCGGCAGATATATGATTATCGTATTGATCAAGAAGATCGAGCGCAAGGTATCTTGAACGATCTGAAGGCTCCATTCGCATGTGGGTTCCCCAATATAAAGAAGAGTATTTTAGGAAAGGTGTGCCCTGGAAGTCAAGAGAGGGGCCGGTCGAAAGGTCCTTAACGGCCTTGAAACTCAGGTACGTCAAACAAGCCTCTGCAATTTTCGAGTGAGGTCTGTCAAACAAGTCGGCACGGCCGGAAAGATACTCTCGGAGTGTGAAATGAATCAGCCTGATAGTCGCGGACCCTTCGTCGACGGTGGCAAGTCCCAAACAACAGCCTAACACGGTCCAAATCGAGGGCACATTATTGGTATCAATATCGGTAGACCCAATCTCAACAGCTAAGGCATGACATATCTCACCCACACCCAACAGCCGCTCGGAATGCGAAATCCACATCAATGCCGCCATCCCGAGTCCCGCTCTATCCCCTTTCTGCGCCTTTATCCGCCCTATAGTTGCATCGTATGCATCCCCTAAGCTAACCATCCGTCATTGTACCGAGCTTGACTCGCCTCCGAAGGCGTGTAGTTTCCTGTAAGATACCCTCGATATTTAGAGATGCCAGCAGGAATCTAGACACAAATCCGTGAGCCCATAGCTTTACATACTCTCGCCAGCCCTCGTGCTCCCTACTTACATTTCTGAAGTCATCTCGGGAACGGCCTTTATAATGTCCCCTTCCAAGCTCTTGTCCATCGAATCAGGTATAGTATCTTCTTTCAGTTTCGCCCGCAGGAACCGAATGATATCATTCTTGGGAGGTGCAATGGACACAGCCACTACCCTCTCAGCAAGATGTTTCTCCGCCTCATCCCGGATATGCAACCTTCCGGCTAGAAATATCCCCATATTGGAGGGTTTGTGCAGAATTATTTTCAGCGAATCAAGAATCTTTGCCCGATACTCGGCGACGCACTCATCCAGCGCATCAAGGCATATGAAGGTGGGTCGCGAGGACGAGATATCCTGCAACATCTCTATAACCTCATCCAACTCCAGTCTCCGGCCCCCGATTACCTTTCCCTGGTCTCGAAAAGCCCGGGCGATCTTCACCGGAACCTCTTCGAGTCCACTAACAGCCTGCTTTAGGAGTGAACTCAGGACGGCGGTTGGAGATTGCTCCTTATGGGCAGCGAAGTCGAAGTAGAAGCACGCAACTGCAGCATTCCGTCCCCTTGCCCAATCGCATAACCTATCTATTACTAAGGAGCTAGCATCACAGCTTCTTAGCAACGCCCCTACTTCATGAACGATATAATTCCTCACCTAATGTATGTTTTGCCAACCCCCGGACCCACGTGGCAGAACAAAGATGAATTAGACTGCCTCCCTAGCCACCCGGACACCCCCCCACCCGGATAGATGCTGATTGGTCGGGATTGTATGAGGAAACGGCGGCGGTGAGTGCAGTTGCCACAGCCCATCCAATCAAACCAAGGAAATCGCTTAAAACTTTCTTATCTGGGTTTAGCTGTTCGGGTGAGGGGGGTGTCCGGGTGGCTAGGGAAGCAGTCTATCGAGTTCCCCATCGCGAATGCCATGGAACCAATTCTGATATTCCTCAGTTCGGAAGAGCCAGCCTCCCACATCTTTGACTCGGTGGACTCTAATATTATTGTGCCGTATTCCGGGTTCGAGTGGAGATAGCCATTCGAGAATCTTAGCCGTCTCATCCGCATTGCAAAAGTAGTTATTCACTGTATTAATATTCACTGTATTAATATTCACTGTATTAATATTCACTGTATTAAAAGAGTTGGTGTTGTTATTGAAAGAGTTGCTATTTTCTCCGATGCGTGGTTGCGACATTTCCCTTTTGTTCTTGCTGTTTGGAAGGTTGTGAATTCGACAGAGAGTATTGAGAGGATGGGCTCTTGTTAGGGTAGGGTCAATTAACAAGGTTCTTGAGGCTGAAGAAGTGTCACAATTATGATATGATACCTTACCGTTTTGTTGGCAAACACCTGGCCCAATCAGATTATCCCGTGTGCCACATCTAACTCGAGCACTCGAGCACAGGACTAAGTTCCGCGAGATAAGTTACCGGTAACGGTCGCTGACCACCCGCCGTGTACTGTACGAGTACCGTACTGTCAGGGCTCTTGATAGACTCAGGGAAAGTTGCGTAACTTAACAATCGAGCAAACATCGGATATGTTTGGATGCGGTTGAATTCAGTAGTTGTGTGCGCTAGATAAACTCGTATTTAAGGAGGAAAAAGGGTAGCGAGCAAGCATCATCAACCGTGCCCCCCTTTTCATCAATCTTCATCACTCTTTTTCTTTGATTTTTCTCCCTTCGAAAGTTCCTATTCCCCACCGAAAGAAAGAACGCTGCGAGAGAGCAGCTGCGACAGTACTGTATCCTAGACCGAAAATGCTGTTCAAAGTTCTTCATAGCATTGCAGCACTAGCACAAGTTGTTCAATCAGGTCCACCCTTTTCTTAACCAGGCCTTCTGCGATCGCAGTAAACATATCTAAATTCCCAAAAATATGACTTCACCTTCGTAGCTTGTGTGAACTTCCGAAATCGTCCGTTTTCAAGAGTCAAGACAAATAGAAAAATGTGACCCTTTATCCGAGTTTCCATGCAAATACTAGCACAGTACCGTACTATCATTGTAACCTAGGCTCTTGGAACGAATTTCTAAGCTCTTCCGTTTTTCTAGAGCACTGCAGATTCCCGGTACTCCTAGATGTGTGAATATGATGGGTGACGAAATGGGGATTCCTAGATCCTCAGCTCCTTAAACATACTCGAGTACGAGTACATTTCACCATGCCAAGGAGTATGTTGACACTCGGGATGGCTGACCAACCCGGAGTTCCCGATGTGGAGGATACTCGAGTACTGACGATGTGCCGGCACCCTAGAACCTATGATACCCCTATGACAGCCAACGTCGACCATTGTTTCAGCCTACAACAACAGCACCTACAGATAGAAATTTTAGAAGTCGTTCCGCAAAGCTTCCCCAACTAGTTACTAGAACACATTTAGAGAGGGACCCCTTCCAAATCTTCCAGTCGGGGCTGGAGAGGCTTTCAAAACTTGTCTGGGAAGGTGGACATTGACACTTGTGTGGGGAAAAAGGTTTTGCTGAATAACTACAGAAAGAGATTCCCAATTAGGCATTGTATACGACCGCATTAGGACTAGCGTTCTTAATTCGGCAGGATCCCGCGTGGAGCTGATCGTGTCAGGTGCTAGCCGCATACTTGGCGATTCATAAAGTACCGTATTCGGATGGCTTAGGGTCAAGATGTCTCATATTGCACCAAAAAGTTCAAGCCTTGGCGCCAAACCATCCGAATACTTTATGAATCGCCAAGTACTTGTCGTTGGTCTGGTTTAAGAGCCTCCACCTGAGCCGCAAACCTCCGAGGCGCAAACCGGGACTGCCACCGACCATGAAACTAACATGATCTACATACAAGCCACAAAAAGGATCATACAAGAAGCGGAATCTCCACATCACCCTAAATTCAAGAACAGCTCGAGTACAGAACCAGCACCGTCACCACACTCCACCAGCAGCAAGCTGACTGCGTCAGTGTCCTAACAATTTGTATCGGTCCTGCTACCCACTAGTACTAGTACTAAAGTTAGTATATTACACCATGGACGATGCCCCTCAAAACACCCCCAGGATTGGGGCTGAGAGGATGCAAGATATTTGAAGAGTAAACAAGCAAGGGAACACCTGCGATGTACTGTGCCGTTCGCCCGTTCCCTGGGACAAACCGACAAGTGTTGCATACTATTGTTGACCTCCTAAGGGTTGCGAAAGGGCTCACTTTTGTTCATCTCTTCTTAGAAATACACCGTTTAACTACCAGTATGATAGCACATCACAAAGTTCAGGAATTCGGTGTATTTCTAAGCCACTATTGAAACTCTCAATGTAACTAGTGATCGCTATTTAACTCTCAGAGTGCGATATAGTTCCCCCTCCGGTGAGCCCAATTACACAAACAATTTCCGGAAGAATAACAACTTAAGGCTCCTTTTGTAGCGAAAAAAATAAATGGTACACATACTTAGAGGGCGATGTAACCGGGAAAGTACTGTAACTAGCTCACTAGAATTCGTTGTTGTACTCGTAGATAGCGCAGTGAAGAGCCGCCCTTTGGCTTAGACTACGGTACAGCCACTTGAAGGTTACGTAAGCACAAAAATGTTGGATGAGCTGATAAAACCTAGTTGAATAGAACGCGAGCTACGCAACAGGGGGGGTGTAAAGGGAGAGGGCCAGAGGTTAAGGAAGAACAGAAGAGGCTAGTAACAGCTCAATTGACTCCATGAATGCTCTCCACTACTTGTCTATACAAAAAAAATAGATGAATTTCGGTGGGTCCCCCCCCCCCGTCATTCCAGTGCTGGCCCAGTGGACAAAATGTGCCCACCAACCAATAACCCGAATAATGCCAGGGGATGGACGGGGCCTCAAAGCCGCAAGCAATAGTAAGGGCCAGGACTGAACCCTCCCGGAAACATTCCACTCCGGTGAAAACATAACCCGAAGCAGAAATAATACAGAACCAGTATCCAACCGGCTCAGTGCATGCCATCTCGGGTGCGCATAGGTAAATTAACTAAGTCCTACTATCACCGAGTGCTATCCCGAATTTGAAAAATATTATGTAATGATATGCCTGTGTCTATATGTTTAGCAGGATCCTGAGATTTCTCATTCCAACTTGTTGATGGACTATTAGATAGAAGTATAGCATGTGGGCGGATGCAAGATGGGTGAGTTCATATGGAGCAGGTTTGCTTCTACAACTGTCAAACTTTATGGTGCCAAACTACTGCCGTCTTCCTGGAATCTCAATGTCGCAGTTGACTGAAGCGGATAGTCCTCAGAGTTGACAGATAAAGATAAACAATGATTTCAGTGATTTCATTCATTCTAGAGTTGAAAGGATTGACGGAGGCGGTTTACGATCATGCCTTTCCTTTTTCTTCTTCACAGAATTACGCAGGCAATTGGGGTCATGCATGGAGGGAGTCGACGGGTGTGGGAAGCGATGGAATGATTAAGGCGGCTTTATTATTTTTACCCACACTTATGCTCGGTTAGCGAGTTTGAAGAAGGGTGAATTAATTTTCCGATGATACCGGCCCTATAACCTAGCTCTAGTCTAGTTCAAGCGTTCGACTGTTGCACCATTTAGCAGTTATCCTCCGACACTCGGGGGAGTTAGGAACAATTTACTCCATTTGTCGCTGGTCTTGTGCATGCGGCCCAATAACACCCGATCTCCAGATTAGCTGAACATCTCGCAGAAAGCTTTCTTTTAGATTTCCTATGAAGTCGGAGATGCTTGTTGACTCCGGTTGTCCTCTTTCTAGTTTTTCCTTTCTACCTATTCTAACCGGCCTTCTAGTTATACACAGTTATTGGCGGGCCGGAGGGCATGGGGAGAAGTAAGAAAGGAGGGCAATGGATCTGGTTAAATCTTCTAGGTGTTGCATTTGGTATATATAAGGAATAGGCTTGGGAGATTCCCCAAAGGAAACCCTACCATGAGAGCACTGTATATGATGAACCCCAACTCAAGTCCGTTCTATTATCAAGCAAGGAAACTGAAAAAATACAAGTAGAAAGCAGGGCTTATCCGGAAAAAGAAGGTTGTAAATTTAGGCCATAAAACGCTAGGGGAAGAAGGGGGGAAATCAAAAAAGTAAATGTACAGTACTTCATACATATATCTTATACACGACGGCATAAACTCGCGCTATTCTTTTGATATTTCTGGCACTAACAAACAGTGATGTCCGGAAGAGGATCTCACCGCCCCGAGAAGCCGAACGAGAATCGGAGGAGGATAGCAAGTAACAATCATCAAGTATTTCTTAGTCCAAAAGGCACAGAGCAATGCTCAGCCATAAGTGCCAAGCCTATCAGAGCTAAAGTCTTCCCATTCCAGCAGCAGCTTGACTACTCCATCATGCCCACCCGCAGCGGCCTCCGAGAGCGGTGTTCGGCCATCTTTGTCCAGCCTATCGGGAATGACGTCCGAGCGTCCCAACAGTAGCCTCACTACTGCATCACGCCCATTCTGAGCGGCCCACGAGAGCGGTGTTCGGCCATCATTGTCTGACCTATCGGGACTAACGTCTTCCCGTCCCAACAGTTGCTTCACTGCCTCAGCACGCCCGTTCCGGGCGGCCCACGAGAGCGGCGTTCGGCCATAATTATCAGGCCTATCAGGACTAACGTCCTCCTGTTCCAGCAGTAGCTCGACAACTTCATCATATCCATTCCTGGTAGCCCACAAGAGCGGCGTTCGGCCGTGCTCGTCTGGCCTATCGGGGTTAACGTCTTCCCGTCCCAACAGTAGCTTCACTACTCCATCACGCCCATTCTCGGCGGCCCATGAGAGAGGTGCTCGGCCAGAGATGTCTGGCCTATCGGGGATAACGTCTTCCCGCTCCAACAGAAGCTCCACTGCTGCATCACACCCATTCTCGGCGGCCCACGAGAGCGGTGTTTGGCCGCGATTGTCCGGCCTGTCAGGGTTGACGTATTTCCTTCCAAATAGTAGATTCATTACTTGCAATACTTTTCCCCACCACCCGCCTACGCTCCCAGGATTGACAAAAGACGGACCAAGAAATAGCCTAACCACCTCTTCATTCCCATTCCCAGCAGCCCAAGAGAGTGCTGTTCGACCATGCCACGTGTCCGGTATATCAGGTTGAGTATGCTTCTGGTGCAAGAGTAATTTTACTACCTCTTCACATCCATACTTTGCAGCCCACATGAGTGGCGTCAGACCCGCACTATCGAGTTCGTTCACATCACATCTTTTTGTCCTTATCAAATCAGTTGCGACTTCGGCAATGCCGAAGTATGAAATACAGTGCAGGGCAGAAAATGGCTTGCGGGAATTAAAGTACCATTCGACGGTTGACCTCCAAAGTAATTGGGCGGATATGTGATTATCATATTGATTAAGCAGGTCGAGCGCGAGGTATCTCGAGCGATCCGAGAGTTCCATTCGTATGTAGGTTCCCCAGTACAAAGAAGAATATCCCAGTAAAGGTGTACCTCGGGGGTCAGGAGAGGGACTGGCCGAAAGATCCCTGATGGCCCGGAAATTCAGATACGTCAAACAGGTTTCCGCTATTGTCGAGTGAGGTCTCTCAAATAAATTGGCATGACCGGAAAGATACTCTTTGAGTGTGAAATGGATCAGCCTAATAGTTGAAGACCCTTCATCAACGACAGCTAGCCCCTGGCAACAACCCAACACCGTCCGGATTGAAGGCACATTGTTGGTATTAATGTCGGTTGATCCGATCTCGACAGCTAGGGCGTGACATATCTCATCCACATTCAAAGGCCGCTCGGAGTGCGAAATCCACATCAATGCCGCCATCCCGAGTCTTGCCCTATCCCCTCTCTGCGCCTTTATCCGTCCTATAGTCGCATCGTATGCATCCCCCAAGCCCAAGCCATTGGCCATTGCGCAGAGCTTCTCTCGCCTCCGATGGAGTGTCGTCTCCTGTAAGATGGCCTCGATGTTTAGAGATACCAGCAGGAATCTAGAAATATATTAGCTGATAACTTTACATATTTTCACCAGCATCCTTGCTTCCTGCTCACATTTCTGAAACGGTCTCGGGAATGTTCTTTATAATATCCTCCTCCAAGCTCTTATCCATCGCATCCGGGGTTGTATCCTCTTTCAGTTTTGCCCGTAGGAACCGAATGATGTCATCCCTGGCGGGTGTAATGGGCACGCCCACTACCCTCCCAGCAAGATGTTTCTCCACTTCATCCCGGATATGCAATCTCCCGGCTAGAAATATCCGAGTGCTGCAGGACTTGTGTAGAATTTGTTTTAGCGAATCCAGCAGCTCCGCCCGATTCTCAGCCATGCATTCGTCCAGCGCATCAAAGCATATGAAGGTGGGCCGTGAGGACGAGATATCCTGTAACATCCGTACAATTTCACCCAGTTCCAGTTTCCGACCCCCAATGACTTTTCCCTGGTCCCGGAAAGCCTGGACGATCTCTGTCGGAATCTCTTCGAGTCCACCGACGACCTGCTTTAGGAGAGAACTTAGGATAGTCGTCGGGGATCGCTCCTTCTGGGCAGCGAAGTCGAAGTAGAAGCACGCAACCGCAGCATTTCGTCCCTTCGCCCAATCGCATAACCTGTCTATTACCAAGGAGCTAACACGACAGCGTTTTAGCAACACCTTTGCTTCATGGAGGTATAGCTTCTTACCTAATGTAGGTTTTGCCGACTCCAGGATCTCCGTAGCAAAACAAGACCGAATTATCAGGTTCCCCATCGCGAATGCCATGGAACCAATTCTGATATTCCTCAGTTCGGAAGAGCCAGTCTCCAACATCCTTGACCCGGTGGACTCTAATATCATTGTGCCGTACCTGGGGTTCGAGTAGGGATAGCCATGCCAGAATCTCGGCCCTCTCATCGACACTACCAAAGTTATTCACAGTATTAAAAGAGTTGGTGTTGTTATTAAAAGAGTTGTTATTTCCCTCGACGCGAGATTGTGACATTTTCCTTTTGTTGTTGCAGTTTGGAAGGTTGTAAATCCGATGCAGATGACCCAGAGAATGAGTTCTGGAATACGGTACGGCCAATTGATAGAGTTCGTGACGCTGAAGAGAGGGGGTCACCATGAGACTATCTTCCCGTTTTCTTTTGGAGATCACCCGCTCAAGCAGTTTATCCGGAGTGGCTGAGACCTGAGAAAAAAGGCAGCTGATCGTCCGCCGCGCGTCTTCTACCGCAGGCACAAGTCATCCAATAAGAATGAAAGCTTCCGCAACCACAACTAAATATGGAGATTCAACCCCTCCCCCTATTACATCTTATGCTTTCCACGTGCTCAAAGGTGTGCATGGGTGATCGGACGGACAGGGGTCAGAAAATGTATGTATCAGCATACATTTTCTAACCCTGTCCGTCCGATCACCGACGCACACCCCGAGTAAATACCTACGGGGACTTAGGCAAATCTTCAGGCTTTTCTGCCGTTCCGGAGCATTGCGGGTTCCCGATACTTCCACACACCTGAGGCCTGCAGATCCTCAGCTCCTTAGACATACTCTCACGATCGCCCCTAGGCTGTCGACATGCAGGTATGATTCAGTCTCCTTGTGTTACGACGAGACGTCCCGGTAGGCAAACGACCTTTACTGAAGTAAAATTGGTATCATACCTGTCGGGTACCGTATTAACTCGATAAATTGAGTATCTCCGGGCAGGGTTCTAATCTCCGCACCAAGACTGCCAACCCTTAATCAAGCCTAGTAGTCGATAAAAAAAGGAATAGGAAGATTGTGTCAACCTGTGTGAGGCTGAGAAACTAGTTGAACGCAATCCTCCTATTCCCTTTTTGTTCACTACTAGGACCGATTAGGGGCCTATCGTCATGGCGCGGAGATTGGGGGGATTTAGCTGGTTCGGCAAAGGAGGCGCTAGGGTAAGAGAAGTGGAATGGTCGCCGAGTAGCACTTCAGGTGGACAAAGGGGATTTAGCTGGTTAGGCAAGAGGGACATTAGGGTAACAAGAGTGGAATACGGTAGTGCGCCAGTTATGAAAGATTTAAGAAGAATTGTCCATTTACGTCATTTGGGCTACAATCGCCCAGTTATGATGTGTGGAATTTTAAAATCACACTATTCTCAATTAGTCTCCTAACAAAACATTTCATCCTCTCTTTTTCCCTTCTAACAGTGTCAAAACTACATCCTTTTTTGTCAATTCTACTTCAATAAATAGCCTAGTTATTTGGCTTTATATTCCACTTCAGATATCCACCACAGGACTATCCATGGTTTTTTGAGAAGCATTCAAAGACAAGACAGCTTCTAGGCGGGTAAATACCCGCCTAGGGGTGACCGAAAAGTCTTCAGGTATTCTCACTAAACTCTTTGCAGAGTTTTCTTGGCCTAGCGAACAATGCGCCTAACCAGCTAAATCCCCCTATTAGAACCCTGCGCGGAGATACTCAATTTATCGAGTTAATACGGTAGTTCGCCTAGCCTAGGAATCCTTATTTGTACCAACCTTAACTTACCCCCGGACCACCAATCCATTGGGAGGCATACAAGTACCGTATGGCACAGCCCCATTCCAAAAGTTCTGGCACCCAGGCTAGTACTGTAGCACAAAGCGCCACAACACATCCGCTATAAATTTTGTCATGGTACCATCCCGGATGCCAGAACCTTTGGAATGGTGCTGTGCCGGTCATTGAGCTGACATAGTCTGAATCTCAGGGAAGCCACACATGAATCATACAACAAGCTCTTGTTATATAGAGCAACAGCCATCCACAGTCGTTATCATAGAACAACTCGACTTTTTGGGATATCACCATACTTCACTAGCAGAGGGTCCATCATGTTTGTGTTCCAACAACAGGCACAGGCACTAGACATAAATCTTGCCGAAAGCGTACCGTATTAACTCGAATAAGAGAGCGGTGTGCTACGTCGTTGGAGTTGCCCCCTCTAGTAAGGTCTGGCATTTTTCTGCTTTTTCACCTCTCCCGTTTTGCTGTGATTTTCGCCTCTTTCCCAAGGAAGGGAATTCCTGACCACATAGCACACCGCTCTCTTATTCGAGTCAATACGGTAGTCAGTATTCCGCAACCACCAAGACTCATGTTTAGTGACTGTATTTGCACTGGTGTCTGCATTATGGCTATACACTGCGCCGTTCAGAAATTTCGAAGCGGGAGAATTTTCCAAGTCCCAAGAGTTACTGGGATGTGAAATCCTCGAGTAAGGTCAGCAGCACATACCGGGCATTGCGGTGTCGCTCTGTAGAACCTCGGTAGGAGAAGTTGATAGATAGGTTAAGTTTTAAATCCCACCGCAGACTTTCCAAAGGCCACGAAAAACTCTCCCAGAAGGGCTCCGAATAATTAGTACATCGCAAACAGCTGAATTTGGGAATTCATAGTGTCTCGTATCGCTAGGGTGGGACTGTTAATGTAGCCTGTGCAGGCTCCCCGACTCATGCAAGACCCACGTAGGATACCACCCCCGTGAGGGCAATTGCACAATCAGTTTCTGAAGGGAAAAAATTGTAAAGGTTTGAGGAGCTTTAGGCTGTTTTTATATTTCACAGGAATTCTTGAGTTTGCAAAAGATTTGAAAAATAAAAGAGAAAAGTATCTGTTATCCGTTTTGGAAGATGGCGACGACCAGCTGTGATGTTTGGGGGGTAAAGAAATGCATCTCGTACTATAGATTCCGTGAGATCTGCTAGGGTGCTACATCGATCATTTCACTATACGATGCATATAAGTGACAAGATTCAAGGCAGGAGATCATCCAAAAGAAATTCTCCCATAAAACTGTAACCTAAGCTTCACCCCAGCCCAAGTCCGTTCTACCGTATTGTCTGGCAAACGAAAGAAGGGATATAAAAAGAGCAGGGCGCGGGTTTTTCAGAGAAAAAAATTAAAAGAAAATTCTAGATTTGGTTCAAGAGACGCCTGGAGAAGGAAAAAGCGAACGCTTTTTTTATTTTATTTTATTTTATTTTTATTTTTTTATATCATATATTCGTTGTTAAAGTACAAGAACCCGTGTGGAGCGATAGCTATGACGTAAACAAAACTATAAACAATCCAACAACCCACTTCACCCCCTCATGGGAAAAATCAAACTCCCCGAAACCAGAGCCCATCCTCCCCCCTCATAGCACCTAAGACGAAAGCAAGACGAAGCAATACCTTCCTGCAGACACGTAAGGAAAGACAACTTGAAGTATAGAAACGAAACCAGAGAAAGACACAAACCCTTCGGCGGGCTCCCCAAAACAAAAGAAAAGAATCTTATGGCCCAGGGCCGACGGAGCAGAGAGGATAAACTACTTGTAACAGGTTTATTCCTGTCTAACGAAAATACAATAGGACCGGCGATAGACCTGCTAGCGCTGGTGCTAAGGGAGGCTTCAAGGGACCGGAGGTAAGAGATAATAGTTGAAGGACAAATAGAACT
>Ga0307513_10003069_pt1 | contig 22772 bp, 16 predicted proteins | sample 15_EM_MG_FD_202174 | JGI IMG/M metagenome (GOLD analysis project Ga0307513, IMG submission 202174) | Populus trichocarpa ectomycorrhiza microbial communities from riparian zone in the Pacific Northwest, United States - 15_EM | ecosystem: Host-associated > Plants > Roots > Unclassified | place... | reverse complement strand
TGGCACAGGTTAAAGCACGAGCCCCCCTTGTGGAATATGCTTCTTATTATTGGGGAAAGCACATGAGCAAGGAGAAGGCTGAGTGTGTCAGTCAGGTTGCACTGGAGCTTTTGATTGGATTTGAACAACATATATCCTCTCAACTAGTTTTGCTACACTATCATGACGACGGACCCTGGTGGGACTGGTGTTTTTATGAGAGGGATGGCCCAAACGGGTTTACAGGCCTCCATGGAGCGGCATTTCTAGGGATTGCGGGGGCAGTTTCTGCCCTTTTGGGGATGAAGGAATGGGATATAAATGCCACGGATACCCTGGGCCGAACGGCACTTGCATGGGCAGCGGTGGGAGGCCATGAGGAGGTCGTAAGGGTGCTCTTACAACAGAAGGATATCAATCCCAACGCTCCAGATGCACAGTATGACCGAACACCACTGCTGTGGGCTGCGGAGCGCGGGCATGAGAAAGTAGTAAAGCTTCTATTGGAACGAGAGGATATCAATCCTAACACCGTTGATACCAGATATGGTCGAACACCCCTCCTGTGGGCTGCAGCGCGTGGGCATCAGGATGTAGTGAAGTTGCTATTGGAACGATGGGATATCGATCCCAACACTGCAGACGCCCAAGACGATCGAACACCACTCTCGTGGGCTGCAGAGGGAGGGTATGAGGGAGTCGTAGGGTTGCTATTGGAACGAATAGATAGCGATCCCAACACTGCAGCCACCCAAGACAATCGAACACTACTCTGGTGGGCTGCGGACCGAGGGTATGAGGGAATAGTAAGGTTGCAATTGGAACGTGAAGATATCAATCCTAGCACTCCAGACTCCGGATGTGGTCGAACGCCACTCTGGTGTGCTGCGGAGCGCGGGTATGAGGGAGTAATAAGGTTGCTATTGGAACGAATCGATATCGATCCCAACACTCCAGATACCAAAAATTGCCAAACGCCACTCCTGATGGCTGCGGTAGGTGGACGTGAGGGAGTAGTAGGGCTGCTATTGCAACGGAGGGATCTCAATCCCAACACTCCTGACACCGAACACGGTCGAACACCGCTCCGATGGGCTGCGGAATGCGGGTATGATGGAATAGTAAGGTTGCTATTGGAACGAGAGGACACCAATCCCAACACCCCAGACACCAACACTAAAAGTGGCCGAACACCACTTCTGTGCGCTGCAATTTGTGGACATGAGGGAATCGTTAAGATGCTATTACAACAGAAGGATCTCAATCCCAATACTCCAGACACCCGATGTGGTGGAACACCTCTCTCGTGGGCTGCGAGACGCGGGTATGGCGGAATTGTAAGGTTGCTATTGAAACAAGAAAATGTCAATCCCAACACCCCAGACACCAACTCTGGCCTAACCCCACTCTTGTGCGCTGTAATTTGTGGACATGAGGGAATCGTACAGTTACTATTAGAACGAGAGGACCTTAATCCCAACATGCCAGACCTCGGTGGCAGAACGGCACTTGGGATAGCTACATCCCGAGGGCATGCAGGAGTCGTGCGATTACTCTCTGAACCCAAACCCTCGCCCATAGACACCAGCCAAGCTGGAAACATGAGGCGAAAGACCCCGCCACAAGGGGCCACCTTGCACAACAAAAGAACGGGCGATGAAGGAAACTCCCGAAAGAAACAGAGAACGTCCCTCACCTAAGCCGTCCAACTTACTCCAATTTCCCTTTCATCCTTTCACGCCAGCCTGCTTTCCACCACTGAAACCCCTTCCCCCAATACCTAGCCACCTCTCCTAATAACTATTCTTTCCTTCCGTCCTTATTTCCTCCTCAAATCCTCTCCCCCATTTCCTCGCTATCAGTCTCTCCTTGTCTCCTATTTTATTACGATCATTCTATAGGTGATTGCTATGTTATGCATTCGCAGTAGATTGGGCGAAAGGGTTACTACTCTTTGTTGGATATGATACACAAGGTGGAATATGACCCATAATCTCTACTTCCCTCTTTTTGCTTCTTTTCGTTTTCTCTCGTTAATCCCTTCCCTTCCCTCGCTTGTACAGTACAACACCGCCAATCTCCTTCTATTACCTATAGACTCATTTTCTCCGTCTTGTTCCCTAGAGCTCCCTCACTTTTTTTTTTTTGGAATACCCCATCAAAGGAATGCATTGCACATTCCCCTCTCGGTTCTTCTGTATTCTGCCACCAACAATTTATGATATCAAAGGTGACGGTAATAGAATTTATGGAACAATTCGATAGAAATTCCCCAATCCCATTCACATCTCACTCAGAACCTCCATGGACAAACAAAGCAGCGACGGGGAGGCCTGTCTTCAATTCCCTATACTTGCAATGTGCCGGGAGTCACTCATCCTAATAACTAGCATACGCCTGGTGGTTCCTACCACCTCCCACTCTACCACCTCCCAACAATTCGCATAGTTTAGTAACAATACAGGGGCCAAAACACACCAAATTTGATGGCTTTCGTGCTATCATAACCCGACCATCATATGTGGAGCCGCCATGGAAAAATATTCAAGAACATAACTTTCTATAATAGCACTCACACGAAAAAAATGTGAGACTTTTTCCTTCAATTCTCCCAGAATAGTGAGTGGAATTTTCTTTCCCCTGGGGTGCCTTCCGAGACCAGGGTTTTTGTTGAGGAAAATAAGCTACATAGCAACCCGCTTTGCCCAGTTCATATAAAAACGAATTTAGAGCAGAAGATAAGGATGGATACAGTGCGCTCGGTGATGTCTGATTGTTTGCGAGGTACATAGCATAGTAAGAATCATTCCAGAGCCCACCTCCGAAATGCGGGTAGGAGGATCCTCAGCCCCCACTCCCTGCATAATCTATTGACTAACTATGGCCTCTAAATCATTACTGGTCTCATTAGCTATCGACATTGCGCGACCGCCCCGGGAGAGGTTACCGTTTCTCATAGGCGATGACAGTTGAAAGAGATAACCATAGGGAATCGTTTAGAGTATGCATACGCGACAGCCCTTGCGCGAATAGGGGCCCAGAAGGGCGGAGGATCTTGACTCTGAATGGAAGCCTTGATGTGGGTATCGATTTCTGAGCGGCCCTTGCACACTCGAGAGCTATTCCATGCATTGGGGGTTAGGATAGGATCCGGAGATCTAGATCTTAAAAATATTCCTAAAATACAAACTATCCAATGAGATTCTTTAGGGCTTATCAGGGTCGATGCTTCCTCCTCCACCGTCCAGCTTTTCCACTCCACCTTGCAAGAGTATTTATCCTGTAACCCAAGTCTCTTCCATTCCAAAACCCACATTCGATGATACGGAGGTTTTTTTGCAGTACCTCAATTTCAGATGTGTCCGGGAACTTTCTCCAGCTCGTGGTCGGGCCCCATCAAGACACTCCTTGGTTGACTATGCTTCTTGTTATTGGAGAAAACGCACAAGAAGAGTGAGTGCGGAGAGTGCGACACAGCTTGCACTCAAACATCCGGCTGGATTTGAAGAGCGTATATCCGCTAAGTTTCTCTCACTAGATTATTGTCACGATATAATATATAAGTGGTGGATCTGGAGCCATGCAGGGCTCAGCCTTAGGCATTTTATGGGGCACCACTCAGCTGTAATATCCGGGATGGGCAAGATAGTTTCTACTTTGTTAGCGATGAAATAATGGGACATTAATGCATTAGACACCTTGGGTTTTACGGAGGGCGGCAGGGGACGGTAGGGACTGCCGGGGCGGCACGAGTGATGTCTCATGATGAGATAATGACTCGTTTGGAGGTGTATGATTTCAACTTGGTCTAGTACCGAAGCCCCAAGCTTGAGGGCTATAGCCCCCTACAGTCCATCCGGTCATCTCCTTCCCGGGCGCAGTCCGTCTTGGCACCCCCAAAAGGCAAACTATGAGCTGTTATCAGTCCCCTCCTACCCGAAGACTAACCGACTGGAAGGCCGGAAAATTGATTGGAACTAGGTATCACGGCAGATTCCGAATATGGTCAAACCCAGCTCTGGTTAGCCGTGATGGGTGGGTATGGGGAGTAGTAAATATGTTGCTTGAACGACGGGATATTTGTCCAAACACTATGGATGCCCGACACAATCGAACACTACTCTTGTTGGCTGAGAGGGGTGGGCGTGAGGGAGCTGTAAGGTCGCTATTTGCCCGAGAGGATATCAATCCTATCACTGGATACCACGTGTGGCCGAACACCACCCGGGTGCGCCACGACGCGGGGGGGTGCAGGAGTAATGGGGATGCTATTAGAACTAGAGGATATCAATCCCGAAACTGTGGACACCGGTTATTGCCGAACACCATTCTTGTGGGCTGCGCAGGGCGGCCATGCAGGAATATTAGGGGTGCTATGGAACAAGCTGATCTCAATCCCGACACCAGGCTTCAATAGTGAAACTGCATTTGAATTAGCTGCATGCCGGGGACACACAGGAGTTCTGCAATTACCCTCCGAGCCTGAACCCTCGGCCTCCAATAGATTTAGAGGTGGCGGCAATTGCCGGGTGGTAGACTCTACCGTAAGGAGACAGCTTTAACAGAAACAGTAAAAACAAGAGCAATCCATCTAGACGATGAAGGAACCCAGCGAAAGGAACACAGGGCCCCCCTCGTCTAAGCAGCCAGAGCTGCTTCCCACCCCTCCCCAACCCCCCGCCGACCTCCTTTTCAGCATTAGAGTCCCTTCCCCCTTCCAGCTGACACCCCCCTTAACTGCCGCTCTTTCCTTTGCCATCATTTCTTCATTAATTTGTCTCTTCTATTTTCTCCTCCTTATCCGTTCTCCCTTACTAGCCATTTCATTCCTACCTCTTGGTAGATGATTTCTGCATTATTCATGCCGAGTGGATGTGGACTCAAACGCACCCACTCCCCGTTTGACAGATAAACGCGAGCCTATGCGCTGGTGCGAATGGGAATCAGTCCAAGGAGTCCTATAGAGGCCTACATTGCATAGCCTGCCCTCTGTTCTCTCCCCCCACCATTTTCCCTTTCGTCTTTCACCCCCGCGGTGCAACACCGTTGTTCTCCTTTTATTACCTAGAGACTCATTCCCCTGTTCCACTGTTCACATTATTTTAATTAGAATGCTTTTATCATAGGAATGTATCTACGGCGGTACTTAAGAACAAAAGTCCAACAACGAAAATGCGTCTATGGCAACCAACGTGACAACCAAATACCAAGCTGGAAGCGATAAATTTGTTTATACGGTGAACCACATTTTCGCTTACAGTACTGGAAGTGATTGTTTTGTTTGTGCAGTAATCCACATTATTGCTTCTGCTATGGAGCCAAGGCCGTAAACTACCTATAAATCTGGACGGCCAGGCTAGGCTGGGACCGCCGGGCCCTACAGGCTAGGCCTTTCTTAGTATGGTGAGGCACATGTGATAGCAACTGCTAAGGGGGATGCCAGGGGAGATGGAAGGACGGCCGAGATTTTGCGGGGGACTATAGGAGGTGTTAAAAGCCGGTAGGGTGTAGGCAAGGACTGTAGGGTGTAGGTAAGGACCGTAGGGTGTAGGCAAGGATGGCGGGGGGGGGATACAGACAGCTGGTTTTAGGAATGACTGCCGTGCACATGAGGATAAATACTCGAGCACGAGTAATGAGAGGGACCACAGGTGATGGCGGGGGTTTCCCGATGACGGCCGGGGACGGCAGGCTGCAGACTATAGTAAAAAGTAAATAAAATATAATAAAGAACCAGAAAAGTTGTGAATTGCCAGTTGTAAAGAGTGAAAGTATTTGTAGTTATTCACCTTATCATACTAAGAACACCCATAGACGACTATCTTTTATATCAGGGACCTATAACCTGAACGATATCCGTTTCAACTTCTCAATCAACCCATTCCTTCCATGCTACCACATTCCGCCCTATCCACACCATTTCCACCAGTACATTCCATTCCATCAGATCCATTCCATTCTTCCAACATCATTCCAGACAATCCGTTCATCCCAACCATTCTGCCCAACTCCGAATTCCCACATTCCATTTCAGCAGTTATCTGGAAGCATACCAGCTATTGCTAACAACACAGAGCGCAGATCAACTATGAGTGATATATGGTGATGCAAGGTGGCCGACAGAGTAAACAATATTCCTACAAGAAAGAGAAGAAGATTGAATGGATTATCAAGCTGCGAGTGTTAAGATAAGACTAAACAAGTTATTCTGCTACGAGTCCTATTTCTCTTTCACATTCTTCTCGAAGACTTTGAAGATTGCTGTATTCTGGCCGGGCATTCGTGTTCCTGTGGTGGGTTTCCTACATGTCGTGCGGGTGGCACTTTCCAGATGTACTCAGGTATAAGGGTAAGTCGGGCGCAGTGCCACAAAAAGTCTTGGTTTATTGCCTGTTCTGGGTGTCCCCGACTCCCCGGACTTTTTTCCTCATACAAAAAAATTGGTGCAAACAGCGTTTGTATGGGTAAAAACCCTAGTTACTTTATATGGGTGTCGCCAGACTTATGGTACCCCCCGAGTACTGTGGGATAGGCAGGTTGGGCTGGCGTACCCCGGGATTGTACTGCTGGTAGGTGTTGGAAAGCCCGGACCGGTGTCGACTCCTTACTTTTATAAGCTAAATAAAGTTATTGAATAAGCCTTTGCGTTAACTCTTCTCGTGATGACAGACAGATGCAACCAAGGTCGACTCACAGGCCAATGCATGGGATTTTCCAGATGAGTAACAGGGAAACTCAATCAACTCTCTCAGATCCGGATATCTACATCCAATATCAGGACCTTCGGACTGCAATAAGAGTGCTCTTTCTAGTGCACTGTTGGAGGGGAAGGGACGGCTATTCAAAAGGTTGAAGATATGCTTGCATCCTTTCAGATTCATGCCGGTGGTTTTTGAGTTCTATTTCGGCAAAGGATTTTTTCTATTTTATTTCCTAAAGATGTATTCTTCTTTATTTGTTTACGCAAATCACAAGATTTGCCAAAACATAACATATTAGGGGGATGAAATCATGAACCTCGGGTTTGTGAGTATATACGCTAAAAAAATGTAACAGCAAAAGTCAATAGGGCCCGGTAGGGCGTCCGGTCCTGCCTCCATCTGCCCTAGTCCGTCCATAGACTTGAAAAAAGACGGACGGACTGGACAGTTCGGAACAATGAGGCCGACTACCACTGGAGGGGAAGCTTATAATCTGAGAAGGACAGGGCCTGCTCATTTTTGTTCACCATATGAACTATACTATCACTTCTACCGCAGGAAGTCAAAATGTGGTTCACCGTATAAACAAATTTATCGCTTCCAGCTTGGCATTTGGTTGTCATGTTGGTTGCCATAGACGCATTTTCGTTGTTGGACTTTTGTTCTTAAGTACCTCCGTAGTATCGCACTCTCTAGTAGTCCACCCTTCACAAAAAATGATATAAAACATGAATTTTTGATAGAAATTGTGCAATCTCACCCCCCACACCCTCATAACCCGAATAGTCAGAGCACTGATAATGGGGCTTATTTCCAATCATCTATACACGCTGTGCACCAGATTGCCCTCACTTTGCTAACAGACAGCGTCTACCGGACGTCTCTGCTAACCCTGCTTGGGCTCAGGAGCGAACACGGTAATGATAGGGTTGCCCATAAATAGCTTTGCACAACTTCCCCGAACTAGGGAAACATTAAAAAATATACAGGATGTATGAGCAACCACAGTGGCAGTAGATGTAGTGGCTGCCATCCCACAGAAAATAGATTGGCGCCTGACCTGTCACTACTTTTCTAGCCGTCCTAGGTGTAAGCATTCTGGACTACCGTAGAATTCCGTAAATAAGCCGGACCTTGGAATAGGCCGCAGCCACCCAGAACCTAGCTCACGTGAGTATGAGCCCTTAGATAATCCCTTGCTCCACAACTCAACCGTTGAATAATCCGCGCGGCTTATTTATGGAATTCTACGGTAGTGGGATAGGCCATCAAGGTCTCAAGAGAGAATCCCAGCTTAGGCTTTATGTGAATTAGCTGATAAGTTATTCCTTGCGTTTTTGATTCTTCCTGGTTGGCAATCTCAGCTGCCAAGTAGCCTAATTGATCAATAAGCTACAGTATCCCATTGCCCAGGGGTTTAAACGGATCGACGGATCGACAACCAAACGAAACGCCAAGAGCCCACATAAAAGATACAATCGCTAGCGCACACCTTAGGAGTAAGGAAGCTCTCTTGTTTTCTTCTTCGACGCTATCTAACATACTAAGGGACCAGTAACGGTAGAGACAACCACAAGAAGTCCTCCTATCCTTCCATGGATCACCATACATATCCATCTTCTCCGGCCGTACGTTCCCCATTCCCCTTTTCCATGCTCACACGCTAACAACGGAAAGACAAACACTCCCACTGTTCGTAGCCTCCGAGCATCCAGCTCTCCTGCCTCCCTTCCCGCGTGTTGGAAGTCGCGAGATGCTGTTCTGCATGCTCCCATGATGGTCGCTTTGTTATTCGGGTAGTTTCTTGGAACGTGCACTCTAGCTTTCGGGAAAGCATTTCGGCTGCAGGAATGCGCTTGGGTTTTGGATCGATGCATCCGCCGGAAGGAATGCGGGAAGGCTGTGGTGGAAATGAAAGTGTCGGATGCGCGGGGGTTGGACGATTCTCGGAGGCTATGAGCGGTGGGAGTCTTTGTCTTTCCTTTGTTAGCATGAGAGTAAAAAAAGGGGAAAGGGAGACGCACATTAAAAGGCACTAGGTATGTGTAGTGGCCGATGGAAGGGTAGGAGGACGATGTGTTGGAATTCATTGATGCTGTTCGGCATACTTGGCCCTTTGCGGCTTATCTTTTTATCGATCAAAAGAAAGGCTTCGGACATGCGCTCTGGATCGATACGGCAGGACAGTGGAAGCCCGGAAGCAGTACGGCGGAGTGTGTCGGAAGTCTTTGATGATGCCCGGCATACTGAGAATACGTGCAGTCTATCTCTCCATCGTTCAGACAAAGCGTCCGGATATGCACCCGGGGTCAACGCAGCGCCGGAAGGAATGCGACTCTGAAAGAGTCGGATGTACAGTCAGATGTGTGAAGGTTGTGAGCCGTGAGAGTTCCCCGGCTTCTGTTTGTCAGCATGGGAGTCTGCGAAAGAGGATATGTGGAAAGGCAGGGAGCTGCGTCGCGATTGCTGGAAGGTTGGGAAGACGATTTGCGGTTTATATACACTCCTGTCTTTACCGCTAGTTAGTTAGAGAGCCTCAAGTGTTGTGAGTCGTGAGCGTAGGCGAGTAGTTGAATGAGACGAAGCTCCCCTCTCTATGTTGGGCGTTGGCGATCAGTCGGTTGTGTGACCTTAACTCTTGGCGTCTCATTTCCTAGCCGGCGCACACCATCCCATCTGGTCGCGCGTCGTCCGCGTTCAGCCGTCGAAGTTTAAAGCGATGTTGTTATGGCTCACAGATACCCCAGTCTTTACCGTTCGTTAGTTGTAGTACTGTAAGTGGTAAAAGAGAATTTCTAGATGTACTTGTACGAGTCCTGCGGGATAGGCGATTTGAGTTGGCTTACCTCGGGATTGTAATACTATAGGGCTGTGGAGGCCTGGACGGGTACGGCAGTCGTTCCCTATCTTTATAGTTCAAATGAAACTGTTGAATTCCTCATTCCTGAGTTGTGTGATAGTGTTTTCGTTCTGTGAGCTCTTGGGGTTTTGCTTGGCTGTTGTCACCGTTGATCCCCTAATCCATGTTTAAAACTGCGGATTCCTGGATGCCAAACCTAAGTGCATTCCCACATCCTCAGAGCATTCCCGGAAAGTATGTGAACAATGAAGCAATAGCGCAAGCATGCCAAGCCGCACCTCATTATTTCCAACACAGGTTGTTCACTTCATGGCTACAATATCCTAGCGATAAGTAAGCTCCAGCAGATATTTGTTGTGAAGGAAGGCTGAAGATAGGCGAGCGAGTGATCGGCTATGAAGATGTGGCTGTTGCCGGGAATACCACTACGGAGGTACAGCGTGTAAGTTTTGTAGGTTCCACAAACGAGGACTGCCACCCACACCCCCTGTGTAACCTACAAAACTTATACGCTGTACCTCCGTAGGGTGCAATTCGGCAGTCGAAATGCTTCTGGCAGCGGCTTCCCGTGCCTTACTCGTGACGAGGTTGTAGCTCGGCGCGACAACCGGGGGCACTCTAAAGAGTGCCTGACAGCTTAAAGCAACTTTACAGCTCAACGCGACTTTGTGGTTTGCCAGGGTGAATTTGTGGCTCAACATCATTTTGTGGCTCAAGTTGTCTACGGTGCAAGAACAGCAGAGTGTCAACTACATTCAACAGATAGAGGTCCTCCTGCATCCTGCCCAAATCAAACAAACCATACTTTTGTTTAACTTTACTTTGTGTATATTTCTACGGCTTTTCTACATGATTTGGTCAAGTATTATCCCAAGCCGTCACCTCAAGCAACCCAAAGATATCCATATGGGTTATCACTTATCGCTAAAGTTCTGTTCAGAAGTATTCGTGACATTAGCTTTATTCCATCATAGGTGCTATTAAGCATCTTACCTAACCTAGTGAAAAAATCAAATGTCAACTAACTCCGGTAAATAGCCATTGAAGTTTGCAGATTGCAACTGACCCTCCTCCTTTACATTAACGATAGAGAAGACAACCAGAGTCCAGCTAACTTTACGATTAGATAGCTTACCGATACCGTAGCCGAGGGAGGTCGGACGCCTCGCAACACCGATACTCAAGCTAGTTAGTCATTGTAATCTTGGATAATAAGCCGTCTCATGGATAGATAGGCAAAGATGCAATTTTAATAAATACTGTAAGGTGCGCTAAGATACAGAGCTTGAAAACTCGACTCTTAGACTAACGGTACATTTCGTAGAGAGCTTGAAACATGAATTGCTGCTCCGCCAGAGTATCAGTGCCGTGTTTGTGTCTCTCAACCATCGACATTATGCCGCTGACTCAGCTAGGAATGATTGGTTGATTCCGGAGCCGCACCACTGTTTTTTTCAGCCTGGTCGATGCAAATTCCATGAACCGCTCATATCGCTACTACAAGTATCGCTATAGCGTATCGCCCAACAGACACTTTTGGCACACTATGGACAACACACTATATCCGCACTCGGTCTCGATCGGTAACAGCAATGTCAACTGCGGTAACGTAACGAATAGCAACAATATCGTCAATGTGAACAAAGGCATAGCCGATGAGAATCCAGAAATCATGCAGTGGCTCTCGCCACTGGACCCTAGGAGAAGGCATCGGGATGTACGTACCGACAGGCTCGATGGTGTGGGGAACTGGCTTTCAGAAACAAGCGAGTTTCGGAAGTGGAGGAGTAAGGAAGGTGGGGCGGATAAGAGAGTTTTATTTTGCTACGGGGATCCTGGAGTGGGGAAAACATATCTCAGGTAAGTGCCTGATTCAGGTGGAAGAAGTAGGAATTATCACTGACGGCAGAGAGTATTAGTTCATTAGTGATCGATGACCTGTGCGACGGACCTCATGAGGAAGAGATCGCAATCGCAATGTTCTACTGCGACTTCCGCGATCAACAGGAGCAGACGGCTACCAATATCATAGGGGCCGTCCTTAGGCAGCTGTTGGTAAGAGGGGAAGTGCTGGAACACGTACGACAGGCATTTCAAAAGGCAAAGAGGGAAGTCGGAGGTCGAGGTCTGCGACTTCCGGATATGGTGCAGATGCTGAAGCGGACTGTTTCCATATTATCACAGGTTTTCATTTGTATAGATGCTTTGGATGAGTGCCCTCCTAAGCATCTACTGGAGCTTCTTGGCACAATGAAAGAAGTCCTTGAGGAGTCACCGAGGACACGAATATTTCTCACCGGGAGGCCCCAGGTTGAGGCAGAAATTACAAGATACTTCACCACTAGGCTTGCAGTGCCGGTCATTCCGAAAATGCACGACATAAGGAGATACTTGGAGAATAAGTTGGAGATGGATCCCGAGCCTATAGCAATGTCCGATAGCTTGCGTGCAGATATTCTGAGAATTATTCCAGAAAGAGTCTCTGAAATGTGCGTAGGAGCATCCATAGTCCTCATTCCATGCATGATCTTATATTGACAATCCATGGTCTTTAGATTCCTCCTTGTTTCGCTAAACATCGAGGCCATCCTGGGAGAGGTTACAATCTCTGCGAGAAGGCGAAAATTGAAGGAGATGACCAAGGGCAAGCATTTAAGCGATGCTTACGCGGCAACCTTAGACCGAATGAAGGCGCAGAAGGAGGGTAGATCCGCACTTGGGATGGAAGCCTTGATGTGGGTATCGAATGCGGAGCGACCGCTCCACACTGGCGAGCTATGCCATGCCTTAGGAGTAAAGAAAGGATCCTCTGATCTGGATCATGAGAATGTTCCTGAAATTCGAACTATCCTGAGGTGTTGTTTAGGGCTCCTCACGGTCGAGGCATCTTCCTCCACGGTCCGGCTTGTCCACTTGACTTTGCAAGAACATCTATCCAATGATCCAAGACTATTCCAAAGCCCACACACGATGATAGCGGAGGCTTGCTTGACGTACCTCAATTTTCGGTGCATCCGGGAACTTTCACCAACTCTTTGTTCGGCACAGGTTAAAGCGCGAGCCCCCCTTGTGGAATATGCTTCTTATTATTGGGGAAAGCACATGAGCAAGGAGAAGGCTGAGTGTGTCAGTGAGCTTGCGCTGGAGCTTTTGATTGGATTTGAACAGCATATATCCTCTGAGCTGCTCTTGCTACATTATCATGACGACGGACCTTGGTGGGACTGGTCTTTTTATGAGAGGGATGGCCCTAATGGCTTTACCGGGCTCCAAGGAGCGGCATTTCTTGGGATTGCGGAGATAGTTGCCGCCCTTTTGGAGATGAAGGAATGGGACATTAACGCGATGGATACCTTGGGTCGAACGGCGCTTGCATGGGCAGCCGTAGGAGGCCATGAGGATGTGGTAAAGGTGCTCTTGCAACGGAGGGATATCAATCCCAACGCCCCAGATGCACAGAATGATCGAACACCACTTTTGTGGGCTGCGGAGCGCGGACATGAGAAAGTAGTAAAGCTTCTATTGGAGCGAGAGGATATCAATCCTAACACTGTGGATACCGGATACGGTCGAACACCGCTTTTGTGGGCTGCGGAGTGCGGACATGAGAGAGTAGTAAAGCTGCTATTGGACCGAGAGGATATCGATCCTAACACTGCGGATACCGGATACGGTCGAACACCGCTCTCGTGGGCCGCGGAGCGTGGGCATGAGGGAGTAGTAAAGTTGCTATTGGAAAGATACGATATCGATCCCAACGCTCCAGACACCGAATATGGCGAAACACCGCTCCGGCGGGCCACGGAACGTGGGAATCAGGGAGTAGTGGAGTTGCTATTGGAACGGATAGATATCGATCCAAACACAGCGAACACCCAGGACAATCGAACACTACTTTCCTGGGCTACCAAGGGCGGGCATGAGAAGGTGGTAAAGTTGCTGTTGGAACGAATAGATACTGATCCCAACGCTCCAGACACCGAGCATGGTCGAGCACCGCTCGGGTGGGCTGCGGAGCGCGGGTATGAGGGAATAGTAAGGTTGCTATTGGAACGAGAGGATACCAATCCCAACACTCCGGACACCCAACACAATCGAACACCGCTCTGGTGGGCTGCGGACCGCGGGTATGAGGGAGTAGTAAGGTTGCTATTGGAACGAGAGGATACCAATCCCAATACCCCCAACACTAACACCCAAAATAACCGAACGCCACTCTTGTGTGCTGCGATTAATGGGCATGAGGGAGTAGTTGGGTTGCTATTAAAACGAAAGGAGCTCAACCCCAACACTCCAGACACCGAACACGGTCGAACACCGCTCGGGTGGGTTGCAGACCGCGGGTATGAGGGAATAGTAAAGTTGCTATTGGAACGAGAGGATACCAATCCTAACACCCCCGACACTAACACCAAAAGTAATCGAACGCCACTCTTGTGTGCTGTGATTAATCGGCATGAGGGAGCAGTTGGGTTGCTATTAAAACAGAAGGATCTCAATCCGAACATTCTAGACACCGAACACAATCGAACGCCGCTTTGGTGGGCTGCGGACCGCGGGTATGAGGGAGTAGTAAGGTTGTTATTGGAACGAGAGGATACCAATCCCAACACTCCGGACACCCAACACAATCGAACACCACTTGGGAGGGCTGTGGAGCGTGGGTATGAGGGAGTAGTAAGGTTGCTATTGAAACGAGGGGATACCAATCCCAACACTCCGGACACCCAACACAATCGAACATCGCTCTGGTGGGCTGCGGACCGCGGGTATGAGGGAATAGTAAGGTTGCTATTGGAACGAGAAGATACCAATCCCAATACCCCCGACACTAACACCCATAATAACCGAACGCCACTCTTGTGTGCTGCGATTAATGGGCATGAGGGAGTAGTTGAGTTGCTATTAAAACGGAAGGAGCTCAATCCCAACACTCCAGACACCGAACACGGTCGAACACCGCTCGGGTGGGCTGCGGCGCGCGGTTATGAGGGAGTAGTAAAGTTGCTATTGGAACGAGAGGATACCAATCCCAACACCCCCGACACCAACACCGAATATAACCCAACGCCACTCTTGCATGCTGTGATTGAAGGACATGAAGAAGTAGTTGGGTTGCTATTACAACGGAAGGATCTCAATCCAAACGCTCTAGACACCGAGTATGGTGGAACACCGCTCTCGTGGGCTGCTGAGTGTGGGCATGACAAAACAGTAAGGTTGCTATTGGAACGAGAGGATACCAATCCCAACACCCCAGACACGGGATCTGGTGGAACACCACTCTGGTGGGCTGCTGAGTGCGGGTATGGCGAAATAGTAAGGTTGCTATTGGAACGAGAAGATACCAATCCCAACACTCCAGACACCGAATTTGGTGGAACACCCCTCTGGTGTGCTGCGGAGCGCGGGTATGAAGAAATAGTAAGGTTGCTACTGGAACGAGAGGATACCAATCCCAACACTCCAGACACCGGATATGGTCGAACACCACTCTGGTGGGCTGCTGAGCGCGGATATGACGAAATAGTATGGTTACTATTGGACCGAGAGGATACCAATCCCAACACTCCAGACACCGAATTTGGTGGAACACCGCTCTGGTGTGCTGCGGAGCGCGGGTATGACGAAGTACTATGGCTGCTATTGGAACGAGAGGATACCAATCCCAACACTCCAGACACCGAATATGGTGGAACACCGCTCTGGTGGGCTGCTGAGCGCGGGTATGACGAAATAGTAAGGTTGCTACTGGAACGAGAGGATACCAATCCCAACATTCCAGACACCGGATCTGGTGGAACACCGCTCTGGTGTGCTGCGGAGAGCGGGTATGGAGAAATAGTCAGGTTGCTATTGGAACGAGAGGATACCAATTCCAACACTCCAGACACCGAATATGGTCGAACACCACTCTGGTGGGCTGCTGAGTGCGGGCGTGACGAAATAGTGAGGTTGTTACTGGAACGAGACGATACCAATCCCAATACTCCAGACACCGAATATGGTCGAACACCACTCTGGTGGGCTGCGGAGCGCGGGTATGAAGAAATAGTAAGGTTGCTACTGGAACGAGAGGATACCAATTGCAACACTCCAGACACCGGATATGGTCGAACACCACTCTGGTGGGCTGCTGAGCGCGGGTGTGACCAAATAGTAAGCTTGCTACTGGAACGAGAGGATACTAATTGCAACACTCCAGACACCGAATATGGTCGAACAACCCTCTGCTGGGCTGCCGAGCGCGGGTATGACGAAATAGTCAGGTTGCTATTGGAACGAGAGGATACCAATTCCAACACTCCAGACACCGAATATGGTGGAACACCGCTCTGGTGGGCCGCAGAGCGCGGATATGACGAAATAATAAGGTTGCTACTGGAACGAGAGGATACCAATTCCAACACTGCGGACACCCGATATGGTCGGACACCGCTCTGGTGGGCTTCGGAGCGCGGTTGTGATGAAATAGTAATGTTGCTATTGGAACGAGAGCATACTAATCCCAACACCCCCGACACCAACCCCGAAAGTAACCGAACACCACTCTTGTGGGCTGCAATTAATGGACATGACGGAATCGCAAAGATGCTATTAGGACGAGAGGATCTCGATCCCAACATAACAGGCCTCTGCGGCAAAACAGCACTTGAGATAGCTACGTCCCTGGGACATGCCGGAGTTGTGGGATTACTCTCCGAACCCAAACCTTCCCTTCCCACCCCCATAGACATCAATATACCCGAAAATATGGCGGGGAACGCTCTACCTCAAGGGGCCATCTTGCACAACAATAAAAGATCAATCCCTCCTAACGATTCAGGGAACCCACGAAAGAAGCGCCGAGCGTCCCTCACTTAAGCCGTTGGATTCACTTCGACTTCCCTTGACGATCTTTAGGTTGCGAATTATGGGCTATCGATATATTTACTTCGGTATGGGAACAAAGCTCGCGAAAAGAATAGATTCGTATCTAACTAGTGAAAGAAAGATGATGATAGAAAGAGTGATGTCGGAAAAGAAACAGAAAACAATACGGTCTCTTTTAGAGACGGTCGGCGAAAATCGGATGCAGAAATGGAAACAAGGAAAAGGGAATGTAGGAAATCCTCCACTGTCTCGCATCTCAAACAATCCCGATACTAATTCAGTGTCAGTTGATAGCTAGTGCTAGTCTGTTTGATACCCAACATTTCATGTTTCCGCTATACAAGTCAAACGCACTAAAGAGTTTTCAAAACACCTGATTGTTCCAATGCGGGCGGGAGACACTAGGGCCAGCCATAGTCAGTTTCAACATCCCTTTCATTCCTTCCCGCCGGCCTGCTTTCCACCACTGAAACCCATTCCCCTGATACCTAGCTCCCTCTCCTAGTGGCTATTTTCCCTCCGGTCCTATTTCTTCCTCCTCCTCAATCCTTCTCCTCTATTTCCTTGCTCTCATCATTTGTCCTTTTCTCTCATTTTATTGCCATCATTTTACAGGTGATTGCTATATTATACATGACTAGCGGATCGCGCAAAAAGGCTAAATTACTACTCCCTGTTAGATACATAAGGTAGAATATGGCACATAATTTCTACTCTCCTCTTTTCCCCCTTTTTGTTTTTTCACGTCAATTAAATTTTCTTTCCTTCTCACTTATAAAGTACAATACCAGCTATCTCCTTGTTTCCTATAGCCTCATTTTCTCCCTTTTCTTCGCCTGATCTTTTTTTTTTTGGAATACTCTATCATAGTAATGCATTGCACCCTCCCCTCCCCTCCGTTCCTCAGTATTGTTACGGATGAAATTTGGCTTCCCTAACTTGCAGTTTTTTAGCTTATCTGTAAATAACGTAAAAACACAATAGATAGCGGTTCTTGATCTTGGCTTTGGAAGGCATCACGTTTCTGCAGAGGTAGTTGTTGCCTAGTCTTAGCGAACACAGGAGCTCTATGTCAGTCAGGTTCTTTGGCCTCCCTCACGCTTCCCCCTCCATCACCGCGACCACCGTGACGAGGGAACGCAGTACAATAGAGGAACCTCTGGACTGCGGATTGAGGAAGGAAATTTTTTGTCCTCTGCCTAGTTAGTCGGAAAACTTGTAAGGTTGGGCTTTCTTGTAGTGGGATTTTTCTGTATTTTGTGCGGCTCTCTGGGTTGGCTCCGAATAGGAGATTTGCGCAGCTTAGCAGATTTCAATTGATCGTGGCTTGTGTTGTTTTCCTTTTTAGCTGAGAATTCTTAATAGTGACAGTTGTTTGCCCGTACTTCTCCCGTTCCGCAGAGTAGATACTGTTGCCCCGTTATTTTGTTTTTAGTACCTCAATTTCATGTGTGTCCTGGGACTTTCTCCAGCTCGTGGCCTGGCCCAGTCAAGACACTCCTTGGTTGACTATTCTCCTTGTTATTGGGAAAACACACGAGAAGAGCAAAGCCCGAGAGTGCGGCACCGCTTGCACTCCGACATCCGGCTGGATTTGAAGAGCACATATCCGCTAAGTCCCACTCCCTAGATTATTATCGGGATAAAATATATACGTGGTGGATCCGAATCCATCCGGGGCTCAGCCTTAAGCATTTTATGGTGCCCCACTCAGCCGTAATATCCGGGATGTGCGAGATACTTCCTACTTTTTTGGCGATGAACGAATAGGACATTAATGCGTCAGACACCTTAGGTCTCACGGTGGATGACAGGGGACGGTGAGGACTGTCTGGGACCACACGAGTGATTTCTCATGAATCTATAATGATTCCTTCGGAGGTGTACGACTTTAACTTGGTCTACTACCGGATCTCCAGCGCAGTTCGTCTTGACACCCCCAAGAGACAGGCTATGAGCTGTTGTCAGTCCCGTCCTACCACGAAGACGAACCGACCGGAAGGCTTGCAAAACTGATTTGAACAACCAGATATCAATCCCAACACTGCAGATTCCGAATATAGTCAAACGCAGCTCTGGTTAGCTGTGATGGGTGGGTTTGGGGAGTAGTAAATATGTTGCTTGAACGACAAGACATCCGTCCAAACACTGTAGGTACCAGACACAATCGAGCACCACTCTTGTTGGCTGCAATGGGTGGAGGTGAGGGGATTGTGAGGTCTCCATTTGCCCGAGAGGATATCAATCCCAACACTGTGGATACCAGGTGTAGCCGAATAACACCCGGGTGCCCTGCGACGGGGGAGGGGGGGTGCAGAAGTTGTAGGGATACCATTGGAACGAGAGAATATCAATCCCAAGACCCGATGTGGCCGAACGCCACTCTTGTGGGCTGGGCAGACCGGCCATGCGGGAATAGTAATGTTGCTATTGGCACAAGCCGATCTCAATCCCGACAGGCCAGACTTCAGAGGTGAAACTGCCCTTGAATTAGCTGCGTCCCGGGTACACCCAGGAGTTCTGTAATTACTCTCCGAACCTAATCCCCCCCCTCCCTCTCTGATAGAGGGGGGGGGGCGCAATCACCGTGTAGGAAACACTACCACAAGGGGCAGCTTCAACAGCAAGACAAGGGAAATCCATCTCTGCGATGAAGGAACACGGAGAAAGAAACACAGGGCCTGCAGTTTTCTAAGCCTCCAGAGCTGCTTCCCACCCCTTCCGACCCCCCCTACGAACTTCTTTGTAGCACTGGATCCCTTTCCCCCTTCCCACCGACACCTCCCTGTGATGGCCACTCTTTCCTTCTCTAACACTACTTCATTAATTTCTCTTCTATTTTCTCCTCCTTGGCGCTTCTTACTTACTAGCCGTTCCATTTCCATCGCTTTAGAGATGCTTTCTATATTATTCATGCTGAGTGGATGTGGGCCAAAACGCATCTACTCTTTATTGATACATAAACGGGAGTCCATGCACGAGTGCGAATGAGAGCCGGTCTAAAGAGCCCTGTGGCCGGCCATCGCACACAGCCCATCCCTCCGCCATGCCTTTTTGTTGCTCGCCACCCCAGCAGTGCAACACCGCTGTTCTCCCTTTATTACCTGTGGACTCATATCCCCGTTTTACTGTTTACACCATTTCAGTCAGAATTCTCTATCATATGAATTTACCGTACCCTTCAGTACCGACCCTTCACAATGAATGATCTAAAAGACCAATTTTTGATAGAAATTGAGCAAGCTCACGCACCACTCTCTCATAACTTGAATGGTCAGAGCACTGATAATGGGGCTTACTTTCAATAGACTACACCCGCTGTGTACCAGATTGCCCAAACTTTGCTAACAGACAGTCTCTGAGAAACCCTACATGAGCTCAGGAGTGAGCGCTCGGGAATGATAGGGTTGCCCATAAGTAGATCCGCACAACTTCCCCGGACCACGGGAACATTAAAAATATACAGGATGGAGCAACCGCAGTGGCAGATAGATGGGGTGGCTGCCGCTGCTACAGAAAATCGATTGGCCTCTAATCCCCTCTACTTTTTTCTAGCTGTCCTAAATGTAGTATTCTGAACAAGTGGGGTGAACTATCAAGCACTCAAGAGAGAACCCAGCTTAGGCTTCGCGCGAATTAGCTGATATACTCCTTACTTTTTTGATTCTTCCTGGTTGGAAATCTCAGTTGACAAAGTAGGCTAATTGATCAAAAGGTCCTCATTGTCAAGGGTTTAAACGGGTTGACAGATTGACGACAACGACAACCAAACGAAACGCCAAGAGTTCACACAAAAGGATACGATCGCTAGCGCACGGCTTCGGAGTGGGCAAGTTCTCTAGTTTTCTTCTTCAACACTATCTATCACTAACTAACGGTAAAGACAGGAGTATATATAAACCAGAAGAAAGTCCTCCTATCCTCCATGGATCTCCAGACATATCCATTCTCTTTCGCCGTGCATCTCCCTTTCCCCTTTCCATACTTACGCGTTACCAAAGGAAAGACAAAGACTCCGACGACTCATAGCCTCCGGGAATCTAGCTCTTCCGCTTTCCTTCACCCGTGTTGGAAGTCGTGTGATGCTGCTCGGCATCCTCTCGTGATAATCACTTTGCTGTTCGGATAGTTTCTGGGAAGGCATTTCGGTTGCAGAAATGCGCGCGGGTTTTGGATCGATGCATCCGTCGGAGGGAAAGCGAGAAAGCTGTAACGTAAGTGAAAGAGTCTGGCACGGATGTTGGACGATGCCGGAGGCTATGAATGGCGGGAGCCTTTGTATTTCCTTCGTCAGCATGAGAGTAGAAAAAAGGGGAAAGGGAGACGCACAGTGAAAGGAACTGGATAATCGTGCCAAGGTGGTGGCGTCCACCACACCCCGGTCGCTCAAAAAGGGTCGCGACCAGGGGCACTCCAAAGGAGTGCCCGACAGCTCAACGATAATTTCATGCTCAACGATAATACACCAATAAAACGCCAAGAAAACTCCAATAATTTATTTTACACGACGGCGTCTACTACGCCCCACCTTCCTGATCTCAAGACATAACGTCTTCATAAGCTTCTTCCTAGCTGCACGTATCGTTCTCATCTTCTGCCGATATTCCTTCACAGCTGTCAAAAATGGTTGGCGCTCAGCACTTTTAGCCTTCGTCATTGCAAATTGGGCACGGCGAAGGGCGATTTCAGCTTTCTGTAGATCCTCCTCTTCTCTCTGCTGTACCATATTTCGTGCTTGATGGGCGTAAAGCTGGCCGCCCTTCTGAACTGTTCGCAGAGACTTTTGCCTTGCTGCCCTGGCCTTTTCTGCTGCCTTAGAATCTCCAAAGTCTGCAACTGCCCGTTCCCCAGAAATTGCTTGTACCATGCCACCTTTTAAAACAAGCCTGAGATTTTCTTGAAATATTGGTGACAAATTCATTTTGATAGCTGCTTGCTGTAGGTCCTCTCCTTGTCGCTTTAGGGAATGGGTAGTCAGTGGGGTTGAGCCTGAGCCAGAACGGGTGGTTGACTTAATGAGGAGCGGGGTAGTGTTGCGAGTGGGGATGTCAACAGTTGGGATTCGCGCAACTGGGCAAGAACCACACTTGGATTATAAGGTACTAAGCCAGTAGTGCGGAAGGCTGAACAAATTGTTGATAGTTTAAAGGTTTGCTGCTGTATAGAGTCAATGGCCGTGAGGAACTCCACTTTATCAAAGTCTGTGCATCCTGTGCGAGTGGCAGCCTCTATAGCCTCGCTGTGGTAGTGCTTGTATGGTTGGAAAACAACCACATCAAGTGGCTGTAGTCAATGGCTTGTGTGGGAAGGTAGGCAGAAGGGTATGATCTTAGCATTATCGCAGTACTCGATAAATTCTCTTGTGCAATGTGAACCGTCACCGTCCAGTAGAAGCAATCGATAGGCACCGATTTGTTGTTGTGCTGAATAGAGGTCAAAATGGCCAAGCCATTTCATATATAAGAAATCGTTTGAGTACCCGGTATCAGAGACTCAAAGATAGTAGTTATCAGGTATCTTTGTCTCAGTATACCAGTGCTCTTGATGAATTATACCAGATATGATTAACATCGGTGGTAAAACATGACCATCTGCACTAATAGTTTCACAAACAGTAACCAATTCCCGGTTTGTAGAACTGCCTAAATAGGCCTGCCTAGTAGGATCTCGGGTGACTATCCACTAATCTCGTCCTACTCCAATCTAAAAGCCTGTTTCGTCGAAATTATATCGGTCCCTTGACTGAATCCCGTATTTATCGCAGACTTTTTCATAGCGACTAAACCAATCCAGAATACTTTCAAGATGATGGGCGTTTTTGTGATCCGCGTCGAGGGTATACTGCTTGCGGATATGGTATTCTGGATGCCGAGTGAGAAAGCGCCGAGCCCAGTGCTCACTAACGACAGGTGTGGGTATTGATGGGTCTTCCTGCACATGCAGTAAAATTGCATTGGCGCATGTGGTGATCATATGCAAGCGCACTGATGTTCCAATATGATCCAACCAGTCCAGATACTGGCAAACAGCAAGCTCCTCCTCCTCCGTCAGCTTCCTATTAACTGGTACTCGCTTCTCCTTTGATTCCCTCCCATTCCATCGTGCTCTCAAATGCTGTGGTGGAAGATTGAACTCCCGTGCTGCAGCCGCTAGATTGGGATTTTCTTCCCCCTTTTCCAAAAGCACCGCGATTGCTTCCTGTATCCGAGACTCTACAGAGCCATAGGACTCCTTGGACCCAACCATACTCGTGGGTGACATAATTTGATGGAGATGTGGTGAAAATGGTTGATTTCTATCGGAGTTTTATCGGAGTATTATCGTTGAGCATGAAATTATCGTTGAGCTGTCGGGCACTC
>Ga0307513_10003068_pt1 | contig 22773 bp, 22 predicted proteins | sample 15_EM_MG_FD_202174 | JGI IMG/M metagenome (GOLD analysis project Ga0307513, IMG submission 202174) | Populus trichocarpa ectomycorrhiza microbial communities from riparian zone in the Pacific Northwest, United States - 15_EM | ecosystem: Host-associated > Plants > Roots > Unclassified | place... | reverse complement strand
GCAGTTATATGTCTCGTCCCGACTGATTTCGGGGTTACAGTATCAGGGCCCACCCCTGCAAAAACATGCATTTCAATATTTACCCATGAATAATCTTCAAAAGGGATATCTCTACCTTTGGTTCGCACTTGCACGCACAGTTAAGGCTCATTACCTTCGTTGTAATTGGCACGTCCTCAAACGGGTCCTCCACGTTGACATCGTGTTGTATGGAAAGCACGATTCAAATTCTGGGCCATGGAGCGTCACGACCCCGAAAACTACCTACGCTCCAGACGGTGATATATTCGATTGACTGTTCCTCGAGCACGGGTGCGTCCGGGCAATCTGGAAAGCATGGCCAATTGAGTCCCACAGTGGGCTAGCGCTTCTTCACGATGAAGGAATGACTTCTGACAAGATTTCGATGTAAACAGCGGACCATATAAACTCAACATGAAAAAAGCGATGCAAAACCAACGTGAGACAGTCATCTGAAAACAATCGGAAATGAAGGCCGCTAGAAAGGTGCCTGTTCTCGTGCAGCCGCAGGCGAGTGAGACGAGTGAGGCGAGTGAGGCGAGTGAGGCGCGTGAGGCGAGGGCGGTGGTATTGGTAATGCCCTCGCACTCACGTTCAGATCTACGCGAATCCCCGTAGGCATATGCACCCGCGTTTCGAAAACGGGTTGTTGCCACTCGCGATTCGCGCCTACGCTTTTCCTCTCGCGGCTAGCGCTCCTTTGCCCCCTCAGGACGCGCTCTCGTTCTCGATCATCGGCGCTGTTGAATACACCCTCGGCTGCACTATTCGGACTACCCTGACTGATTGGGCTGATTGGGCTGGTTTGACTAGTCGGAGTAGTCGGACTTGCAACACTGGCGGCATCATAACTCGTATCGCGCTTAATGTCTGGTCCAGTGCCAGGCTCGGTACCAGCCTCAGTGCCAGCAATTGACGACGAATATCTATCTTTCTCCGAAACAGGGTGAGCGTTGCCAAGACGGACTTGCTCAGGGGGGTAAACCTTCTCAAAGTCCTTTCCAAGTTCACCACTGATGAGTTGGGGATTGAGTCGTAAAGCACCACGTGGCGTCATGGAAGCGATGAGGATCATTCCGCTCAGAATGGTGAATTGAATCCCACCGACACAGAGGAGCGCGTGGTGTACTTGGTTCTTCCTGCATTGTGTGTCAGCTGGATCAGTGGAGAACCCATGGTGTCTAGTTACATACCGTACTTGCGAATCCACATAGCTCCCAAGGACAGGAGAGAGGATTGCATAGGTGATGATCTGAGACAGCAGGCCGTGAACATGGAAGCAAGGACGGGAAAAACAGGAGGACGCACATAAGTCACATAGAGGAAGCTCATCACTGCGCCTAGTGTCGAGATACCAGACGTGGTGGCCTCTCCTCCACGGGCTAGAGAGGCTTGGATGTACGCTGCCAGTGATACATCACCGGCTGCCCAGCCGAAGGAAATGGGGATGAAAGTAGCTGCCATCTTCCATGCTATGATCGATTGACGCGGGGGCGGGTCATAGAATGGTAGGTACCAGATGATCAGAAGCATGAGTGCGTCCAAGCGAAGGAACGGGATCGGTCTGGTAGTGATGTGAGACAAAGGTATCAAGAAATGTATAGGGACCCACGTTGGGATATAGTTCACGGTGAAGAAGACTGTTACCGCACCGAGCAGCTCACCGAAGTTCGATCCACCAACCATAATTTGTTGGAAGGACGAATCCTCGAGAACGGCCGTGGCGAAAATGTTCGCAACATTATTCTCCAGATAACTGGCTGGTGCATTAGAACATAGTCGAGATACCCACGGAGATACAGGCGCACCGATGGCCAAATAGTGCAAACGAATATGCTGGGACCAGCCAAACGAACTTGCGGGTGGAAAAGACAACCCAGGCACCGTACCACACAGCTTTACCAAAGTTCTTAAATCCGTGCACGGCACTGTTGGTAACTGGTTAGCAGCGTGGACAGAGTTTCCCAACCGAAAGGTGGCTCACCCAGAAATGTATCCACCACAGCTTAGGCCATGCTCTTCTTCAAGTGAGAGCTGATCTGACTCTGCTGTATGCTGAGTCGCGTCCTTCTCTGAGAATTCAGAGTCCACAAACCACCAGACCACACCGGCAAGGAAAAAGCACGCCGGAGTAGCGAGGAAGGCGTAGTTGTTGCCAAGCCTATTAATGAGGACGGAGCAAGACAAGGCACCGGCTGTGCCAGTGACCTCGTAGAACACTATTTGGGCAGCAATTGAGACGAGGCGATATGGTTAAGAGGGGGCACTTACCGTGGACCACTGCATCCATTTGCTTCAACTTCCGTACGTGACCACCGACAATATCTCGAGGTATGACTCGCCGGACTAGGGAGGGAGTTGAGCGTGTCGCCCGACGTGAGGTAGAAATATTGCCTACTAAGTTCCACCATTCCATACGAGATCCCACTAATAATAATCAGCAAACCTTCGATGGGTGATGAAACCCTACTCACGCAACCGTGTAGACTCTGCTGCTTCGTCAACACCGCCAGCACTCGAAATCGTTGCAAAAAACTCACGGGAAAATCGCATCTGAAGGATAGGAGCCGTAGCGATCCTGACCACTAGATCTGAAATGCCCGCCGGTGCTAGCTATAGACGGTCCTCAGCGCCAGGAGAACGACAAGCAGCGTTGTTTACACTCACCATCGGCAATAAGGAGAATAGCAGTGAGAGTACCGAATCCAATGACGGCGCACGAGAGAACAGTCCGGGTGTGATAGCGCTTAATTAAAGGAGCTATGAGAATTGAGCCAATACCTAAAAAAGAGAGTATGGTGGCTAAGTTATAGCCTTGAACAGAAATCAAAAACATACACTGAAATGTTTGATTCAGGCCAGAAAGCGCGCCAACTTTGAGGTAGGCATGATGTGGGTCGTCTACCGTGAATCGGTTGGTGGCCAGAGTAATTCTATATCATCCACAGGGTAAACACGTATTCGTAATCACCCTGTTTGAAGGACTTACATCGCGCCAATGAACTATACGAGGTGGACAAACGATGTCGGCGTCAATTAGCATGCGTGTCTGCGATTGGCTGATAACTGTGGAACCTACCAGTTCTAAGCCGAATTTATATAAACATAAGCCGGTAATATAGATCGCGATGTTTCTCCGCTCTTTGAACGTGTACTGGTTCCACGTGTCTCGTAGGACGCTCATGCGTAAGGAGAACGGGAGATGGTGGAGGAGATGGTCAAGACAGCCAAAAGGACGTTGGACGGGGCTAGACGGCTTATGCATGACCCGCCGGGGCCCTTATCCACTTTTAAACGCAGAGGTGGAGTGAATGATTCGGAGCCGGCAACCCTCCACGAACGTGCGTCATATTTTAAGGAGGCCTGAGCTGATTAAAAGCCATTCGGCGAAGGGGAAGCAATTAATTACCGTGACATGAACGACAGGCCATCGTTCTGCATAACCAATCGCTCCTCGCCGTAAGCGGCCACTCGCGAAGTAGTTGGCCTCACGTCTCGACGAACGGTCGATAGATAAGACCCTCGGCTAGCCTTGGGCCCTGGCTAGGCAGACAGGATGCCAACTGCCGGTAGTCAGTCTCTAGAAACACAGAGTCCGGCGAGCTTCTTGATGGAATGTGTGAAGACTCTCGACGTTGTTCATTTGACTCGTGCTAGTGGTGTCCGGTTGACAGGTGTGACGACGCGACGAGGTTGAAAGGCAAGCGCAAGCATAAATAACTTTGTCGAGAACAGCATAGTCCGTATATCGCACCAACGGAGGTAATAGGTTCTGGACGGGAGCAGAAAACTGGCCCTCGCGCGTGAGGTGCGTTCTGATAGTCAATCGATCACCACGTTAGAGAGATCTTGCCGCACGCAGGTGCCGAGTGCACGAGATGAACAGTTAGGTACACCAGAGCTTATTAGTATATCTGTCAATGCGGCAACCTCCAGTTTGTCCCCAGTGGTCCCGACAACAGGCACGAGGCTGCCTCTTCACGCTCACGTGGAACAGCACGTTCGAGTCTTTGCAGCGAATGGAGGAGGCCAAGTCGGTGTGCAATATTTGGTTTTTGGCGCATCGGCTCCGGACAGTCCATCGCGTACGTAATCAGCCAAACTCTGCTCTGACGAATCCGAAGAGCCCAACTCGCGCGTGTCAGTTGTCAATCGTAAGTGCATAATTGATTTACCTAATATCCGGGTCCTGGACCAAAGTAGGATCCCAAAGTGAACGAGATTTGAAATCGACAGAATCTGAAGACCGGAGGCCCCTTCCGGCTCGAAAACGATGATCCACCATTTGCGCCCATCTCTCTCAATAACTGCAACCTTCGTGATAATCTCAAGCAAACTACACATGGTAAGACCAACATGTCATTTTCAAACCAGGACATTGCCTCCCCGCCGGACTCCGGACATCGCCTAGTCGCAATAAGACGCATGTAAATATATAGGTATATTGAGAGCGTTATTCCCCCTTACTGCGGCACGCAATTTATTAGGCGGGTTTTTTTGGCCAGCACGACAGAATCTATTAAATATAACGGAAATATTGGGGCATTAAGCTTCTAGATCAAAGTCTCAACCGTTGTCGGCTACGATGGCCGTGCAAGTCCCAACTAGCCCCTCGGTGTGGACGTGCTTGGCTCGCAGACGACTGTCGCAACGTTCCCAGGAGAAAGGCTCGGTACAGCAATCTTGCAGTATATTCAAATGTAGTGTGGAGTCCTCTTATCTCTAAATTGGTAGGTTCGTCTTGACGGCAACATGGATTAACAAGAATGAATCAATAGGGACTTTTTTATTGTGGACGTGTGACGCCGCCAAAATGGCGGTGAGAGGCAAAACTACGTCCTTCCGTTTACATTAGAAGCCGTTCGCTAACTCTTACCTGAATAACAACTTCAGGTGCCTCGTGGAATAAGGTTGGTACGACGCGGGCGGACTCGGAACGTCAACCGACTACGTACACAGCTGAATTGACCCTGGCCCTACCTCTTGACCCTGGCCGATATAAAGGGGTGGTGCGAGAGATTTGACATGTGCTCTACGATGTAAAACGCGGAAAGCCCCGCACGCGATAACGGCACCCCTACGCGAGACAGTACGCTTCAGTCGGAAGTGGAGATGCGAAGTTTCCGTGTGAGCGGTGAATTATTCATTATACAAGCTGTCCAATACGTGCTTTGTAGCGGTTAAGTAGCGCGGGCTTCGCCGAGTGACCATTGCCCGAGCTACTCACGTCCGCGCATTCGAAAACACGGGATAGAAGTAAGTCAAGGGCATCAAATGGCGGGTATGCACCGGGTGATAGTGGTAGATGTTGTTTGGACCGAGGGCCAGTGAAACCAGGCGGACATTCGACTCGGACGTATTCCTTCGATTTGAGATCGTCCCGCGTCCAATGCGGGAGGGGAACAACGCAGACCCTATGTCTTTATACATCTCGATCCTAATGCCCAGTGGTGGTGGTGCCCGTCTTGAGGAACCACTTGCTTCCCTCTATGAGCCGCCAATTTTTTCTAAGGCCCCAAGCAAAGGAGAACCTCCCTTGCTGACCTCATGCTTAATGTTGTGAATATATGTGATGGTGCCGTCATCTGGCTGGCGGCCGTCGGGGTAGGGTGTCACTGACGATGAGATATATCCAATCCTAGATAAAATTTCTGGATAAAATTTGGAGAGCTCTCTAACTTCTTTCAAGCCTCCGTTTGTCAAGGAGCATGTCCCGTCTTCCGTGCCATCTGTAATATATTGTTTCCGATCCACATGGTCAAGGGTTCTGGAGGCTGGGTGGCAGTCTGGTTCCACGTGGTAGTGGTTTATCTATTATTCCGGTGACCATGTATATATCGTTACTGCTCCAGATGCGAATACATTAGATTGGTTATTCGTATGGCTGCTATTTCTCGCCTGGAATTTTTACCACCATCGGATGGCCATGCTGCGCATGGTCGAAGTACTTCCGACTGGATGTTGGTCTATAGTACCCGAAAGACGTTGCGCAGCCCAGCGGATGATAAATGACGTGTTAAACCTATACTATACCATCCTTGTTTCCATATATTAATCCAATCGGACTACAATTAATCACTCTAGCTCCTTGGCGACGTGGCGTAACCGCTTCATTTATCTATACGTACTGTGAGCCGAACTATTTTTCCCCCTAATAGTTTCCCTCGCTCTCAGACACACCCATATGCACGAAGAGGTCCAACGTCGTTGCTCCTGCGACGCGCATTGCCCGCTGTTCCTCTGCTGGCTCCTCTCGTTGAGCTGTCTTCCATTTATCTGTCACCCTCTCGGCCTTCCGTCTGCAGACGTGCGAGGCATGCGCACTGCCAGTTTGTGAAGACCGAACCGACAGTTTAGGAGGCATCTGACAGGTCGGCGGCTTTAGGGCGTAGAACGAACGTTTGCCTATCAGAAACCCCAGCCCCGCACTCACTAGAGACGCACGTGCACTCTCAGGCCGCCGACACGTCAAAGCCTAATCGTCCGTACTAGTACACATTCATTTGACTACCATGCACTACCATGCACGTTCCCTACCCTTAGGTCCTTGCGGTGAATCGACGCCCCTCGTGATAATATAATGGCCTCGGTTTTTGCACCCTTGCGAGACATCCTCTGTGCCTGTATCGATCGTGATCGGTCGAATGCCAAGTTTCTTGAGAGTGAGCTGCGTCTGCCTGCAGAGGTCATTCAAAGTCGATCCTATAAGATTGGTCGACCTTCTGCAGAGGGCAAATCTCGAGCATAACGAGTTTGCTGGATCCAGCCAGGACGGGCGATTTCGAAGATGGCCGCCGGTCAACCGTGTCAACCAGAGATTTGCAAGTAACCTTATACCACCGATCGTCGAATAGGCCGACACCGTCGACGTCGTCGAGGGCACGTCGGTCATAAAGGGAAGCAAGTGGTATGTTTGGTCACTGAGCTGACAAACAAGGTTGCACGGCCGCCCCCAGCATAGGCTGGCTAGGCAGCGAGTATGCTCACCCCCTGCTAACACGAAGAAACCGGAACTTTTGAGGACTTTTCCTGAATGCACGCGATGCTTTCTAATGGCGAGGCATTGCTCGCGAAATTTCCAGAACCGAACAGCTGGCCGAGGGATGGCTAATCCATCGGCCTGTGCTCTCGTGCACGCTCTAGAACATCCGGTTTGATAGGGTATATAACATACCTCGCTCGTGTCTCTTCTCAACAATTAACCACCGGAAGAGCTACCCAAAGCAACATGTCTCTGACACGATCACTTTTCAACGAGTTCCGCCCGTTCTTCCGCATGTTGGAGGAACCTCTCACTCGACCCTTCCCTGTCCTCGCGCCTCGCTCTAATCGCCATTTCATCGGCCACCCCTTCTGGTCGGAGAACGCTTGGCTGCGTCCAGCTGTCGACCTCTCGGAGGAGGGGAATAACTACATCCTCGAAGCTGAACTGCCAGGGGTGAAGAAGGAGAACGTCGAAGTGCACGTTGGCGATGGTGGGCGCAGCATTACCATTGAGGGCAAGATCGTTCGCGGAACGTCTCAGCCTGCGACTCAAGAGGTTACCACAAATACCTCTGATACTCAAAGCACTGAGTCTGCGGTTGCTCCCAGCGGTCAGTCACTCTCAGACCTCCCAGCAAGATATTTGTATGGTACTTACTCTGGACTCGCAGAGCAATCACAACAAATTTCGATCGAAAGAGCCTTCACAGGCACTTCCACTTTTACTCGCACTGTCTGGCTCCCACGTCCCATCGACAGCTCTGGCGTTAAGGCCAAGCTAGAGGACGGAGTTCTGACCCTAACCGTCCCCAAGGCGGTTGAAGAGGGCACCACCCGTATCAATGTCGAGTAACTGTCTGGCCAAATCTACATCTTATTTTGCAGTGTATTATAGCCATCCTAGTATTGTTGGTGTATCCGTGAATGATATACCGTATACCGTATTCACCACTTTCATTTAGTTTGATTCATAAGTAAGCAATTGCAACATTTTCCAAGTCCCGGCAAAATCAACCTCCCGGCAACGAATGATCCGAGACGGCTTAATCACAAGCCACTTCAGCCCACCACCTCGCCGAACTCACTCCCACCTTGGACCCAGCGACGACCATGGTTAGTGCCATCCTCTTTGCGTTGCCGTGAACGCGCTGACGCGTGCCGCTCGACAATAAAGGATGACGGATCCACGCCCGATGTCACCGCCCAAACGGCCAAAGCCGCCAAAGCCGCCGCCACAACTGCAGCGGACAACGTGAAGTCGTTCATTGCTGGTGGTTTTGGTGGCGCCAGCGCTGTCCTCGTCGGTGCGTGCGCTCCTTTATTGGCCCTCCAGCAAACCGGACGGTAAAACGCTGAAATGTTTTCCCTTTTCGTGGCTTGCAGGATACCCCTTTGACTTAGCCAAGACTCGTCTTCAGACCGCTGCTCCTGGTACCTATAAGGGCGCCATTGAAGTCGTAAGAAAAACCATTGCACGTGATGGTCTATTTGGGTAAGCTCGTTTCCCATCTCGTTTATACAGGCCATAATGTCAATTCCTTCGCTCTAGACTGTACCGGGGGATGCTACCTCCATTACTAGGAGTTACTCCCATGTTCGCGGTTTCGTTCTGGGTACGTCCATATACTTTCTCCGCCAGAAACATTATTTATGTTCAGAATGGTTCTGTAGGCATATGACGCTTCAAAGAAGCTCATAACAACTCTCACACCAAACCGAACTGACCCTAAGCTCACTACCGCCGAAATTACCGCAGCTGGTTTCCTCTCTGCCATCCCTACCACTCTCGTCGCCGCCCCCGTCGAACGTGCAAAAGTCATCTTGCAAATTCAGGGACAAGGTGCCCCTGGTGAACAGAAGTACAAAGGTGTCCTCGACGTCGTAAAGGGTTTGTACAAGGAAGGTGGTGTGAGGAGTATTTTCCGAGGATCGGCTGCAACCTTAGTAAGAGATGGCCCTGGAAGTGCGATGTATGTCTGTATTGGAAACTGACCTGCTCATGCTGCCCTGTGGTGCTGACAATTGACTTGGAGGTACTTTGCCGTCTACGAGGTCACGAAGAAAGCTTTGACGCCCGCCGGGCATGACCCCTCCCGGCTAAATCTGGGAGCGATTGTTTTCGCTGGTGGTATGGCGGGTGTTGGAATGTGGGCGATTGCCATCCCTCCCGACGTGCGTTCCTTGGCACCTTCATATGGACTTTGAGAGGCGTATACTAAGGCAATTCGTTGGATTCACAGGTTATCAAATCAAGGATACAAACCGCCCCAGAGGGAATGTACCGCGGTTTTATCGATTGTGCGCGAAAGACCATTGCGGCTGATGGAGCGAGTGCACTATGGAGAGGATTCTGGCCCGCTATGGCTAGGGTGCGTACACCAAGCCCTTCACCTACCTCTGCACCCAGAAGCGGCTGACAAGTCTCTCGGACCGATAGGCGTTCCCTGCAAATGCAGCAACGTTCCTCGGTGTCGAGTATTCGCGCAAGTTGCTAGACACGCTTATTTAATTCGCATCGCCGTGCTCGTCCAGTACATGTTCTTTACTGATATATATAGGTCGCGTCGGGAATCGATAGACGAGCTCACCGATTAACAGGTATAATCGTTGATTTACAAACTAATCAAATGCATAATTGTCTACTCTAAGTCTAATCTGATGTGTACCGAGAAATGATCATACGTATAACAAGATACGTAGAGCAAGATCAAGTGCGCGGATATCTCAGTTGCCACCCAGCCTCCGGGCATGGAGACTGGGAAGATGATAGCAGCGATGGCGACAATGGCGTTATCTTCCTGACATAGCAAGCCGTCGGCCGCACGCTGCCAGTTCCAGAACATCTCGAACCACCCAAGCGGTCCAGTTTAAATCTTCGTTTCGGGTAGCCCCGTTGCCATTCCATGCACAACCACACCTCGACGTATTCTCGTCTTACACTCCCCTCCCTCCCACCGCAGATCGACCCTTCCCTCTTCCCTCCTGCTTTGTTGTCAGCTTTGCCCTTGATCTTCCGAACGCCCGTCTGATCTTGAATGCGCTTGGATAGCCCGACAGGTCCACCATGTCTATTCCGGGATCAAATGATGCCAGCCACCCGCGATTCGCAGCCATCGTCTGGAATCTGTTCCCCCTTCCAGTGACTGCCAAATGAGGCGGACAGCGTCTGTGGGTACCCTCAACATGAGAGCCTCGAACTTATTGTCTGTCTCGGACCCTGAGGTGTTGCTCGATAGACCCTGATGCGCGACCCGGGCTCGAAATCGCGTAGTGCCCAATGCACCGGTGTATGCCTGCCTCGTTGCCTGAAGTAGCCCCCAGAAGACGTCACTCTGGTAGTTCTCTCCCTAGTTTTCCCGAGCCGAGCACCCTGTCTTTGGGTATATAAGGAGGGAGAGAAACAGCTTGAGAGGATCATTCAGCAGCGGTCTCAGTAATCTACTCGCTAGAGCCAGCACACCTCTTCGTATCACCCAAACCAAAAACCATTCGATATGCCTCAAGAAAAGCGCACTAGCTCTCGTCTCACTGCGAGCACCACTAATTCTGGTACCAGTGCCGTGCGTTCCCTTGCCCCAGCGTGCCACACATACTGACTCGACCCTCTCCTGATAGCCCAAGGCGGAACTACCAGCCAAAGCACCTGCGAAGGCAGCCAGCGACGGTGCCATCCCAGCCAAAGCCCCAGCCAAGCTCGGCGGCGGCAGCAGCTCCGGCAAAGCTCCAACAACTGGCGGCGCTGCGAAGGGCAAGACCGCTACCAGGAAGTAAACTGCAGCACCAATTGGTAGAAGGGAACCGGGATGGGGGGGACGGCGACTGTGTCCGTGTGTCTTAGGGTTAAACGGAATGTACCTGTCTTTGGCATCTAAATGAAATTTCACGGGCCGTCTTTGGGATCCACGGTACTGCTACAGTATTATTCGAGAGTGTGTATACGTGAGTGGAAACTGGAAATTGGACATGCGTAAGGAGGACAGGTAATAAAATAAATAGCAAGAGCATGGCGAGAAGAACAAGAAAGAAATATATGGGTGGTGCGAGATCATGCGATACAGCTGGATTGGTCGTTGCAGTGCCAAAAAGTCGGTTCGATATTGTGTTGGGTGCACGCGGCAAGTAAGCCTGCCAGGTCGTTGGGGTGAAGAGGCGAAGTCCATAGAGTCAATGAGGAAGTGATGGTGTGGTTTTGTATCAAATCTAATACAGATTGATACAATGGCCCGTAGGGTTCGGGAGGCCAGAGGCCTTTGAGTAAAAGGAGCTCGAGGGAGGAGTGAACCATCGTACGAAGGAAGTTAGTTGGATTATCGGGGCTGTAGGCAGCTTGAAGAATGCCTACATGCGAGGTGCATAGGCATAGTTGACGTAGCACTGGGAAATTGGTGAACCATGAGGTCGGAACATTAGTCTGCATTGGCGGAGGCCACGGTCTGCGGTTGGAACAGTAGAAAGATAGCGCCGAGAGAGTTGGTTTGTGCTGGTGCAGTAGTTCGTCCGCCGATGGGACGAGTTGCAATATCACATTCGACGCTGCGAAGACGGTTAGGCCTTCGAGAGAGCGTGGGGTAAGCAGCAAATGGCGGAAGCCGTCCGACAGTGTATCCCCCTGGAGCCCGATCCTCATCTTGACAATTGACGAGGTGGCCCGATGTTCCTGCATCCATTCCACGATGCCGTGTTCTTCCTCCCTCAAGACCTCGGTTATGACGAGACTCCGCAGCCGCTGGAGCTGCATGCACCACGCAACCTGTCTCATCGAGCACCGCATGTACACACACAGGTGCTGGAGCCCCGCAAAGGCCCGCGGAATCGTCTGGAGTGTCTCCAGTTCGAACAACCACGACGTGGTCATGCTCTTGAGCTGCGTCGTCAGGTCGAGGAGTTCTATCACTTCCTCAGATCTGATGCCCATTTCCTCCGCCTCGGACGGAAATGCCAGTCGTCGGACGCGGGCCGGACCGCCAAGGTGACGCGGCCGGTGACACACTGAGAACAGCGCGTTGAATTTATTCTTCGTACGTGGACAATAGTCGGCAAACGCATACCGCAGGATGATGTTGTCGAACAACCGTGAGACAGGCCGGTACTGGAGGAGGGCCAACCCACCAGCGGTGGATTGGATGATGTATTCGATGAGTTCTAGAGGCAGGTTGAGGAGGTTCACTCCGCACAACGGACGCGATGGATGAAAGGAGCGTATGCGTGAGACTTGGTGCTGGTTCTTGGGTTGAAAAGCGCCAGAGTCCATTGTGGCAAACTGGCAGGCCAGAGTGAGAATGGCGGGAGAGGGGCTATCGTGTACCAACCTGATCGCCTTGCAGTCGCATATTAGAACACTGGGAGGTACGGCTCGGTCGTGGTTGGAGTCCAAGTACTGGTCGTCCGCCCCGCCCCACCAAGGCGAAGCGAAGCCAGTCTCTACTGCACATGCTGCACACCTGCCACGGCCGAGTTTCCGACCGCCGCCAGTATGTCCACACGAAATATGGCTCTAATATAAATATGGCATCGGAATTCCGCTTTTATTTATCGTATTCAATCGAATGAACACCATCGGCGCTTCCCGTCCAATTCCCATCCAATTCCCGTCACATTATCTGACTACCATCACCACATGTCACGGGTGGACTATGCATCGTCGACCAATTTAGGTCCGGTATCGGGTCCATCCTTCGTGGTCTCCTTCTCCTTGACGGTTCGTTTCGACGGTTGTCTGGCGTAGAACTCAGCAATAATTTTCGGGTTGATACGGTTCAGGAGCTCTTTGGGGAAGATCCGAAGCAACGACCACGCCAGGTCGAGGGAATCGAAAATAGACCGTGATTCGTACGCGCCTCGAGGATGAACGTTAATATAGCCACGTTCGAGTGTTGTAGCTCGGTTGTGGAAGCTTACCTTGACCAACGAATTGCGTTTCGAACTTCTCTAGGAACTCCAAAGCGAGCTTGTCTTCCGATGACAGCGCTTCTTCACCGACGACCGCCTTCATCGCAGCGGCATCGCGTCCAATAGCGTATTTAGCGTACTTTAAAAGGAGTCAATTAGAAAAGTAAGTCTAAATTGCCGAACGTTTGACACACCAGCTGATTGGAAACGTCACCATGATCCTTCCTGGTGAGCTTCTCACCAATCGCACTCTTCATCAACCGAGAAAGCGACGGGAGAACGTTAATGGGTGGGTAAATTTGCCGGTTGTGGAGCTGACGATCCACAAAGATTTGTCCCTCAGTGATGTAACCAGTCAAATCGGGAATCGGATGTGTAATATCTACACGAATGGTCAGTCAGAGCTCTACTTATCCTTTGGTATGACACTCTTACCATCATTAGGCATAGTCAGGATAGGAATCTGGGTAATGGAACCATTTCGACCTTCGACACGCCCAGCTCGCTCATAGATAGTCGACAAGTCGGTATACATATAACCTATCACATAATCAGAATAACCCAGACACGTCCAGTAGTCGTCTTACCAGGATAACCACGACGACCGGGCACTTCTTCTCTGGCAGCAGACACCTCACGCAGAGCATCGGCATACGAAGACATGTCAGTAAGGATAACCAGTACGTGTTTCTCGAGTTGGTATGCATAATATTCGGCAGTCGTAAGCGCCAGGCGGGGAGTGATAATACGCTCGATGGTAGGGTCGTTCGCAAGGTTGAGGAAGAGCGTTACACGGTCGAGCGAGCCGTTCTCCTCGAAGTCGGACTTGAAGAAGCGTGCGGTCTCCATGTTTACACCCATCGCCGCAAACACGATCGAGAAGTTTTCTTCATGGCCGTCGTGCACGTCCTTCGTTGGACCCTTGACGAGACCGGCTTGTCGGCAGATCTGGGCGGCAATCTGGAGGGGAGATAGGTAAGTACCAGCATGTAGTGGGTGTAGCTGACCATACTTCGTTATGAGGCAGACCTGCGGCGGAGAATATTGGAATTTTCTGGCCACGGGCGATAGAGTTCATCACGTCGATCGTTGAGATACCAGTTTGGATCATTTCCTCGGGGTAGATACGCGAATATGGGTTAATAGGAGAACCTATGACACCATCAACTCTTCGTTCATGAGGCCCGGAGGCTCGACGAACCATTGATATCGAGGTAGTCCTCTGCAAAGACCTTGGGACCCTTATCAATAGGGTTGCCAGAGCCGTTGAATATCCTCCCCAGCATGTCCTCCGCCACCGGGAGCTTCATACTCGACCCAGTAAACTCGACATGCGTGTCCTTGACGTCGACACCGGGCGTACCCTCGAACACTTGGACGATGGCTTTCTTCCCTTGTACTTCGAGCACTTGGCCGCCACGTTTGGAACCGTCTGGTAGGGTCAGTGTGACGATCTCGTTGTAGGACGGAAACTGGCGACGTGGACATCGTCATCAGTAGAGAGCTACTAAATAGTGGTGTCTGTAGCATGCCTTGACGTTATCGAGGATGACGAGTGGACTGGTCGATGCCTCATGAGGGCTATTCGGGCGACGAGGGAGATCGCTTACCCATTGATGGCAGAAACTGTCCTGTAATCTGCAGTTTTCGTCAGCTTATATACTCTAGATACCAGGGGTTGTTCACTGACCGAGCCGAGGATGAACACTGTACTCTCTCGTCACCGCTGCTGCATTCAGCGCGGCCACCTCTCTATGGCTCAGCCTAGCGTCGGCCATGGTAGCGTCTGACTATGTCTTATGAGTTTATCGGACGGTCTTATGTGAGCCGGCGGCCTCTTATAAGGTCGTCGTTTGGTTCAAGCTGCGAATTCACTCCTTCCTTCATGGCTGCTCTCGATCCACTCGCGGTGATCAACGGTATCAAACCAAAGACCCTCTTGCGTGTTGGCGAGCGTGCCTGGGTCGATTCTAGCAAGGGGCACGCCGTCGGATTTCTTTGAGTGGCACTCTCGCCTCTGAAGAATGGCACGCGCACAACAGGGACCAGAGGTATGCAATCATGGTAAGGTTAGCTATATACACTTCAACGAATCGCTTCACGTGCCTCCTACGTCCAGAAGGCACAAGGATTGGTACACTTGTCTGTGCCCAGTACGCTCCGTCACCGCGTCGTGTCATCTATCTTAAATGTTTAACAATGGTTACCAGGCCTTTGTATTCCAAGGCAAGGCGAATGACGGTGCCGTACGTGCAAACACCTGAAATTCGTGCTCGGCGAGGAACTGAGTCGCCTCTGGACGAACGATGCGTTGGAACTTACATTTGGGAAGTACGAGAAGACTAGATTGGCCTGGAGGCTGTCCCTTCTAAGCCTCGAAATACTCGCAAATACAGAACGGACGGTTTTATTCAAGGACTACAGGGATAAATGGCAACAGGCAATCAAAACGGTTTTTAGGAGTCGGGGATATGGGGTGTGTAACGTCTCTATCTCTCCAGCAATAGGTTTGGAGGCCAGCCGATTCTCTGCAGCGATGCCTCGTTAACTCTCCTGTCGTGTAGAAGATCTGACCACTAATAAGTGTTACTCGTAAATCCTCAGTTCATCCGGTATAAGGATAACAGTACTAACCAGCGGTCACAGCCAGTCCCAAGGCCAAAATGATCATGTTTGAGGTGGCGGAGTGCATCCTTGGCGTGTTTCCATCCTCCCTCATCAGTGCCGATGGCACATAGACGACAGTGGGACCGCTTCTCCTTGTCTTCACGAAGGAAGACCCGGAACATTTGACCAGGAGCACCATGATTGTACTCGCGGGCCTCGTCCCGAGTCATGCGGCGGGTCAGGGCCGTGGTCGATATACCATTTGCGAACACGGCTTGCAGGAGGCTAATCGCCGCTGGGTTTCCCCCGTCGGCGATGCAACGTGCGTTGACCAACGCTAAGTGTGGCATATAGTCGGCGGCAGGGCGAGGCTTCTTGCGGAAGCTCACCCTAGTGTAAGGATGTGTAGTCATCCCGCTGCTCGTCATTGGATGTTTCATTGTCTGCGGACTCGAATGGGCATTCGCAGGACCCTGGTTAGTTGGGATAGGCGGACTAGGCCTAAGGTGAGTCTCATAGGAGCAGAGATAGAGGACGACGTCCTTGGTACTCACAAATTCTCGTATGCAGGCGCCGGCATCTCCCTTGGTTCCGTATTGTTCATTCGCACGTCTGCACTGAACATTTGCCGAGTCAGCGTAGACATGGTGGAGTGCCATGGGTTGTGGTTCGGCATCAGCTCCGAGATGTCCATGTTGACCCCGAATGCTGCGCCGGACGGGAGAAGCCCAGGATGGTGAGTGGGAGTAAATGCCAGTGTTGCGGAGGATGAATGGAGAAGCGAGGAGAGGCGGGGATCCGCAGTCGTTCGCTGCTGAGAACAAGGCTCGTGGTGTTTGGGAGCGATTACCGATGTGTATTGAACGGGGAATGAGCTGTACGTGTGAGGGATGTAATGGTTCGTATTGAAGAGTGTCATCGTTGATATGATTAAAGCGTCTAGTGCGAGAGATTGAGGCACTAGTACTGCTGGAGGGGGAGGCGGTTGTAGACTCAGGCCGCTAGCGCGCCGTTAAAATATCGTTCGAGCCCTCTATTAAAGCACGTGTGGGACCGAAACCCAGACTAGCCTCAGGCTTAAAACCACCAGCCTCCAGAGCAAGAATTCTCAATGCGGCTGCCGACATTCAATCGGAGAAGAGACTGACCCTGGCGGCAGGGGCTCAACAGAGGCAACGATATTCGTAATGTAATAAGCACAACCAGCTCCAGGTCGAGCTCATCTCATTACTTAGCCTATAATTCGGACCAAATAACGATAATTGCTTCATATGTGATGGAAGTAGCTGCAAGCGAGATGGAAACACATTCAAATGTTAGTCAAAGGCGTTGACCATGGCCTCGGTGCATACAATGTCAACCCCATGGCGTGTAACTGTCAGCGCACGGCGTTCCACACTGGATCCACACGTGCAGTGGGCCCCAGAGCATTGCCAGGCACGAGCCGGGTCCAATCCTTGTTGCCGAGTTTCTTCGGGTTTGCGGCCTCACGCCATTTGAACCGCACCTCGTCCCTCTTGATGGGGTACTGTAGTCTCACTATCCTGATACACTGAACAGTGACCAATAACGCTTATCACATTCAAGGCTACGGCCCAGGATTAATTCAGAGACGTATGGACCGACAAGGGCGCGAAGAAAACGTAGATACGGATCACACCGGAAGACGAACCATTTCCAGTCATAATAATTCACATAATAGCTTTCAGAGTAGTCTTCCTTTTGACGAACTCAATGGACGAGCCCCGGAATACTTGCAGATACGTACTCTAATGGAGGGATCCTGCCGTACATATCCGAAGACTACATGGAGAGAAATGGAAACGGGCAACTGAGACTGTCGTTTGAAGTCAGGGGTATAGCATATGCCAGCTGCCTATTAGAGACCACACAGCGATGCCTCGTGAACTCCCCTTTAGTGTAGAAGCTCTTAGTACTAAATAGTGATACCCGTAAGCCTTTTGCTCATCTCGTATAGGTATAGCAGTACTGACCAGCGATCACAGCGAGTCCCAAGGCCAAAGTGATCGCGCTTGAGATGCCGCAGAGCGTCTTTGGCATATTTCCACCCACTATCATCAGCATCAGAGGAACATAGACGACAGCGGAACCGCTTCTCATCGTCAACGCGAAGGAAGGCTCGGTACACCTGAGTGGGGGTGCCGTGATTGTACTTGCACGCCTCGTTCCGAGTCATATGGCGGGTCAGGGCATTGGTCGATATATCGTCTGCGAACACGGTTTGCAAGAGGCTGATCGCCGCTGGGTCGCCTCCGTCGGCGATGCAGTGTACCTGGACCAACGCCAAGTCTGGCGTATAGTCGGCTGCAGGACGAGCCTTCTTGCGGAAGCTCACCCTAGTATAAGGGTGTGTAGTTACTCTGCTGCGAGTCATTTCATGGTTCATTTTCTGCGCAGTCGAATGGGCATTTGTTATTGTACGCTGGTTGGTGGGGATAGGCAGGCTGGCCCCAGGGTGAGCCTCATAGTGTCTGACGGGTATTCTTGGTACTTACAAGTGCGCGTGTGCAGCCATTGTGCCCTCCCTGGCCTTGCTGTTGTGCACTGGAGCCTCCATGTGGGGCATTTGTGGAGTGGGGGCCGACACGGTGGAGTACAATGGATGGTGGCTAAACATGGACTGTGTGACATGGTGATCATGGACGTGCATCGTAAGCCCAGCGCCGAATGGCAAAAGGACGAGAGGGTAAGCATGATGAGGGGGGGGAAGTGCGAATGTGGAGGCTGGGTGGGCATGCGAGGAGAAAAGAGGGTCCGGAATGCTTGCCCGTGGAGAAGAAGGGTAGCGGTCCTGGAGAATCATCGCGGACAAGTTGGGCATCGGGATGGACGGGGGATGGTCGGGAGAAATGGAATAGCTCGTATTGGATGGTATCATCATTGTGATTGAACTGCGAGTACAGAGGATCTGGGGTACTGTTGGAGGGGAGGATCGAGAGTATGTGGAGGCTTATATAGGTTATGGGTGTGCGAACAAATGACACATCCTCCTCCAACCGATGGCACGAGCTGGAGGGTCAGCCACCCATCGGGCTTATTGGTTCGTGGCTATCAGAACAATCAATAGACGCGGACACACTGACAAGATTTTTCCGTGGCGGGACCGCCATGTCCAAGACCCATGTGCCGCATAATGCACATCCCTGACGGACACTCCTTATTTGCATGGTTATCGTCTGCAGAGCCTCCGCGGTCTTGCTGCCAAGACTCTACGTCACCACCATAATTTATTCCCGATGTTCCGGTTCTCTATTGCATGGTAACGTATCGACTACCGTCACCACCACCACGGGCAGCCTGAATAGTCAGGAGTCAGGGGCATAGATCCGGCCGGGGCTTGTGATTGAGATCGTGAGACAGACAACCAGACAGGGGTGAGTGACGTGTGTGAACTCGAGTCCGATTTTGGAAGTTGAATGTTTAGATGTTTAGAGACAGCGCTGAACTGTACGAAATGGACTTTGCGCCAAAAATATACGAACGCGCCTGTTGCCTGCTGCAAGGGATGGCCACACCACCTGCTGATAATGAGGTAACTAGGCCTCATGGGCGTAATAACGGCTCCACCAACAAGCGCGTACTCGGTAGCCATGGCGCACCAATTCACTCAGTTCGACATGGCCATTACTGAACAGATCTCGACCACAACTTGGCTATGTTGGGATATGCAGGTATATGGCTCAATTTATACTTCATAGTATGTTCAGTAGCGGCTATGTCTAGAATGTCTAGGTCTAGACAGAACCCGTCACACTCTGTCGGACATTATGGTGCCGCCGCCCATCTGTCGGCCGAGGAGAAATAGTTACAGCGCTCTCCTTTTAATTGACAGGCCGGCGCTTGGCTTATCTAGACTGACCCACAAACCACGCCCGATGCAATCTCCGCGTGGATCGTTGACGGGGGCCCTGACCGCAGCGGGTCATGGACGTAAACGAATTCATATCCTCGTCCATATCACTATCGCACGAGTCCACACTTAACTTCTCGAACCTCTCGACACCACGCGATGCATAGGCGGGGTAGGGTGAAGGGTACCCGGATCCCTGAGAACCTCTCGTTACCCGAGAACCCTCTTGTCACCCCCTAGGCCCTATTCCTCGTGTCACTGCCCTGGTTCGTCCAGTGTCGGAACTCCAATCTATGGAAGTGCACCAGAATCTCATTGCCGACCGTCAACCTCTCAATTACTGCTCTGCACGCCTGGTACTCCTCCCTTCGCGTCCACCAGAGCCCCCACAACGGCCATACAAACTCAGGACTTCCAGCTACTACCTCGTTAGCTCTCCTGTCGTGTAGGCGATCCTACCGCTGATGAGTACCGCACGTGAGCCTTTACGTAATTACATATGGTATAGAGTACTAACCAGCGATGACAGCAAGTCCCAAGGCCAAAATGATCACGTTTGAGGTGGCGAGCGCATCCTTGGCGTTTTTCCATCCTCCCTCACCAGCACAGAGATAGCATCGGAACCTCGGCTCCTCGTCTCTACGGAGGAAGACTCGGAACACCTGGCCAGGAACACCATTGTTGTGCTCGCGTGCCTCGTCTTGAGTCACGTAACGTGTTAGGGCCTTGGTCGATATGCTATCTGGAAAATAGATGGCAAGAGACTAACTACTGCTGGATCGCCTCCGTCGGCGGTGCGGCGGACGTGGACCAGTTACACATCCGGCGTGTAGTCAGCTGCGGGACGAGTCCTCTTGTGGAAACTCAACCCGGTGTAAGGGTGTGTAGCCACTACGGTGTGAGTCGGTGGACGTGGTGCTTGTGGGGGGGAGGGATCCAGTAGGTACGGACGGGCTTGAGTATTCTGGGCTGGCTAGGTAGTGCGCATCAGGCCCGCCCGGTCTCCGAAAGAGTATGGAACGAAGGTCTTACTACCAAGGTATCAACTACGTCCAATTTGCTACTCGGCCCGACTCAATGGAAATTGACTACGGACTCGATGGATCGGGATAGAAGCCAATTCCGATTCGTTGATAATGTGCTCTTCCGGAAGGTCATGGGCGACAGCAGTTCTTGTTAGTAATTGAGAGCTCTACTTTTGAAAACCACGCCGCGCCGCTGGCTTGCGCCTGCAGAGTTCCGCTTGTAGGGACCATGGAGTAAGTCACGGCCTTGAGAACGGGTCCAATGACAAATCCAATGTTCGGTGACTATACTGCATCTGCTTACACCACTGACCGAGAGATCACCCAAGACAATTTAGTTCGACAGTGCGGAAACGCGTGTGTGCGGTGCAGTGCAGTCAGGCGAGGAGTCGTTGGACAGTCCGGGATACCAATCCATCGGTCCTATTTCGCGTGTCAACCAAGCCACAGGAGTCGTTGGACAGTCCGGGATACCAATGGATCGGTCCTATTTCGCGTGTCAACCAAGCCACAGGAGTCGTTGGACAGTCTGGGATACCAATGGATCGGTCCTATTTCGAGTGTCAACCAAGCCACAGGCGGGGCGGGGATTTGCCCGCGGTCTTGCGATCCATGAGGACCGCAAGTTGCGTCTACCTACAGACTGTGCGTAGCTGTGAGTACAATAACACGTCTGTCAGGACCACCCAATGTCAGGTCACCAGACCTTGACGACCACATGCGCCCAACTCATCCGGCTCTAGGGTGCCTTAGAGATCGACTTGAGGTCGTCTCCGAGCCTGGAACTCTCAGTGCCGCATACGAGAATGGCAGGAGAGTCAGGACCCGATTTGATTTTGCAGAACGTTTGCCCGGCATTTTGCGGTGACCCCCTCTGGGAGTTGGACAATACGGGACCCAGCCTCAGCAGTACCCACTCTTGCCCTTTGGCGCGTTCCTTGCGCATTGTGTTGAAGAGCAATGCCGGCTATGCGGCGTTCCTGAGAATGTCAGAGTCGATACAACTGAATCAGCGAATCAGGAACTTGATCTACCCAACCGCATGCCATCTGCTTATCCTCCAACTACCGCTGCTCAACACTGTGTCATGATTAGATTACGGATGGACGGAAGGTTGTAACGAAATGCGAATGCTGGCCCACACCTATCCGCGAGGCAAACCCAGAACAGTCGGGTAACTGTGGACTCCAGGATTATGGCAGGGATTACAAGTGCCATGACAATGACAATCACCGGAACAGTGACCATCGGGGCGCTACCCTCACAATTAGCATGGCGGAACTCAATGCGGCTCCGCACAGGAGATTCGGGCCCCTCGATGCAGACGAGGACGCGGTCTCCATAATCGAGGACTGAGACAACGCCGGACGACGGGCCCGGCTGGGTGAGCAAAGCTAACAGCGGCTTCGATGCGGTGAAGAGAGCAACAGGAGCTACATGATTGATGAGCGACGGCAGGTTGGATTTCTAGGGATACCAGCGTCTCATGCGCACCATGAAGGAACGGGCAGAAGCCGAGGTATCCAACGCATGGTGCGAGCGATGGAAGAATATTCACTTTTGAACGATTCGACTTGAGCGAGCTGGGCTGGAGCGATAGCAGGTGTAGCTATCAGGTATAGCTGGTGGATTAAATAGCAGGCGAGGTGGAGGTACGAATAAATAAATAAATATAGTATGCCGCAGGGGGGATAGACGATGTATTGGTAGAATGCGGATATAAATAATGATCCCCAGGCACAATCCTAAGACGTGAGATCGTAAGGTCCGAAGGAGAGGAAGAAGGGAAGAGGAATGACAAGGTAAATGGCCCTCCGTTGATAGACGGAGTTGCGGTGAATATGTCGTACTTTGAGATATCGAGCAGCAGGTTAGCAAATCGAAACCGACGAGGGCAGAATCCCTTAAAATCTAACACCAAGAGGCTCCAGGAAGGCCGCGCATGAGGGCGAGAGCGGCAATTGGGTACACCAGAGGCCACAAGAAACCAGCGAACGACTCAGACGAGCCGAGAAACACAAAAAAACACAAAACAAAAAGTAGAAAAGGGAGGAAATACAAGCTGTTGATTGGGCGTACGGGAGTTCTCCTTTTGATATACACGCAGGAGTATTGCCTATGGCGTAGCACGGCAATGAAGAACCGACTAAGCATATAATTAGTGAAGCTATAATTAATCGGAACCCGCGATCGGGGCTGGCAAGACACCGACAGGCTGATATTGGCCTACGGCCGCACGAATTGACCCATGATCCGCTCGGTACGTACTGAATCGCATACTGGTGCGAAGGTAGCACTGACTATCACGGTGTTGTAATTGATGCAAAAAGCTGAATGTTGCAGAACCCCAGTTCCCCCTAGTCTTTCGAACAGGTC
>Ga0307513_10003067_pt1 | contig 22777 bp, 18 predicted proteins | sample 15_EM_MG_FD_202174 | JGI IMG/M metagenome (GOLD analysis project Ga0307513, IMG submission 202174) | Populus trichocarpa ectomycorrhiza microbial communities from riparian zone in the Pacific Northwest, United States - 15_EM | ecosystem: Host-associated > Plants > Roots > Unclassified | place... | reverse complement strand
GGCGCCGCGGCTTCGGGTCGTCCGGGATGAGCATCGGCCGGCGGCGACGGTCCGCCGGTCGGCCCGCCCGGTCCCGACGTACCGGTCCGATCTGTCCGTCCGGGCGATGCCGTCGACCCGCTCCGCTGCGCCGGGCCGGCCCGCAGCCCAGGTGCGGCTCACTCGTCGCGGCCGGATCGTGGTCCGGATCGGCAGCACGGGCCTGGCCGTGCTTGCGCTCGTCGCGGGCGTCCTGCTGATCGATCGCACCGCCGAAGCAGGGTCAACCTCCCGGCCGGTGCCGGTCACCTATCGGGTCGTGCTGCCGGGGGAGACGCTGTGGCAGATCGCCGGCGAGGTTGCTCCCGGGGTGGATCGCAGAGACACGGTGGCCCGGATTCTCGAGCTGAACGCGCTCTCCAGTGCCGGGGTTAAGGCCGGTCAGCGGATCGCCGTCCCCATCACCACGCCCTGAGTCGGACTGAAGCCCCTGAGTCGGAATGAACCCGTGAGCCTGTGAGTCGGGCTGAACCCTGAACCTGCGAGTCGGGCTGAACCCCGTGAGTCGGCTCAGTCGGTCAAGCCCCAAACTGACCAAATCCGGCGCTGGCCGAGTTCCGAACCGGTGGTGCCGGCGCACCAATCGAGTCCTGCCTCACTCGTCCCACCGAGTTCTTGCCCCACCGGCCCGTGTTCCTCCCTCACTCGTCCCACCAAGTTCTTGCCCCCACCAGCTCGTGTCCTGCCTCACCCGCTCAACCGAGGCCTTTGCCCAGACCTACGTACCGCACATTGATCTTCTGAATCAACGGCTCCTGAAGGCCCCAGTGTGCCGTCCCACCTGAGGGCTCTGGCGGTGTGCTCCCCGCGCGCTGCACACGTGGGCAGCCGAACTCAACCGCGGTCGACGGTTACCTCGGGTGACTCTAAGGTTGCGCTGCGCAGCCTCTGCCTCGTCCACGACGCGAACTCCGGCGTTGATGTGCTGTCGCCGACACCGGCGCGTCGCGGTTGCATCCCATCGGGACCCGGCCTACCGTTACCCCTACATCTAGTAGTTACATGGATGTAAGCTATCCACATGTAGTCCAGGGTTAACCACAGCTTCGGCAGGTTCATCCCCAGCTTGTCCCCAGAGCCATCCACAGGGGGCCGGTGGAACGGACTGGAAGGTACTGCTTCGTCGGTTGGATGCCGCTTCGTCGGCTGGATACAGGGAAGAAGGAGACTGTCGTGAACTGCCCGTTCTGCAGGAATACCGACTCTCGTGTGGTCGACTCGCGCAGCAACGAGGACGGCACGGCAATCCGTCGACGTCGGCAGTGTCCCGAGTGTGGTCGCCGGTTCAGCACGTTGGAGACGGCGAGCCTCACGGTCGTCAAGCGCTCCGGTGCAAGCGAGCCGTTCAGCCGGGCGAAGATCGCCAGCGGGGTGCGCAAGGCCTGCCAAGGGCGTCCGGTCGGCGAGGACGATTTGGCTCTGTTGGCCCAGCGGGTCGAGGAGCAGATCCGCTCCACCGGCTGCGCCGAGATCGACGCACACGAGGTCGGGCTGAGCATTCTCGGTCCGCTACGAGAGCTGGACGAGGTGGCTTACCTCCGCTTCGCCAGCGTCTACCAGGCCTTCGATTCCCTCGAGGACTTCGAGGCCGCGATCACGGTTCTGCGCGCGGAGCGGGAGCCGACCGGGATCGAACCGGGTGAGCAGCCGATAGCTGCTCCCGGGACCACATGACCGCCGCCGGCTGCGGGGCTGGGGAAGGTTGCGCAGCCGGCGGTCACCAGCACAACAGCTAGTCAGCACGCCAAAAAGCAGCAAAAGCTGGGCCAGGCCAAGAGAAGAGCACGGCAGGACCCCGTTCGGCTCGGAACGAGCAGGGCGGGTATCGGCGGGGCCTGCACGGCAGTTATCTGTATGACGGACAACAAAGGGGCACGGAAGTATGACGGAGATCGCGTCCGGTAACGGTGCACGTAAGACACGTAGCGGCGGCGGGCCGCAGGTGCGGCGTACCGGCCTGACCATCGAGCGGATCTACACCACTGAGGGTGTGCACCCCTACGACCAGGTCACCTGGGAACGGCGGGACGTCGTCCAGACGAACTGGAAATCGGGTGAGACGATCTTCGAACAGAAGGGTGTCGAGTTCCCCGACTTCTGGAGCCTCAACGCTTCCACGATCGTCACCACCAAGTACTTCCGCGGTGCGCTGGGCACCGACGTGCGGGAGTGGAGCCTGAAGCAGCTCATCGACCGAGTGGTGCTCACCTACACGAAGGCCGGTCGCGACAACGGCTACTTCCTGGCCGAGGGTGACTCCGAAATCTTCGAGCACGAGCTCACCCACATGCTGCTGCACCAGGTGTTCAGCTTTAACTCGCCGGTCTGGTTCAACGTCGGGACGGCGGCACCGCAGCAGGTCAGCGCGTGCTTCATCCTCGCCGTGGACGACGGGATGGAGTCGATCCTCAACTGGTACAAGGAAGAGGGGTTCATCTTCAAGGGTGGCTCCGGCGCCGGCCTGAACCTGTCCCGAATCCGGTCCAGCAAGGAGCTGCTCTCCAGCGGCGGCACCGCCTCCGGCCCGGTCTCCTTCATGCGCGGCGCGGACGCCTCCGCCGGGACGATCAAGTCCGGCGGCGCGACTCGACGCGCGGCGAAGATGGTTGTCCTCGACGTCGATCACCCGGACATCGAGGAGTTCATCGAGACCAAGGCGCGTGAGGAGGAGAAGATCCGCGCGCTCCGGGATGCCGGTTTCGACATGGATCTCGGTGGCAAGGACATCACCAGCGTCCAGTACCAGAACGCGAACAACTCGGTCCGGGTCTCGGACGAGTTCATGCGGGCGGTCGAGTACGGCGAGAAGTTCGGCCTGCGCGCCCGGCTGACCGGTGAGGTGATCGACACCGTCGACGCCCGGGAACTGTTCGGCAAGATGGCGCAGGCTGCCTGGGCCAGCGCCGACCCCGGCATCCAGTACGACGACACGATCAACGACTGGCACACCACGCCCGAGTCCGGCCGGATCACCGCGAGCAACCCCTGCTCTGAGTACATGCACCTGGACAACTCCAGCTGCAACCTGGCCTCGCTCAACCTGCTGAAGTTCGTCCAGGACGACGGCAGCTTCGACTCGGTGAAGTTCATCAAGGCCGTCGAGCTGGTGATCACCGCGATGGACATCTCGATCTGCTTCGCGGACTTCCCGACCGAGGCGATCGGGACCACCACCCGCGCGTTCCGTCAGCTCGGCATCGGGTACGCCAACCTCGGCGCGCTGCTGATGGCGTCCGGCATCGGCTACGACTCCGACGGTGGCCGGGCGATCGCCGCGGCGATCACCTCGCTGATGACCGGCACCGCCTACCGCCGCTCGGCCGAGCTGGCCGGCGTCGTCGGGCCTTACGACGGCTACCAGCGCAACGCCGAGGCGCACCGTCGGGTGATCCGCAAGCACGCGGCCGCCAACGACGCGATCCGCACTGTGCACAAGATGGACATCGACGTGCAGCGGCACGCGACGCAGGCCTGGGCAGACGGCCTCAAGATCGGTGAGAAGAACGGCTGGCGCAACGCCCAGGCCTCGGTGCTGGCCCCGACCGGCACCATCGGCTTCATGATGGACTGCGACACCACCGGCATCGAGCCGGACTTCTCGCTGGTCAAGTTCAAGAAGCTGGTCGGCGGCGGGTCGATGCAGATCGTCAACCAGACGATCCCGCGGGCCCTGCGCAAGCTCGGATACGCCGAGGAGACCGTTGAGGCGATCGTTGAGTACATCGCCGAGCGCGGGCACGTCGTGGATGCACCCGGCCTCAAGCTGGAGCACTACGAGGTGTTCGACTGCGCGATGGGCGAGCGCTCGATCAAGCCGATGGGCCACGTCCGGATGATGGCGGCCGCCCAGCCGTTCCTGTCCGGGGCGATCTCCAAGACCGTGAACCTGCCCGAGGACGCGACGGTGGAGAACATCTCCGACGTCTACTTCCAGGGCTGGAAGCTCGGTCTCAAGGCGCTCGCGGTCTACCGCGACAACTGCAAGGTCGGCCAGCCGCTGTCCGACGGCAAGAAGAAGGCTGCACCCTCCGCGGAGGAGCCGGTCGAGGCAGTCCGGGTGGAGTACCGCCCGATCCGCAAGCGGCTGCCCAAGTCGCGCCCGTCGGTGACCACGTCGTTCACCGTCGGTGGGGCCAAGGGCTACATGACCGCGGGCTCGTACCCGGATGACGGTCTGGGCGAGGTCTTCCTCAAGCTCGGCAAGCAGGGCTCGACCCTGGCCGGGGTGATGGACGCCTTCTCGATCGCCGTCTCGGTCGGCCTGCAGTACGGGGTGCCGCTGGAGACCTACGTCGAGAAGTTCACCAACCTGCGCTTCGAGCCTGCCGGTCTGACCGACGACCCGGACGTCCGGATGAGCGCCAGCATCATGGACTACATCTTCCGTCGGCTGGCCCTGGACCACCTGAGCTTCGAGGACCGTTCGGCGCTGGGCATTTACACCGGCGCGGAGCGGGCCCGCGAGCTGGAGACCGGCTCGTACCTGCCGCAGGACGACCAGCACGGGGATGGCGGGGTGGAGGAAGAGCTCGAATCGCTTGCCCGGTCCGCGCCGTCCACTCAGTCCGGGGCGTCCAACCACACCTCGCCGGCGGCGAACCCGCCGGTGAGTCAGGCGGACAGCACATCGGCAGGAACCGCGGGAGCGACCGCGTCGACCGGCGTCGTCAAGGCGAAGGCCGCTCCGGCCACGGTGCACTCCTCGGCCGAACTGTTCGAGGCGCTGCAGGGACGCACGGCCGATGCGCCGATGTGCTTCACCTGCGGGACCAAGATGCGCCCGGCCGGATCCTGCTTCGTCTGCGAGGGCTGCGGCAGCACCTCCGGCTGCAGCTGAGGCTAGGTAAACTTCTCTGTCCCCCAGAGAAATCGGCTCAGACAAGGGGAGGTAGAGGAACGCCAAAGTAGGTGAAATCCCTATCCCCTGAACGACACAGTGTGTCCCGGTGAGCGAAGTGCTCACCGGGACACACCTTGTTCAGAAAGGCACCACCGCCGCATGGCCATCGCCATCCGCGTCTGCGTCCCCCGGGAGAGATACGACGAAGCCGTGATCGCCCCGTGCTGACAGCCGCAAACCGTCCCGTCAGCAAGAAAGCCATCGTTGATGCCGCGCCGGCCGCTTGGTCCGCGACGTACCGCAACCACGCCGAACTGCTCGACGAGATAAAAGACGTGTCCCCGCTCTGGTGACGACGCAGTTGGCGCTGCTGGGCCCCAACTCGGTCAGCGCAGCCGATCTGCGCACCCAACTCGACGAAGCACACGCCAGCATTGTTGTGCTCGGCGGAGCTGAGGCATGAGGGCTTGGATCGGGCCGATGCCGGAACCCGCCAGGCGTAACTGCAGCTCCAGCTCGCGCTGTTCGAGTGCCGTGCTGTTCCAGTGCCGTGCCGCTCCACCCGTGCCGCTGCACCCGTGCCGCTGCACCCGTGCCGAGGGCCGGCTGCCTGCCTCACACTGATCCGTGCCGCACACAGAAGGGATCTTGATGAGCAACCGAACGGTCGTCGTCGCCACCACCTCGCTGGATTTCACCGTCACCCTGGCGCAGTTCGAGGCCGAGGCCGAGCACTGGAACCCGCACGCCTCGCTCGGGCCCGATGTCGACCTGGAGGCGGACGCCGTCCTCTTCATCGAGCGTCCCGGTGAGCCGGCGTTCCGGGTCTTCCACTTCATGGGCGAGGACATGCTGATGACCGACGGCAGCCCGCAGCAGAGCGCCGAGGTCGCGGTCTGGGCGGTTGACGCGTTCCCGATGTCCGGGCCCAGCCAGCTGTGGATGACCGACGAGGAGTACACCGGGCACACCGTCCTGCGCCCGGGGATGAGCGTGGGCGAGGTCTGGGCCACCTGGCAGAAGCACGACTGACCGGCGTCCCAGTCGTTCACGTTCTCCCAGGTCAGACCCCGGTTCACGTCCCATCGTCCCAATCTCCTGGAGCGTCTTCCCGAGCACCCGTCAACGCCGGACAGTGACATCACCGATGAGCACGTGGCCGACGCATTCGCGTCTTGATGGAAGGCACGACATGAAACGTCATCTTCGACTTCTGATCTCGGTGATCGCCGCCCTGGCTCTGGCCCTGACCGGGCTGACCGTCATGTCCGCCCCGGCTCAAGCACTGCCGGACTGCACCGTGCCGCCGTGCGGGCGAGTAGTCAACAACACCGGCTACGTGATTACGATCAGCTGGTACATCGACAACGAGGGCTGGCACTACGAGGACCTGGCACCAGGGAAGGGCCGCGGCGGCTGGACCTACGACGGCATCGACGTCGACCGGTTCTACGTCCCTTACGGCTGTGTCGGTAGTGGGAATATCGGTGGGTACCAGTGGTACTGGCCCAGCGGTCACGACAAACTCACCTCGAGCATGACCGTTGACCTGCGCTCGCTCAGCTGTGGCGACGGATACGTCTACGCCTGGGAAGACGCCTGGAACGACAACTCCTGGGGCGGCAGCTGGTGCCGGTGGTTCAACGGCGACAACAACTGGCAGGACGACTGCGGCAACTTCCGCAATCGCGCCTCGTCGGTGCAGAACAACACCTCGGCCAACAACAACCTGCGCTTCTACATCCACCCCAGTAACACCGGCGCCTACGCCTGCCTGGGCGCCGGCGACGCCTGGCGTGATCTGTCCCAAGGCATCGTCTTCTCCTTCTCCCCTGGGTTGGACGGGTACTGGGCCTCGGCCAACAACAACATCGCCTCGCATCGATGGGTCACTTACTGCTGATCCGGGTCTGACCTGAAAAGCGGCCGATGCCCGGCAATTCAGCGGGCATCGGCCGCCGCGTACAGCGCCATCGTCGGGCTTCCGGTGAGCTTCCGCTGCCCGCCGGGCCGGATGTCCTCCACCTGCCCGTCCAGATGCCGGACCACCCCGGCCCGGGTCACCGGGACGCTGGCTGAGCCGCTGTCGGTCCAGGTGATGTCCGCGTCCACCACTGGCTCGCCGGGTGTCCCGGGCACCTGGAAGCGGCAGCGCCAGGCGTTGGCGGGCAGGCCGTCGGCGACACCGTGACCGCAGGCGTAGATCTTGGCGCCGGTGAGCCAGGTCTGCAGCTGGGCCACGTCCCGGGCCGCCGCCGTCGGCGGGCCGCCCTCGGCCTGCAGCACGATCGGCAGCTTGCTGCCGCCCCAGTTGTAGAAGTACATCCGGTCGTACTGGGCGTACAGGGTGACCAGGAACAGGCGGACCGCGTAGTCCCGGGCGGTCTGCTCGTCCAGCCGGTCGGCCGAGGCGATCCGGTAGGTGGTGCCGGTGCTCCAGATCCGCGGGTGGATGCCGGCGTCGTGGAACGTCCGGTCGATCAGCGTGGTCAGCTCGACAATGGTCTCCGGCGCCTGCCGGAAGTCCTGCGGATGCAGCTTCACCCCGGCCACGTCACAGTCCCGGTAACCGCCGAGCGCGGCGAACTCGGTGAGAAAGCCGCGCGACTCCGGCTTCCACAGCTCGCCCATGGACGGGCAGACCACCGTGGCGCCCGGATCGGTGGTGCGCAGGACGGCCGAGGCCCGGGTGGTCATCGCCGCCAAAGTAGCTGCGCTGCCGGTGAAGTACTGTGGTGAGGGGGCCATCACCCAGAGCTCGTAGGCCTGGATCCGCGAGCGGTACCGGGAGCTGACCGCCCGCACCACCGCTTCCCACTCGTCGAGGTTGTCCGGCGGCGACGCCCGTGAGCCGTCCTCGTACGAGGTGCGCGGGCCGTTCGGGCTGGCCCAGTCGGGAGTGCCGCCGAAGGTGAAAAGCACTGGCAGACCGGCTCGTTCAGCCCCGGCGACGAGCCGGTCCAGGGTGGCCCAGTGGTACTGGCCGGGCTCCGGCTCCAGCTCCGACCAGCGGGTGCCGCCGTCCCAGAGCCGCACCGCGCCGACCCGGAAGGACGGCATCACACCGGTGTCGCTGTTCAGCGTGACACCGAAGAACTCCGGCCGCACCGGCTGCGGGCTGTCCGCCCAGGCCGGTCCCTGCACCTGCTGGGCGCCCGTGGCCGGCGCGCTCGGGGTGCTCGGACCCGGCCGGTCCCACAGCTTCCCCGATCCGACCTTGACCAGGCCGGCGGTCACCACCAGTACGCAGAGCAGGACCGGGCCGAGCGTCCGGGCCCGCCACCAGCGCCCAGGTGGGTGCCCGATCGCGGGGGCAGTGCGCACGGGCAGGCTCGGCGGCGCCGTCGAGGTGAGCACCTCGGGTTGCTTCGCGACCGGTGGTGCACCGGGGCTTCCGACGCCGCCGACTCCGGCACCGGCGAACCAGCGGCGGCGGCCCGGCGGGCCTGGTCAGCGCTCGACCAGAGGGCGTACAGCTCCGCCAGCTCGACCCGGTCGGCGCCGCAGGCTCGCCCCAGCACCTCCAGCGGACCGAACGTCTCCGGCACGATCGCCCCGCGGCAGTACCGGTGAACCGTCGAGCGGCTGAGCCCGCTGCGCCGCGCCAGCGCGTCGTAACTGCGCCCGGAGCGAGCCTTCAGCTCCTGCAGCAGATCTGAGACACCCTGCAGCGGATCCACCCGGCCCAGCCGAGTGGACGGTGTCGGACGGACCGGGTCAGCCATGACTATCCTCCCGTCGACGTACTACCCCCCACGGTGCACGTCGTGGCCGGAGCATAGCCGCCGAAAGCGAACATTGGGACAAAATGCCATGGCCCGGCCACATCAGATAGGGATGTACGGGGGACAGCCGTAAATTGCCTACGTTCTCGTCATCGCCTCGTAGTCGACGAAAGGCGTTGACTGGCAAGGGCCCGACCTCCGAAGAGGTCGGGCCCTCGACTGTTGTCCGATCGAGCCAGGGTCAGGCGTCAGGCGTTCGGGTTGAAAGGGATCCCGGCCGGCTTGGCGGCGGCGAGCAGAGACTCGAACGAACCGTTCTCCCTGATCTTCAGGGTTGCCGATCCGAAATCGGCGTTCATGAGCTTGGTGCGCAGCTCAATGCTGGGCCAGCCGTCCCAGCCGACCAGCGGCGGGTAGCGCCAGTTGTGGTAGTGGTTCTCCGGCGGCTCGTCGTTGCTGTTGGCGAGGCGGAAGTAGTGGGTGGACAGGCCGTCCTTGTGGTAAACGACCTTGGGGTGGGTGCCGTCAAAGCGCACCTGCGACCGGGTATACGTCACCTGGCTGCTGTGCTGTGTGGTGCTGACGTACTCCACCTGATTGGTGGCCTGGTTGATCCAGGAGATCACGTGTTCCCAGTCGTGCCGGTGGCCGCCGAGGGAGATGCCGGGGAGGGCCTGGTCCTTCTCGAAGTAGCTGCCGTAAATGACGGCGCACCAGCCGTTGTTGCACTTGGAGCGGGAGTACGTCTGTGAGGCGTCCAGGTCGGACTGGTCACGGCAGCTGCCGTTGACCGCTCCGCTGGGGTTCAGCCCGGGCGCGATCGTGCCGTCCGGGCCGATCGCCGGGGTGGCGTAGCAGCCGTCGGTGTCGTAGTCGTAGGCCGGTGAGAACGAGGCCTCGTAGCCGTTGGCATTCTGCGGCAGGTTGCGTGGAGGGTCGGCGAAGGCCGGCGTCGCGGAAAGGACGATGAGGGCGAGGGTGACGCCGGACGTGATGCCGAGGCGGCGCCCCCGCCCTGTGGCACGGCGGGATGTCGGAGCTTTCATCAACGCTCTCCTAGCTGGTCGTCTCGCTGGGAAGGGCGGCCTGAACTCCGGTAACGGAATCGGCTCCCATGAGCTGCGCGAAGCGATCGCCCGGGGGTCGGGCGTCACCTGAGATCTTGATGCGCTTCAGTGTCTTGTTTGTCTGGTCGAATGTGAACAGCACGAAGATGTCCAATGTCGATACGTATGCGGCTTTTGTTTAGTTCATCGCGAAGAGGACGACGGCCGCGACGACGTCGAGAACCGAGATGATGATCGCGAGCACGGCCAGACCGCGGCCGCGCTCGCGGGTCCGCTGGATCTGGCGCAGCGCAATGATGCCGAGGGCAACGCAGACCGGCGCACCGATGATGGGCAGCACCAGAGCTATCAGGACCGCGATGACGGCGTTACGGTTCCAGCCGCCAGTCTGGGTTCTCGGTGGGCGCGGCGACGGCTTGACCGGCTTTTCCGGCTTCCGGTTCCCGTCGGTTCGCGGTGGCTGCGGTGGGCGAGTCGCCGCTGCCGTGCTGGCGCGTTCCTGCGTGCTGGCGCGTTCCCGCGAGCGGGCGCGTTCCTGCGTGAGGTAGTCGTCATAGCCGGGACGGTGTTGGGTCAGCGTCAGGTACGCGTCCATGATGTCGGTCTGCTCATCGGAGCCTGCCGGGTCGGCCTGCTCCGAAGCGCCCGAGCGCATCCGGGCCGCGTAGGCCTCATGGATCACGGCCGCACTGGCGTTCTCCCGAACGCGAAGCACCTCGTAGGCCGTGCGCCCGGTGAAGTCGGTGAAGTGCGGGGCCTGCACAGCGTCGCTAGGGGCCGGGGCAGGAGGGTTGCTGCGCGCTCGTCGGGTCCGCTCCGCCTGCCGTTTGAGGTGGTCGCGGCGCTGCTTCAGATAACGGTCGTACTCGCCGCGGTGATGCGTCAGCCAGCGATAAGCGGTGTCGATGGTGTCGGCCTGGTCAGGGCCGGTCGTCACCAACAGTTCGAGATAGGCCCGGTCGATCACGCGCGGATGGGCGTCCTCCGCGACGCCGAGCACCTCGTAGGCGGTGCGGCCGCCCAGATCAGTGCCGCCCAGATCAGTGAATCCGTGCGGATCGGCCGCCGGCCGAGCCGTCCAGGTGACGTTGACGCCCGGTTCGTTCCCTGTCGATCGGTGCTCGCGGGCCTGATCGAGGCGCTGCTCGCGCTCCCGGGCGCGCTGCTGTGCCCGCTCCCGCTCGCGGTCCTGTTCGCGCTTCTGTTCCAGGTGACGGTCGTAGTCGTGGCGGTGCTTCGTCAGCCAGAGCACCGCGGCGTTGACCATCTGCGCTTGCTCGGCCGTTCCGCCCACATCCGGGTGAACGGTGCGCATCAGGGAGCGGTATGCCTTGGCGATCTGGTCCGCAGTGGCGCCCTCGTTGACGCCCAGCACCTCGTACGCCGTTCGGCCGTTGAACTCGGAGAAGGATGGCGGCCCGTTCATGGATTCCCCTGGCACCGATACGGCGAACGACGCGGTAACTGGCTCAAATGGTAGCCAACCGAACAGTGCGACGAGGCCTGAAAGCCGCCCAACCTGCGTAGATTCGCGTCATGGACGAGACGTTGCTGCCCGGGGGAGTCGGGAACGCCGGCCAGGTGACCAGGGTCGGGGACACCGTCCGCCGTCCCTGGCGATCGTCGACCGCGGCCACTCATGCGCTGCTCACCCGGCTGAACGAGGTGTTGCCTGGGGTGGCGCCGAGGCCGCTCGGCCGGGACGAACAGGGCCGCGAGGTCCTGAGCTGGCTCGACGGAGACGTGGGCATCGAACCGTTTCCGCAGTGGGTCACCGAAGAGCGGTTCCTGGTCTCGCTCGGGCAGCTGCTGCGCCGGATTCACGACGCACTGGAACCGTGGCAGCCACCGGCCGGACTCGAATGGTCGGATCAGATCCCGGACCCGCGCGGCGGACCGCTGATCATTCATGCCGACGTCTGCCCGGAAAACGTGATCGTTGAGGACGGCCGGGCGGTTGCGATCATCGACTGGGAGTTCGCCGCCCCCGGACGCCGGATCTGGGACGTCGTCAGTGCGGCTCGGTTGTCCGTCCCATTCACCGCACCCGCCCGGCGAGACCCGATCTACGCCGGCGAGGACGTCACCGCCCGGCTGCGGGTCTTCCTCGACGCCTACCGACTCGAGCCGGCCGACCGGGCGGCCTTCAGGACCGTGCTGGACGAGCGCCGAATCGCCGGCGAGAGGTTCGTCCGGCGGCGGATGGCGCTTGGCGAAACGGCTTTCATCGAGAGATGGGGGAATCCTGAAGGTGAGTGGCGGATGCAGCTGGAGCGGGACTGGATCCGTGCCGTCCCCGCCGAGGTCGCTTTGTAGCATCGGCAGCCGAATTGCCGCCGGACACCTGTTCAGGAGCCTGCCAGATCCGGACAGCCATGATTATCTGTCGGTATGACATGGCCACGGATGGACGGGCTGCGCACGCTGGAGCTGGGGACGCCGGGCGAGCTGCGGCAGGAGTTGGTGGGCCTGGTCCTGTCCGGGCCCAAACGAGCCACGGCGGGCCTGCTCAGCGATTACGAGATCGAGGGCGAGGCGCTGGAGACCCCGGGCGAGTGCCTGGTCCTGGTGGGGGACGACGGCCGTCGCGTCGGCCTGGTGGAGATCACCGAGGTGGACATCGTCCCGTTCGCCGAGGTGACCGACGATTTCGCGCAGGCCGAGGGGGAGGGGTTCGCCGGGCACCTCGACTGGGCCACGGCACACCGCGCGTTCTGGGAGCGGATCGGCCGCCGGATCGACGACCGCACCCCCGTGGTCTGCCTCCGGTTCAAGCTGCTCTGACGAGAGGGCAAGATCCGCTAGAACAGGCATCCGCTAGAACAGGCTGAGCTGGCCGGCATCGGCCAGCGCGGCCGCCTTCTTGGCGTACCGGGACATCGGGCTCGGCAGCGTCTTGGGCAGCGTGATCAGCCGCCGCTCGCCGGCGCCCTCGGGTCGGGGGCCCTCGCCATAGGCGCGCTCGGAGTACCAGGACGGCGGGTCGGCGCCGGTCAGTGCCCACAGCGACGGGCCGAGCCGAATGTCCCGGGCGGACAGGGCGGCCTGCAGCACGGTGGCGTCGAGCGGGATCCGCATCTTCTGCAGCGCCGGCACCTTCAGGTCGTCCCGCATGATCATCAGGCGCTGGTTGCGAGCGACGTTGGCCCGGGCCTCGTCGGTGGCCAGCTTGGCCGTGGCCGCCTTGCCGATCACCGCGACCACCTCCTCCTCGCGGCCGTCGTCGATCGCTGCGTACGCGGCGTCCACTCCGGCGAACACGGTGAGCAGCTTGGCCGCGGTCTTGGCGCCGATCCCGAGCGCGCCGGGCAGGTTGTCGGAGCTGTCCCCGCGCATCGCCGCGTAGTCCCGGTACCGGTCGGCGGACACCCCGCAGACCGCGGTCATCTTCTCCGGCGTGAGCAGCGGTGACCCGTCGATCCCGCCGTTCAGTACCCGCAGCACCGAGGTGAACTCGTCGATCAGCGCGAAGGAGTCCCGGTCGCTGGTGACAACGGCGGTGCGCCAGCTGTGTCGCCGGGCCAGCGCGGCGGCGGTGGCGAGCACATCGTCCGCCTCGTACCCGGCCGGCACCACCACGGTGATCCCGGCGGCGGCGAGCAGCCCGGGGGCGTCGTCCAGTTGCAGGCGCAGGTCCGGCGGCTTCTCGACGCGGTGTGCCTTGTAGTCGGGGAAGTCCTGCTTGCGGACCGAATCGTCGGGGGAGTCGAAGCCGATCACGATCGCGTCCGGGGTCAGCCGGGCGGCAGCCGTTGCGATGAAGCTGATCAGGCCCTTCAGCGCCCAGATCGGCCGACCTTCGGAATCACGCAGCGCGCTCTGCTCCATCGCATGATGGGCGCGATGCAAAAGGCTGTTGCCGTCGATCGCGAGCAGCAGCGGGGAGGGCACCCGCCCAGAATGCCCGTTCGATCCATCTCATGCACGCCTCCGCGCCGACCGGTCCACGGCACGACGCCGACCGGTCCAGGCGGTGACGTCGACAGGTCTACCCGAATCGAGCCGATGAATCGGGCTGATGAATGGGGTGGGCGTCCGGGGGCGGTACGGTTCGAGGGTGACTGAGGCCAAGGACAACGCGAAGGCCCCGGCGGGCCTTGATCCGGCAGTACCCGCAGACGGGGATACCGAACCGGCTGCCCCGGCGGTCGAGACCGACCCGCGCAAGCGCTTCCGTGCGGCGCTGGACCGCAAGAACGCGACCCCCGGCACCCACCCCGGCTCGATGGCCGAGGGCAACAACGACCTGAAGAGCTCGAACGGAAAGCGGCAGCGCCAGTTCCGGCGCAAGTCCGGCGGCTGATCAGCACAGATTCACAGCCGATCCACAGCTTCCGCAGCACAGCTACCGGTTAATTGCCGGAACCGAGTGACGTTCCTCACGAGTAACCTTGGGTGATGAGCGAACCGAGATGGCTGGACGACGACGAGCAACGCGCCTGGCGCCGGCTCGCCGCCGTGATGACGTTGTTGCCGGCGGCTCTCGATGCTCAGTTGCAGCGAGACGCCACCCTGACGCACTTCGCCTACTTCACTCTCGCGATGCTGTCCGAGGCCCCGGGTCGGGCCTTGCGGATGAGTGAGCTGGCCGCCCGCTCGAGCTCCTCGCCGAGCCGGCTGTCGCACACCATCTCCCGGCTGGAGAATCGCGGCTGGGTGCGCCGGGTGCGCTCCAGCGAGGACGGTCGTGGGCAGGTGGCCGAGCTCACCGACGAGGGCTATGCCGCGCTGGTTGTCACCGCGCCGGGCCACGTCACCGCCGTCCGGGAGTATGTCCTCGACGCGCTCACCGATGAGCAGGTGAGCCAGTTGAACGAGATCTGCAAGGCGGTGCTGACCCGGGTCGACCCGGACGGCACGCTCGCCCCACCGCTGCCCCCGGAAAAGGTGACCGAGAACTCCCGCTGAGGGCTCAGACCAGTTCGTCGATGGCGCGCTGGACTCGCTGCTCGGACACCGGGTACGCGGTCTTCATCCCGGACCCGAACAGGCTGACCCGCAGCTCCTCGATCATCCAGCGGACCCGCTGCACGTTGTCGGCCTGTTCGCGGCGCCGGGCCGGGGTCATCGCGGCCACCACCGCGTCCAGATCCTGCTGCACGTTCTGCACTCCCCAGAGCAGCGTCTGGTCGCGCTGGTATCGCTCCGGCAGCTTCTCCAGCCGACGCTGCATCGCCTGGAGGTAGCGCAGCAGGTCCGGCAGTCGGGTGGCGCCGGTCGCGGTGACGAAGCCCGGATACACCAGCGCCGCCAGCTGGGCCCGCAGATCGGTCAGCGATAGCAGCAGCGCCGGGCTGGACGTCGAGCGCAGCCCGAGATCGACCTCCCGGGCCAGGCTCAGGACGGCCGCGGAGGCCGAGACCACCTCGCCGGTCGCGCGGTCAATCGAGGCCCGCACCGCCCGGTGCAGAGATTCGAACCCGGCCTGGTCCCACGCCGGTCCGCCGGCCTGTTCGACCAGCGCGTCCACGGCCGCGCCCAGACAGTCGTCGAACAGCGCCGTGGGGCTCTTGTGCGGGGCCGAGGCGAGGGCCAGCTTCTGCTGATTGGTCAACCGGCTGAGCACCGCCGCAGTCGGGGCGTTGATCCCGAGCATCAGCAGCCGCCGGGTGCCGGCTCGCATCTCCCGGCGCTGATCGGCCGCCGAGTCCAGGACCCGGACGTCGACCGACGTCCCCCGGTCGACCAGCGCCGGGTAGCCGTGCACGGTCAGCCCGGCCAGCGTGCGCTCCACCGACCTCGGCAGCTCGCCGATCGTCCAGCTGGTCAGGCCGGTGTGCTCAACCTCCGCCACCGCGTCGGAGATCGCCTCGCGCAGGCGGGGTTTCAGCGCTTCCCGGAGTGCGGCGAGATTCTTGCCCTCGCCGAGCACGGTGCCGTCGTCGTCCTCCACCCGGAAGGTCACCCGCAGGTGGTCCGGCACTCGCTCCGGCGCCCAGTCGGTCCGGGCCACGCTCACCCCGGTGAGCTGGGCCAGTTCCCGCTCCAGGGCGGGCAGCAGCGGTTCGGAGCCCGGCTTCAACCGGGCCAGCACCTGCCGGGCCCGGTCCGGGGCCGGCACCAGCATCCGGCGGACCTGCTTGGGCAGGCCCCGGATCAGCTCGGTCACGAGTTCCTCGCGCAGGCCCGGGATCTGCCACTCGAAGTCCTCGCCGGTCACCTCGTTCAGCGATGCCAGCGGCAGGTGGACGGTCACGCCGTCCGCCGCCGCGCCGGGCTCGAACTGGTAGGTGACCGCCAGCTGCCGGCCGTCGACCGGCCAGCTGGACGGGTAGTCGTCCTCGCTGATCTCCGGCGCCTGCGGACTGAACAGCATCGACGTCCAGAAACTCAGCAGGTCCGGGCGTTCCTTGCGGACCCGCTTCCACCAGCTGTCGAAGTGCGCGGTGGAGACGACGTCTGCCGGAATCCGCTGGTCGTAGAAGTCGAACAGGGTGTCGTCGTCCACCAGGATGTCCCGGCGCCGGGCCCGGTCCTCCAGGCTCTCGACGTCCTCCAACAGTCGCCGGTTCTCGTGGAAGAACGGATGGTTGGTCCGCCAGTCGCCTTCCACCAGGGCATGCCGAATGAACAGCTCGCGGGACAGCTCCGGGTCGATCCGGCCGTACTGCACGGTCCGGGCCGGGACCAGCGGAATCCCGTACAGCGTGACGCGTTCCGTGGCCACCGCCGAGCCGCGCTTACGTTCCCAGCGCGGCTCGCTGTAGCTGCGCTTGACCAGGTGCTCGGCCAGCCGCTCAACCCAGAGCGGGTCGACCCGGGCCGCCGTCCGCCCCCACAGCCGGGTGGTCTCCACCAGCTCGCCGACCATCACCCATCGCGGTGTGGCCCGGACCAGCGCCGATCCTGGCTGGATGGTGAACCGGGCGCCGCGGGCACCGAGGTACTCCCGGGTCTCGCCCTCCTTGAGCCCGACCTGAGACAGCAGCCCGGCCAGCAGCGAGAGGTGGATCCGGTCCGCGGTGGCGTTGTCCACCGGCTCGCCGCCGTCCACCACGGAGTCCTCGTCGTCGTCCGCGGCCTGAACGGGCAGGGCCGCCTGGGCGGGCAGGGTGGCCTGGGCCCGGGCGCTCGGTCCGGCATTGGTGATCCCGGCGCTGCGCAGCACCTGCCGCAGCTGGCCGTGCAGGTCCTGCCATTCCCGGATCCGCTGGTGGTGCAGGTACTCGGCGATGCACTGGCGGCGGAACCGGCTGGAGGACACCTCACGCTGCAAGGTCATCAGGTAGTTCCACAGGTTCAGGTAGCTGAGGAAGTCCGAGCGCGGGTCCTTGAACCGGGCATGGGACTGGTCGGCCGCCTGCTGGTGCTCGGTCGGGCGCTCGCGCGGATCCTGGATCGACAGCGCGGCCACGATCACCAGGACGTCGGGCAGGCAGCCGTTGCGGTCCGCCTCCACCAGCATCCGGGCCAGCCGGGGGTCGACCGGTAGCTGGGCCAGGGTGCGCCCGAGCGGGGTCAGCCGCTTGCGGGGGTCCTCCTGCGCCGGATCGAGCGCGTTCAGCTCGTGCAGCAGCGCCACGCCGTCCTTGATCTGCCGCGGGTCCGGCGGTTCCAGGAACGGGAACGCGGAGACCTCACCGAGCCCGAGTGCGGTCATCTGCAGGATCACCGAGGCCAGGTTGGTCCGGAGGATCTCCGGGTCGGTGAACGCCGGCCGGGACTCGAAGTCCTCCTCGTCGTAGAGCCGGATGCAGATCCCGTCCGAGAGCCGGCCGCAGCGACCCTTGCGCTGGTTCGCCGAGGCCTGCGAGATCGGCTCGATCGGCAGTCGCTGCACCTTGGTCCGGTAGCTGTATCGGGAGATCCGGGCCGTCCCCGGGTCCACCACGTACCGGATTCCGGGCACGGTCAGCGAGGTCTCGGCGACGTTGGTGGCCAGTACGATCCGCCGACCGGTGTGCGGGGCGAACACCTTGTGCTGCTCGGCGGCGGACAGCCGGGCGTAGAGCGGGACGATCTCGGTGAATGGATCAACCGTGCGGCGCAGTGCATCGGCGGCGTCGCGGATCTCTCGCTCGCCGCTGAAGAACACCAGCACGTCGCCGGGACCTTCCTGGGCCAGCTCCTCAACCGCCTCGCAGACCGCCTGGATCTGGTCCCGGACGACCTCGACGCCTTCAGATTCGGCAGAGTCCTCGTCCTCAGCATCGGGCTGGTCGTCGTACGCCGTGATCACCAAGGGCCGGTAGCGGACCTCAACCGGGTAGGTCCGGCCGGAGACCTCGACGATCGGAGCGTCATCGAAGTGCCGGGAGAACGCCTGCGGGTCGATGGTCGCCGAGGTGATGATCACCTTGAGGTCGGGTCGGCGGGGGAGCAGTTGCTTGAGGTAGCCGAGCAGGAAGTCGATGGTCAGGCTGCGCTCGTGCGCCTCGTCGATGATCAGCGTGTCGTACTTGGTGAGCATCCGGTCGCGCTGGATCTCGGCCAGCAGGATGCCGTCGGTCATCAGCTTGACCAACGTGTTGTCGCTGACCTGATCGGTGAACCGGACGGTGTAGCCGACGGTCTCGCCGAGCGGCGTACCGACCTCCTCGGCGATCCGCTCGGCCACCGAGCGGGCCGCCAGTCGGCGCGGCTGGGTGTGGCCGATCAGGCCACGCACGCCACGGCCGAGTTCCAGGCAGATCTTCGGCAGCTGAGTGGTCTTGCCGGACCCGGTCTCTCCGGCCAGGATCACCACCTGGTGGTCCCGGATCGCCGCCAAAAGGTCGTCCTTGCGCTGGCTGACCGGCAGCTCGGGCGGGTACTTCAGGACCGGCACGGAGGCCCGGCGGGCCGCCATCCGGAGCTGGGCGGTCTCCACCTCGGCGGCGATCCGGCTCAGCTCCTGCTGCGGATCCGCGGTCCGGGTGTCGGGCGTCTTGCGCTGTTGGTTGCCGCGACGGCCCCGATGCACCAGTCCGTCGAGTCGACGGGATAGACGAAGCTCGTCGCGCAGCGACAGGTCGGGCAGGGCGGCCCGCAGCTCGTCTACAGAGGAATCCCAGGATTGCGTGCTCATCTATGGCACAGCCTAGGCAGGGCGCCAGGGTCCCGTGCCGTCGACGTCCTCCCGGCTAGTGTTTGTAATTTCAACGATCTCACGGAGGCCCACGCATGACCGGAGTTACCACTGAACCGGACGACGCCGTCAACGCTCTCAGCCGCCGAAAGATGTTCTCGATGTGCTCGCTCGGCCTGCTCGGCGCGGCAGGTCTGGCCGCCTGCAGCAGTGATGACTCCCCCTCCGCCGCCGGGACCACCGAACCGGCCGCGGCCGCGACAACCGCTGCGGGCAGCGGCACGGTGTCGCTGGTCAAGCTGTCCGACGTCCCGGTGGCCGGTGCCGTCGGCCTGGAAGTGGCCGGCAAGCCGGTGATCGTGTCACAGCCGAGCGCCGGTGAGGTGATCGGCTTCTCCGCGGTCTGCCCGCACCAGTTCGCGACCGTGGCGGTCACGGACACGGTCCTGCGCTGCCCGCTGCACGGCTCCACCTTTGACCTGGCCACGGGCAAGAACCTGTCCGGCCCGGCGGCCGGCAAGCCGCTGTCGTCGTACCCGGTCAAGGTCGTCGACGGAGAGGTCGTCCAGGCCTAAACCTCGGTCATAGCGTGCCGCTCGCCGGTCTTCCACTGCGGTGATCATGCACGGTTGCGGTGCTGACCCTGGACCAGGCGGCGACACAGCCCGTTGCCTGTCACGGGCGCTTTGATCGACGAATAGCTGGTGTCGGCGCAGCAGCATGTCGGCGCAGCAGCACCAGGCATTCGCCGATCACTACGCCCATACCTTCTGCCCCAAGGCCTCCGGTGATCTGCCCCAAGACCTTCGGTGACTTCGAGAACACCCGAGCGCGGACGGGTGGACGAGGGATGCACCGATGCGGGCCCGCGAAACGGGGACGGATCGACGGGCAACGACCGCAACCACGGAACAACGACCCGGCGAAGCGCTTCCTCAGACGATGGGCAGCCATTGATCCGTGGTTGCGGTCGTTGAGCGCCGCCGCTCACCGTTGAGCTCTCTCCACCCCGCCTCCGCCGTCGCTCCCATGGATCTTGAGGTCCGCGGCAGCTGCCCGTTTCCCTCCATCCGGGGTGAACCGAAGGATCATCGGCGATCAGGCACGGTTGCGCGCCAACCCGCGCAAGCGTGCATGATCACGCCGGCTTGGAGTCCTTGCCGGCCAAGGTGTGATCGTCCATGTCCTGGTCGAACAGCGAGGTGACCGAGCCGTCCTTGAAGACCTCGTGGATGGCCTGCGCCACCAGTGGGCCGATCGACAGCACGGTGATGTTCGGCAGCAGTCGCTCGTTCGGGATCGGCAGCGTGTTCGTCAGCACGATCTCGCCGGCACCGCACTCGGCGAGCCGCGCGGTGGCGGGGTCGGAGAGGATGCCGTGGGTGGCCGCGATCACCACATCGCTGGCGCCGGCCTCGAACAGCTTGGCGGTGGCCTTGGTGATCGTCCCGCCGGTGTCGATCATGTCGTCGACGACCACGCAGAGCCGGCCCTCGACGTCACCGACGACCCGGTTGGTCACCACGGTGTTCGGCTGCAGCGGGTCGCGGGTCTTGTGGATGAAGGCCAGCGGCGCGCCGCCCAGTCGGTCTGCCCAGCGCTCGGCGACCCGCACCCGGCCGGAGTCCGGGGCGACCACGGTGATCTTCTGCCCGGCGTACTTGGTTGCCACGTGATCGGCGAGCAGTCGCTGGGCGAAGAGGTGGTCAACCGGGCCGTCGAAGAAGCCCTGGGTCTGGTCGGTGTGCAGGTCGACGGTCATCAGCCGGTGCGCGCCGGCGGTGCGCAGCAGGTCGGAGATCAGCCGGGCGGAGATCGGTTCCCGGCCGCGGTGCTTCTTGTCCTGCCGGGCATACGGGTAGAACGGCAGCACCACGGTGATCCGGTCGGCAGAGGCCCGTTTCAATGCATCGATCATGATCAGGGTTTCCATCACCCAGGTGTTGATCGGTGCCCCGCAGGACTGGATCACGAAGGCATCGGCACCGCGCACCGACTCCTCGAACCGGACGAAGATCTCACCGTTGGCGAACTCGTACGCCGACTGCGGAGTCAACGAGGTGCCGAGGTACTTGGCGATCTCCTCCGCAAGTTCGGGGTAGGCCCGTCCCGAGAAGACCTGCAGATTCTTGCGGCTTGGGATCGAAATGGTGTTCACGCGTGGATCCCCTCCAGGGTGTCGTCGTTGAATGCTCGCAGACGCGCTGCGTCCAGAAGCCTTTGGGGGATTGCCAACGCCTGCGGCGGCTGGTGTGCTGGAACGACGACCGATCCGGACTCCCTGACCGGTCCAGGGGATACCGGACCGGTGTGGATGCGATCGAGGGAGACGCGATGACCACACCCGTTCAAGTCGGTGCCGATGACACGGCGACGGAACATGACCAGAACGTCCAGGTTCATCTGAGTTTGCCGGCGTCGGTGGGCGCCGTGTGGGAAGCCCTGGTCAGTCCGGAGGGGACAGCGACCTGGCTGGGTGAGGGTGCGGTGCTCGGCGACAAAGGACAGTCGTATCACTGTGCTGACGGTACCGCCGGAGTGGTCCGGAGCTTTCATCCGCTCGAGCAGTTGCGGCTGTCCTGGCATCAGCAGGTGGACGTCGAGCCCAGCCTGATCGAGGTCGACCTCGCCGTCGAGGGTGCCGGAACCAGTCTGCGGCTGTGGCACGACGGGGTGCCGGTGCCGGAGCGACCGGCGATGCAGAAGCATTGGGAGCAGCGACTTCAGGCACTGGCCGAGATCGTTCCACTGCATCACCAGTACTGACCGCGAGCCGGTGACGGGCCGGGCCCAAGGGGTGTCATGCTCGGCCGATGAAGCCGTTCCTGCTGCTGGCGACCAGGGCCGATGACACCATCGCGGACACCGAGTACCAGGCGTTCCTGCGCTTCGGTCAGTTGTCGGCGGCGGACCTGGTGCGGCTGCGACTCGAGTCGGCGCCGTTGGACGACCTGCTGCCCGGTCTGGCCCTGACCGAGTTCTCCGGCGTCATCGTGGGTGGCAGCCCGTTCACGTCGTCCGATCCGCTGTCGCAGAAGTCACCCGTGCAGCTGCGGGTGGAACGGGAGCTGAGCGGGCTGATCAAGGACGTGATGACGTTTGACGTCCCGTTCCTCGGCGCCTGCTACGGCATCGGCACCCTGGGGCTGCAGCTCGGCGGGGTGGTGGATCGGACCTTCGGTGAGCCGGTGAGCGCGGTTGAGGTGAGCCTGACCGCCGACGGCCGGGCGGACCCGCTACTGGCCGGCGTCCCGGACACGTTCATGGCCTATGTCGGGCACAAGGAGGCGTTGCGCCAGACCCCGCCCGGGGCCGTGCTGCTCGCCGATTCGGCCGGCTGCCCGGTGCAGATGTTCCGGGTGGGCCGGCACCAGTACGCGACCCAGTTCCATCCCGAGCTCGACGTGCCCGGGATCGTCGAGCGGATGCGGGCCTACCGGCACTCCGGCTACTTCGACCCGGACGAGTTCGACACCCTGGTCTCGCAGGTCAGCGCGGCCGAGGTGACCTGGCCGTCCCGAGTGCTGAGCAACTTCACCGCCCGCTACTCACCCAACTGACCCACCGCGGCCAACTCCGCCAGCCGGGCGACGGAATTCGTGATCACGACCTGCTGCTCCGGCAGTCGATGCGCCTCAGACGCGGGCAGGTCGACGTCGACCTCGATGTCGGTGCCGTCCACCGCTGCCCGGAGCTGCCAGCGGAACTCCAGGTCGGAGACCAGGCAGGAGATCGTCACCCGGCCGTCCGCGTGGTCGCTGCGCAGCTGCTGGGCCATCGGGAACTCGGGATAACCGGCCGGCCACATCGTGTACAGGCCGTCCTCGCCGGGCTGGACGGTCTCGATGCCGGTCCACCAATCCGGAAACCGCGCCGGGTCGTGGATCAGTTTCCACACCTCTTCGACCGGTGCGGAGGTGTGGGCACTGACGCTGAAGCCGGGCATCGGTCACCTCGGATGGTTGGCGGTGGGCAGGGCAGCGATTTCCCGGTCCAGCCGCGCCAGTTCACGGGCCGGCTCGACCAGACCGACCACCGGCGGGCGACCGAGGTCGACCAACGTGGCGAGATAGCCCTCGGCGGTGGCCGCGGACACCGA
>Ga0307513_10003066_pt1 | contig 22778 bp, 29 predicted proteins | sample 15_EM_MG_FD_202174 | JGI IMG/M metagenome (GOLD analysis project Ga0307513, IMG submission 202174) | Populus trichocarpa ectomycorrhiza microbial communities from riparian zone in the Pacific Northwest, United States - 15_EM | ecosystem: Host-associated > Plants > Roots > Unclassified | place... | reverse complement strand
AAACGGCCGCGTGGAGCTGATCGACGGCAGCGTCACCATGGCGCGCGCGCGCGACGCTGTCGCCGCGGCGGCGTCGCGAAAGCGCTGAGCGCGTTTCGTTGACGCGGCGGACGGCCTACGATCGCCCGGCTCATGCCGCTGCCGTTCTTCTTCCATCCCGAGGCGGACGCCGAGCTCATCGACGCGGCGAGCTACTACGGCGAGCGGTCGCTGACAGTCGGCCTCGAGTTCCTCCAGGTGATCGACGCGGTGATCGCGTGGATCACGGAGATGCCGCGAGCGGCCCCCGCATGGCCAGGGCGACCCAACGTGCGCCGGCGCGTGGTGGCGAAGTTCCCATACGCGATCGTCTACGTCGTCGAACCAGCCGCGATCCGCATCATTGCCATCGAGCACGCGAAGCGGCGTCCAGGCAGCTGGCTACACCGCTTGTGATCTGGACGCCGGGCGCCATCGCCTTTGCGCTCGGCAGAACCTGTGATCTGGACGCCGGGCGCCATCGCCTTTGCGCTCGGTAGAACCTCGGCGCGGCGCGGCGCGGTCGGCAGCGTCGGCGCGGTGCGCCACGCGACCCGGCCGTGGATCGCGCTTTTGATGGCGCGGCGGTCATGCTCTTTGATGGTTCCGGTTCCCGTTCCGGCACACTCCCAGGGTGTGCGGGAATGGGAAGCGGGAATGTTCTTCGGACTACGCGGACTACGGCTCCTGCGAGCCCGGGCCTTGCTTCGGCCTGCAGCGCCGGGTCTCGTCGCAGAAATGCGTCGGCGCGCAGGGCTTCGAAGCGCTGCAGCGCGGCGGATTCTGAGAGGCTGAGCTCGACGCTCCGGGGCATCTCGAATCGCACCGGTCGAGCTGGCGCGTGCATACGGCGAGCGCAACCACGAAACCGGCGATGCCCGCGACGCCGCCCGAGACCCCGACCGTAGGGAGAGCGAGGCATGCCGCGAAGTGGGCGGCGCAGCGGTCATGGCATGAAAGCTTGGGGCGCAGCGTCAAGGACGCGGTCGCATCTTGCGTGTGGACGATGTCCGCCGTCGCGTTCGGGTGCGCGATCGCGACGGACGACGAAGCGAGGGCGAGCATGGTGATGAGCGCGTGAGTGTTCATGGTGATCTCCAGTGACGAGACTAGGGTTTGCAGCCGCCATGCCGCTCCCAGGACGCAGCCGTGCCGGGATCCGCCGCGAGCAATTGCGCCGCCTTGCGGCCGGCGCCGCGGTCAGATCGCCTGCGGCTTCCGCAGCGCGCGGTGCGGAACCCGCCGCCCGCCGCGAGTCGCGATAGCCGTCGAACTTTGAAACTCCAGCAATGCGCCGGGGGGGGGTGACCCATTAAGCGGTTGGCTTCTCGACGCACGAGCAGAACCGGCGACGCCGGGCGTCGGCGATCGCGGCCGGCGCTACGGCGGGCGCGCGCACGAGATCAACACGCCGATCCGGTAGCCGCAGGTCACCCGCGGAGCGGGGGCCGCTCATTTGGGTGCGAGCTCGCGCGCCGCCGCGGTCCCTGGCGTCGTTTGCGCGCACGCCGCGAGTCCCCCTGGCGTCGTTTGCGCGCGCGCCGCCGCGAGCCCCTGACGTCGTTTTGCGCGCGCATCGCTGCGAGTCCCCGGCGTCGTTTGCGCCGCGAGTTCTCGATGCACGAGAGCTGTCGAGCCGGCTCGAGCGCGGGCCGCGGCTCGAGCGCGGGCTGCACGAGCGTAGTCGCGATGCGACTTGCGAAGCTCTTCTGAAACGAAAATCGTGTCCAGGTCGATTCAGAGGCATGGATACCGCGGCTCTCTTTCGCTATCTGTCCCAAATCGCCTCCCTGGGAGGTCCCCCGCTCATGTTCGCTGCCATGCTCCTCGGCGTGATCGTCTTCTTGTTGGCGAGCAAGCAAAGGCGCGCGCTGTCGGCGCGCGCCTCGCGGCGACGCAAGGATAGGCGCCCGAACAAACCGCGCCAGGGTGCGATGCGCAACAACCGCGCACTCGGGCGGCGCCGTACGAGCAGAGCGCGCTGAAGCAGCGCGCTCTGACGGCGCATCTTGACCTCCACGTCCTCGTCGTAGGGCGGCGATCGCCGCAGCCGCCTCACCGACCAGGTCGACGACCGGGCGCGCCGCGATTCGCCGTGGCCGAGCTCGAGGCCGACGACCAGCGCGCCGTGATCGTTCCGCCGCCGATCAGTGACCGCCACTATCAGTGACCGCCACTAGATCCAGAGGCACAACGCGTACCCGGGGCGCCGCGAGGGAGCTATGCACGTGCGCGGCTCTCATCGGTCGACCGCGGCACCCTTGGGCGATTCGCGACTGGACGAGCTCTATGGGTGGGATCCCACCTATCAGCTCGCCCTGAAGTAAGCGATCACAACGCACGGGGAACGCTTCCTTCAGGGATTGAGCCTCCCCCGTTTTCGTGGACACCTTTCATCCCTCTCCCGTCATGATGGAGGCGTCCATGAGTCCCAAGGTCACAAAGCGCAAGCGGCGTCTGTTCACGCCCGAGTTCAAGGCTGAGGCAGTACGTCTCGTGCGGGCATCAGGAAAGACCGTCGCGACGGTCGCACGCGAGCTCGACCTCACTGCCACATGCCTGCGGGCGTGGGTGAACCAAGCGGCGGCGGACGAGAAGAACGATGGGCAGGGCGCGCTCACCACCGACGAGCGCGTCGAGTTGACGCGACTACGCCGCGAGCTGCGCACCGTCGAGCAGGAGCGTGATTTCCTAAAAAAATGCACGGCGTACTTCGCGAAGAGCCAGTCGTGAAGTACGCCGCAATCGCCGCCCATGTTCACCTCTTCACGGTGGCGTTCATGTGCCGGGTGCTGGGCATTGCACCGTCCGGGTACTACGCGTGGCGCGGGCGTTCGCCGTCGAAGAAGTCGGTTCGCGACGGCGCGCTTCTGGTCCACGTGCGTACAGCGTTCAAGGCGAGCCGTCGTCGCTACGGCAGCCCGCGGGTCCACGCCGACCTGCGTGCCGCAGGCCAGCGAGTCGCGCGCAAACGTGTTGCCCGGCTGATGCGCGAGGATGGTCTGCGTGCACGTCAGCGACGGCGGTTCGTGAACACGACGCAGTCGAGCCACAAGCTCCCCATCGCCCGGAACATCGTTGCGCGAAAGTTCGACGTGTCGGCACCGAACCAGGTCTGGGTCTCAGACTTGACCTACCTGCGGACCCAGGCTGGCTTCGTGTACATGGCCGTCGTGCTCGACCTCTTCGCTCGTCGGGTCGTCGGCTGGGCGGTCTCCCGTGACCTCGACGCAGGCATCGCCGTCGAGGCGCTGCGGCGCGCCCTCGCGTTGAGACCAGCACCGGCCGGCATGGTCCATCACAGCGACCGCGGCGTTCACTACGCGTGCGCTGATTACCGCGCCCTGCTTAGGAGCCACGGCATCACGCCGAGCATGAGCCGCAAGGGCGACTGCTGGGACAACGCCGTCGCGGAGAGCTTCTTCTCCTCGTTCGGATTCGAACTCGAGTTCGACGCGGACTGGCGTGATGTGCACGACGTCCAGCGCGACGCCGGGGAGTACATCGACGGCTTCTACAACCCCCGAAGGAGGCATTCGCATAATAGCTATCTCAGTCCAATTGACTTCGAGCACCAGTTCATGCAACAAGAGATTGCAGCGTAACTCGGTATCCACGAAAACGGGTCAAGCTCAGATGGCTACTTTACTTTACGGCTGCTGTAGCGGGTCGCTCTGCTCTGCGGTGCCCGAGTCCACGCTCGATGCCGCCGCCGGCAAGCTCGCCGAACTCGGGACCGGGGCTTCAGTCGCGGATGTCTCCGCGCAATTGCTCGGTAAACTTGCCCACACCGAGACGTTTCCAGCAAGGTCCAGCACGGAATCGATCCCAATTTCCTTTGGCTTTCGCTCCTCTGCTCCTTGCTCTATGACATAACGTTCAGTAAGGCCGAAGCCCGCCACTAAGTGGACTCGGGGCCCGTCTCCGACTTCTTTTACTATGTCATAGAGCTCAGGCAGGCCAGCACGCCCCGAAAAGGCCACTAGTGCCTCACCACAGAGATTTTGACCGGTGGAGCTCCGCAGCGGAGCTCGTCGATCTACGGATCGAACTACGCCCCCCTCTCGGAGTCCATATATGATGGGCTGGTATTCAGGACTGGAGAGCATCGATCCGTGCCGCGACAGGGCCGCATGCGCCAGAAAATGCGAGTCGCCACGGACGCTCTTACGCGGCCCCTCCCACGCTGCACTCCGAGCGGTCGCCTCCCAACTGCGCGCTGTTCCGTCGGATCCGGGGCTCTGAATCGGTTCCCCAGTCGCTGCCCACGCTGCACTCCGAGCGGTCGCCTCCCAACTGCGCGCTGTTCCGTCGGATCCGGGGCTCTGAATCGGTCCCCCAGTCGCTGCATCCCAAGTGCGCGCTGCATCGGATCCGGTGGTGAAGAGCGCAGCAGCAAGGCTCACTACTGATGAAGTAGGTTCTTCGCTAGGCATTGTGTCGCAGTCAAACGGAAGCTGTTCAAGGTTGCCTTCGACGCCGGCAACCTTGAAGCAGCTTCTTGGCAAGACGGGCGAACTCAGACGAGCAACATTCAGACTCCCAAGACTCAGATGAGTATCACTCAATATGTGTGTCTTGGCATATGCGTAGTGGAGCGCCTTCGTATCGAGCGTCCCATTTCCATTGTCATTGCCGCCTCGAAAAAAGAGGTGCATGCCAAATATCGTAAGCGCAGCGGTCAGCGCTGAACTTGCGACTACGATAGCGATCAGCGAGCGCGAGCGAACATGCACTGCGAAATCGGGCGCGCGCCACTCCCACGACTTACGCCGGGAGATGGTTGTAGTGCAGACGGGTCCCGTGCCGACCGTGTCGACGTCGCCCATTGAATCACGCGTCATAAGCGTGCAGGTCGCCTGCATCTCTGTTTCGATGGCTCGCGATGTTTCCGCACGAGACTCACCGTCAGCGGCTATCAGACGAGCCGCGAACGCATCGACAGCAGCCTCGTCAAGAGGCGTTGAGTGCACAGCGTCCCACTCGGCGAGCAGGCCATGCTCGCGACTGTCGAACTCAGTTCCCCCGTCAAGGGCAGCACTGTCGTCGTAGTTGGACAAATCTTTCATTGCTTCATCTCCATCGCGACCTTGAGTGCGACGCTCGCCCGATGCACAAGCGTGCGACTGTTGGATTTCTCAAGACCTAACGTCTCGAGGAAGTCTGTGTCTGTGAACCCGTAATAGTGGTGAAGAACGTGAACGATGCGCTGAGCAGCCGGCAGGGTTGCATATGCTTGTTCGAGGCGGGTCATCTCCGCAGCAAGATGCTGCTTTGACATACCGGCGGCTTCCAGAAGTTCTTGTTCGCCGCTACTTCGTCCCAAAGCCGCGGTTCTGCGGGACTCCCTACGGATATGGTCGTAAGCGCGGCAGGCTACAAACTTGTAAATAAGCCTATTAAATGACTGGGGCTCCTCAAGGAGCTCCCTGGTCTTGTCTAGTGACAGCCCCCGAAGCCATTTGATAAGACTGATAAATCCCTCCTGAGCAACATCAGGAGCATCATTCCGGCCGACCAACCTGGATGCGAGCTGTAACAGCGGCCTGGCATACGTATGAGCGAGCCTGTGAACCTGTAGTTCAACGTCGCGGCGGCTAGCCTCCACACCTCGCTCATGCAGAGGGATCACGCTACGTCGCGCATCCTCAGCCTCCTGCTCGGGAATCAGGGCATCGTCCTGTTCCCGGAGCCCCGATATTCGCTTCATGGCCGTACATCGTCCACAAACTGTGAAACGTTGCGTTTTTTGTTCCGCTTTAAATACAGCTAGATACGGCGGTGTCGCCACGAGCACGTACCGCGGACAAGGAGCGGTCGCTCGATCTGTGGCGGCGCCACCTGGCGCTCGACGTCGAGGGCGAACACTGCGCCGGGTGCGAGCGCCGCGGCGGGCGGCGCCGCGCGGCCCGGCGCCGGGTCATGTCGCGGTTGACACAACCGATGTTATGCGACATAACTAATTGTTATCGTTAGTGAATACATGGGGACCCTACGCCAACATGCCGCCGAGCGCAAGGTGGTTCGTACGACCCACGCGCCGCGCATTTTCTTGTCGGGAACCGGCCCGAACGCGTCGCCTACTAGGCGAAGCGGCGAGTTCGCCGGCGGGCGACACCGGCGGCGCGCGGATCGCAAGCGCGGCACCGTCAGACGAAGGCGCTAGCGTGCTCCGATGGCAAGCGTTGCGGTTCCCCCCGTCGGTGACGTCTGGCCTTCGGGCGAAGAAGTTCGGCTCGGCACCCCCGACGACGCGGATGCCGTGGCGCAGTGGCGATCCGACAGTGCCTCGGTCAACGGCGCGCTCAAGCAAGCCGTCGAGGCGCTCAGGAACGGGAGCTCCGACACGATGGTCTACGTCGTCGACGATGGGCAGGTCCCCATCATCGGTGTGGTGACGATCGAGTGGAAGGCTCCCTATCTCCAGTTCGTGTTCATCGACGAGCCGTATCGTCGGGGCGACGTCGGCACGAAGGCAACGTGCGTCGTCGTCGACGAGTTCTTTCAGAGTCGACCTGATGAACACTGGCTTGGCGTCACGAGCCCGATCTCGGCGGCCGGCGAGCGTCTGCTGCTCCGCCTTGGGTTTTCGTCGACGGAATGGGGCATGCGAATCACCCGCGACGCCTGGGAAGCAGCGACGCCGGCGATCGTCCTTGGGGGCGAAGAACTGCGCGATCGCGAGTTCGAACACGAGGAGGTCAGCGACACGGCACTCGGCGAGGACGACGAAGAAGACGACGAGCCGGCGCAGAAGGTGGCCATCGATGTCGGTGCGTTGCACGTCGTGTCCGACGACGAAGCGCGCGCAGTGTTTCGCGAACTCCTCGGTAAACCCGAGGAGTGGAACTCCCCTTTGGTCCGCTACCGGATGACATCGTCATGGCAAGACGATTGGGTGGTCGAGGTCGGAAACTGGCTCGCGCGCGCACGTTCGCTCGGCTTCCTCGAAGACGTTCTCCAACCTGACCGCCTCCGGAATTTGCGTGCCATGGAAGGCACGCGAGACGAATCGGATCCGGTGCACCGGATCCTGATGCAGTGGTTGGCGCAAGCGATGACTCCGTACTACTTCCTCGGCATCGGGTGGCGCTTTGGTTCGTCGGAGCCTGGGGTGACCGATCTGCGAGCGGACGGAACCCGTGCAGATGTGGATCTGCAGCTCTATGCACCGGGAGGCGGTCCGCTCGTCGACATGCAAGTGAAGGGATCCGGTACGCTCGGGCGCTCCCAAGTGGACGAGGACATCCTCGAAGGCTTGGACAACGCGATCACTCAGTTGCCCGATCCGCCTCTTGGAGCCGCCCTCGTCGTGATTTGCGCGCAACGCGGCTGGTCGCTGTCGGCAGACGCCGACGTCGTTGAGACACTGATCGGCTCGACGACAGGATATGGCGACGGGCGCGTGCTCCTGCATGAGGATGAACGTGGACGTTTCGCGACGGCCCCTCACGTGAGCGGCGTCGTGATACTCGACCACCGTCGTGGTCTGCCGAGCTCCGACTATGGTTGCACCGTGCTGATGAACCCGTGGGTGTGGCCGACCTACGAGCTCGATCCGGCGTGGTTCCCGCATTCGCGGGTGCTGTCGTGCCAGGACGGCGTGTTCTCCTGGATTCGCGGCAGTCCCCACGCCTCCACGTTCCCGACCCGAACGCGTTTCGCCCCTCCTCGCGTGGTTCAGCGCTTTGAACCCGCACCGCGCAGGCCCGACACCCAAGGGCTCCACGGCGTGCTCGCGACGATCTACACCAAGCTTTGGCACCTCTCGGACGAGGCCAGTCCGCCCGTCTGCGCACGATACGAGCTCGCCGACGTGATGCAGAGCGGCGCGCTCGCCTACTTCGCGACGGGCCTGGACGACCGACCGTTCCCCCACATCCGCGTTGCGCGACCGTCTTGCCCTGACGACGATGAACCCGATCTCGCCGGCGCCGACATTCGTGAACTGATTTCGCTCGCGAGCGTGCGTGGGTACGAGGCATCCTGGCGAGCCGGAACTTACGAGGCCAACAAGATTCCGGAGGTGTGCCGCGCGTGGGACCACGCGCAAGCGCTGCTGCAGGAACTCGGCTTCGACGACTGGGCTGCATTTGAGACCGCGAAAGAGGAGTCGCTCGAGGGTCATCGATTCCGTGAGACACCGGAGTAGCGAATCCACGCAACCGCGGAGCGCGTCGGCCGAAACCATCCGGCATGAACGCCGACCGCGTCGCCTGCGCCCTCTGGATCGGCTCCCTGCTCGCCGCGGCCGATCCGACCATCGACCCCCTGCCCGCCAGGCTCGACGAGTTCGTGACGACGTACCTGGCGCTCATCCGTCCCGTCGTACAGGCGTAGCGCCCGCGTGCTGCCCGGACGGATCGCCGCTGGCTCCACGACGTAGACGATCGCATACGGAACTTCGCCACCACGCGCCGGCGCACGTTGGGTCGCGCTGGCCAGGCCGTGGCCGCGTGCGGCATCTCCGCATCCTCGCCATCGAGCACGCGAAGCGGCGTCCAGGCAGCTGGTTGCACCGCTTGTGATCGTGCGCCGACGCTTCGCATACGTCGGACCCCGGCCGGACGGCGAAGGCCCTCGCGGCAAACGAGTGCAGCAGCGCCCACACGACGACGCGCACGAGTACACGCTCGATGTCACCGTGCCGGCGCCGACCAGGACCGCCACGGCGATCGAAGCAGCAAGCCATGAGGTGGTGTCGCTCAGCGTGGGACGGCAACCCGCACCGCGAACCATCCACGCGGCCCTTGCTGCTCGTCGTAGTCGACGACCTGGCCGGCGACGAGCGTGCGAAAGCCCTGGCAGGCGATCGCCGAGTAGTGCACGAACACCTCCCGGCCATCGGCGCCGACGAGAAAGCCGTAGCCCTTGGCATCGTGAAAACACTTGACGGTCGCGCGCGGCACGTCGGCGACTACGCGACGACGCGCTCGAGGTCGACGACGTACAACCCGCCAGCGAGGTGGACGCTGCGCAAGGCGTGCAGCGACGCGCCATCGTAGGTGAACCAGATTGCGCAGCCAGCCAGATGCGCCAGGAGCCATGCAGGAAGGGCCCGGGTGCGGTCGCCGAGGAACACGTAGGGCTTGCCGTCGAGCCACAGCTCGGCCGCGCGATCGTGCGCCGCCGCGTCGAGCGCGACCACGACCGAGCCGCGGTGATGGATCCGGTCTGCATGCTCGTAGAACTCCGGCGCCCACAGCAGGAACGTCGGCGCGGCGACCTCGACGCGCTCGCCGCGTGCGAGCGCGTGGAACCGCCGCTCAGTCTCAGCAATCGGGTGGAGCTCGAAGCGCCGCGGCTCGGGCACTCGGACGTAGTTACCGGCCTCGCGCGACCACAACCAGGCGCCGGCCGGCGCGGTCGCAGGGCTGGGGCTGGGGGTCGATTTCGAGGCGTCTGTCTGCATGATCGCAGGCTACGCGCGGGGGGTGACATCGCGTCACCAGCGTTCGAGGTCAGTCCGACTCGGCACGGCGCCCGAGGCTGCGCGGCGCGCCCCTTTGAATGCGCGGCCTGGTGCTCGAACTCGGCCGCCGCGGCTTGAGCGCGCCGCCGGCGCTGCGCCGCTCAGAGCTGATTGGGCGATTGAGGCGGACGTCCAGGGCGCCGGCTCCTTCAGCGCCTTCATCTGGTCGGCGCTGATCTCGATCCCATCGCGATCGCCGGCGCGCTCGTGTGCGGATGCGCGGATGCGCGGATGCGCGGATGCGGTCGCCAGCGTCGCCCGCCGCAGGTCGAACTCCGTGCTGGACCTGGCGCACGCCGACGCCGCCCCCGCTGCGACCACGCGCCGGAGACTGGGTAGCATCGCCACTCTCAGATCAGAACAGGCCGCCGAAGCGCGGCAGCGCCTCGGCCACGACTCACGCCGCCTTCCGGACCGAGTCCGCACACTCGTCGACCGCCACACACTCCGCAGGGACGAGCTCCGCGTCGCAGTCCTCGCAGGACAGCCGCAGCCCTGCACGGCCCCAGACGTTGAGCGCGCAACCGGGGCAGCTGTATTTGATTTTGACCTTGCGCGCCGCCTCCTCCTTCGCCTTCTTGGCCTTCTTCTTCGCGCCGCCGTCCCGTGCTTCGTCGTCGATGCCGCACGTCCAGGGCAGGTGACACTCCGCCGGCATCTGCTCGAACGCGCGATCGAACGCGCATCCCGGGAGGATGTAATGACTCATGCGGTAGCCGACACGCGCGCCGCCCGGCACAGCCGTCGACGACGGCATCAACCCCAGCTCCTCCATTTTGTCGGCCCAATGCCGATCGTGGTAGCCGTTGCGCGGCGGGTTGGGCTGGCCATGCCTCCACGCGTGCGCCATCTCGTGCACCAGCGTCGCCGCCGCGTCCTTCGCGTTGTCGCGGCGCAGGTGCGCCGGGTTGAGCGAGATCTCGTGGGTGACCTGGTTGGCGCCGTCGCGCCACCGCTCCGGCGCGAAGAAGCCGAGGCTCCGGGCGAGCCGCGAGAAGTTCAGGATCACGTGCCCCAGTGAGCCGCCGAACAGCACCGCGTTGTAGTACGACCACATTGCGCGGTAGGCAGCGAACTGAGCGTTGGTCGGGTCGGTCGCGTTCATGACAACTCATATTGCGCGACTCGCGCCATTCGCCATCACCTCGTATCATAGCGATTTTACGCATACCAATTTCATTGAACAGCACTGTTTCGTGTCTGGTCATAAACACGATGTGTCCACGCGCCCGCAATCACGACAGCGTCACGCCATTCCCCCACAACAACCACCGCACTTCACTCTGACCGATCGTAGATAAGGTGCCCTCAGGGCACCGCGGGCGAACAGACACAGACTGTCTGCACGAAGACACACAACGCGGAGCGACAATTACCTGCTCTATGCAGAGTCGCACCCATAGGAGCACAATGCCAGTGGCACACATCCAGCAATAAGCATGTGCATATGGCAACCACGAACACAACGCCGGCGCAGACCCTCCGCGCGGCTCTCAAGGCGGCAGGCTTCAACGCTCGGCGCGTCACGGTCCGGCAGAGCCACAGCTCGCTCTACGTCTCGATCCGCGACGCGGGGGCCTCGCTGTCCGAGGTCGAGGCGATCGCGAACAAGTTCAGCGTGGTCCGCCGCTGCGAGGCGACCGGCGAAATCCTGTCGGGAGGCAACACGTTCGTGAACGTCGCCTACACCGATGAGCTTGTCGAGCCGGCCAAGGCCGCGATCCTCGTCGTCCTGAGTCCGGCGCCCCACGACGAGTGGGTGACCGTCCTTGGCGACTTCCGCGCGGTCAAGGTGTCTCGTCAGCGCGGCGCGACCTACCCCGACGAGGTTCGCATCGAAGGGCCCGGCTTTGACTTCCGCAACGCGATGGCGTGCGGCGTAGAATGGGCTGCGAAGCGGATCGCGATCGCGTTCCTCGCCGCGAGCGCCACGAGCGCCTCCCGGCAGTGAACGGGCGCCGCGCCCTCCGCGCGCGCTGCGGATGGCTCGCCGCGCACCAGGCCGAGCCGGCCGAGCCAGCTCGCACGTACGCGATCTCGCCATCGCGCGGCGGCGGCCCGATCGACGCGCGGGCCAAGGACGTTCGGCCGCGCGCCACCACCGATCCGCACGCCAGCGAGCGCGGCGCGATCGCCCGACCCCGGCCGAGCGGCCGTGGCCCGCGCGTCGATCGGGCCGCCGCCGCGCGACCCACTGACGAGCGCGACCTCTCGACAGCGTCAGCCCGAGGATCTACCTTCTCTTCATGCGCAACGACGCCCAGGGTGATGAAGCCAAGGCCACAGTTCGCTGCGTCGGTGTGCGCTGCGACTGCCCTGCAGACATGAGCTGCCCCCTCTGCCGAGCCCCGCTCTGCTACGCGTGCGCGCATGAACACAGCGATCCATCGGCGTCAGGCTGCTCGTCCGCGGCGCGGCCATCGCCCCGACCACCGCGCTGATGTCGGCCGCGGCGAGTACCTCGAGCTCGCCGGCGTGCTGGTCATGTGCACGGGCTGCTACCCAAAAAAGGGCAGCTCAACCCAATCCAGAAACGCGGCACGGTGGCTGTCATCCCAGAACGCGAGCGCGACCACGACGTTGAACGGAGAGAACGCCCGCGCCAGCTCCCGAGCCTCCCCCGAGACTCTCCCGTCGCGCTCCAGCACGCTGGCTGCGACAGCCTGCCATTCGCTGACGGGCTCCAGACCTGCAGAACGAAGCGAACCGCGTGAAGCATCCCCGTCGTGCTCGTCAGCCCGGCTGCGGCCCAACGGATGAGGGCTTCAGGATCCCACGGCTCGATCCCGTCCGCCTGATCCAAGCAAGGGAACAAGCGCGCGAGTTGCGTCATGCGCTGTGCACCGGGATTCCCCCATCGCTCGCGCTCTCGCTGCGCAAGCTCGTCCGCGCCGGCGTCGAGGTTCTCGACGAGCCTCAACTGCAACTGCTGCCTATCGTCGACCATCGCTCGCCCTCCCAGCCATCGCCGATCGCAACCTCAGCATCCCGGAGCGCCAAAGTGCGTGAGGTTGAGCGTGCGGGCCACCCTCGAGCCCGGCGGCACCTCGAGCACACCGTCCAGAGACCAGCAGAGGCTGCCTCCGATCTTTCCCTGAACCCGAACGATGTACGCGCCCGGATCCATGCTGGGGACGGTGAGCGTTTCATCGTTCTCGATGCAGCCCGCATTTTGCGGGGTGCCACAATTCACCTGGTACGTCCCCACCTGCGCGCCGCCGCGAGACCGGATGAACGTCACCGGCGCGCATCCGCCGGCGGCTCGTTCGAGCGTGATCGAGATCGCCGTGATATCAGCCCCGCCCGCCGTCGGTGGCTTGCAGTTCGAGGTTGAGGGCGGTGTCGCGAGCGCAAGCGCGAGACTGCCCTTCGCGTCCATCACGAACACGACCGGCGTCAGCGTCGTCACTTGACCTCCCGCGACTGTCACAGCGGCCTGCTCCGGCCCTGCCGCGAGCTCGGCACCGTCGACGGCGAGAAGCTGGATCGAAATCTCGTAGGGTCCGGCGAGCACCTCGGTCGTGCTCGGGCTCTTGCCGCACGGGAACGAGGCATCGCTCGCAGCCCCGGCACGGTTGCGCATTCGCACGCGCACCGTGGCCGCGCCAACCTGCTCGCACGTGGCGGGCTGGTGGTCGACACCGGTGATCGACCAGGCGAGCGAAATCGAACCGCGCGCCGGTGTGTCGGAGTTGGACCCCCCACAACCCTCGGTCACCGCGAGCGCGACCAGCGATGCGAAAAGGAGTCCCCTACGAGCCGCTCGGCGCGGGCGCGTTCCGGCGGTCGCGCACGTGCGCGCATGCATCGAGCCTCGGTCACAGTAAGCGTCCACATTCAATGAAACAGACATCTCTCGTTCAACTTTCTGCCGTTTAAGTGCGGCGATATCGCGCGAACGCTCGTCGTGAGCGTCGACTCCAGTGCATCAACTTGTTTGGCTATCTGACTCGGTGACCAACGGGCCGCGCGGGTCGTACGCCCCACAGGTCGCCACCGCTGCGCCCGATGGTGGCTTCTCCGAGCGACCGTCAACGCTCGTCGGCTATCCGGCGAGCCATCGTCCGTTTTCGCGCCGGGCGACGAGCCGCCCGCGCCCGAGCCCACAGCGCGCGCCGTCGCTGGTGTACTCGCCGCGAATCTGCAGGTCGCCGCGCGCAGGCGCGCTCGCGATGGCGCCTTGGATGCTCGTGCTCGTTTGCAGCACCGTCACGCCGTCGCCGTGCAGCGGCTTGGTGGCGAACATCTCGTTACCCACGCGTCCGAGGCTCGGGGCGTTGCGCGGCGCCACGGCGACCGTCCACCCTGGATGGAGCGGTCGCTGCCACATCGCCTCGGCCTCGTCTCGCGTCGCGACGCGCACCGTCGCGTCGGGCCCCCAGTACATGCGATAGCCGCCGGGAACGACCCACGCGCGTCCCGTCGCGGTCGATGTGAATGTGTAGAGCGTCCTGCCATCCCCGCCGACCCACAGGCCACGGCGCTCGCTATAGCGCGGCAGCGATCCGCGCGGCGCAGCATTCCGTGCGCCTGACTCGGGCGGCCGACCGAGTGCTTTGGCGTGCGCCTGCACGTAGTCCGCATCCGCGAGCACCCCCGGCTCCGCCAACACCGCCACCTGTGCGGCGCGAAGCTCGTTGATGACCTTGCCGATCCAGCCGACGCGCGCACTACCGCTGGCATGCACCCGCGCACGGCGGACCGCGCGAGCGCGCACGAGCGTCGTCTCGAGGCTGGTCGCGACGCCGTCGAGCGCGAGGCGATCGTCGGCGTGAATCCACACCACGACCTCGCTGGGTGTCGGCAGCGCGGCCGGCGTCGTGGTCGCGTCGACGCTCGTTGTCGAGCCGTTGCCATCGCCGCCACCGCTCCCGGCGCCGCCGTCGCGACCGGGCCCAGCGCCGCCGCCACCCTGCCCGCTTGCACGCCCCGCCCACAACAACATCAGCGCGAGCGTCGTGCCGCCGAGCACCACGGCCGTCCGTCGTCGGCTCTGTTCGCTCGCAGCCATGTCACGCGCGCCCCGTCGTTGCCGATGCGTCCACCGCAACGCTGGCGACCGGCGCCGCCACGGCGGCCGACATCGCGACCGGCGCCGACGTGCTCCCACCGGACGCCTGCAGCGGCGGCGCCGCGACGGCCGGCACGACCGAGGCCGGCACGACCGAAGTCATCGATGACGGCGCGCCCGCCCTCTGCGGCGGCGGCGCCGGTCGCAACACCGCCGGGGAGGATGGCGATGCAGACGATCGCGCCGCCGCCGACGTCGCGTGGGGTACTGGTGCGCGCGCCCCGGACGGAGGCGCCTGGCGCGAGCCCGGCGCGGCCGGCCGCGCGTACGCCATCGGCGAGCTCGGCGCCATCGGCTGCGCGTACGCCGCCGGCGTGCGCACGACTACTCGCTGCGCGTAGCTCATCGGTGCACGCGGCCCCGACGGCGGGGCCATGCGCGCACGTGGCGCCGCCGGCGCGCTCGGCGCGGGCCGGCTCATCGGTGGAGTTCCGGGGTGCACCGGCGCAACGCCACTCTCCGTCGGCAACGGTACCAAGGGAATCCGCGCCGCCTGGCTGCGGGACTGCGCGACTTCGGCGCCATGGGACGACGGTGCCGCAGGCGCCGACGGCGTCGCGCTCGCCGATGTCGCGCTCGCCGGCGCCGCGGGCGTCGACCAGGGCGAGCTCGCCATCGGTGCGCCTGGCCAGGATGGGCCCGACGGCCACGGCGCCCTCGGCATGGGCGCGCCTGGCGCGATCGCGTCCGGTCGCATCATCCCCATCCATCGCTCGTCACGCTCCCTCACCGCGGCTTCGAGCCGCTGCACGGCAACGTCGATGACCGTCTCCAGTGGCACGCCCGCCTTGAGCGCCGTCGCGATGGTTTGGATGTTCGCGTGCAACGTCGGCGAAGACGACGACGCCCCCGCAGGTACCACCGGCATCGCCGGCACGCCGATCGGCGGCATCGTCGGGTCCGCCGGCGGCGGCGGCGGCGCGGCAGTACCGACGCCGGCCTCGAGCGCGGCGAGAATGGTTCGAGCCGCCAACGCGGCGGCGGCACGTTGCTCCTGCGTCGCGCTATGGGCGACGCCGATACGAATCGAATCGAGTAGGTCCATGGTGCCTCCCGGGCGACGAGCTCGCGCTCGGTCGCCGCGTCAGAACGGCGCTTCTTCGACGTCGATCACGTCGACCTGGCCGTTGATGTTGTCGCGCGGGCTGTGCTTGCGGATGAGCCGCGCCTCGAGCTTGATGGCTTCCTCGGGCAGAACCACGCGCGTGGCCACCTCGACGGCGCCGCGGTCGTAGGTCAGCCCCGGATCGTGGCCCTGGCCAAATTGCCCCCGCCAGAAGCCTTTCCATCTCCGCCACTGCTGCAGGTGCCGCGTGAGCGTGTCGTAGAGTCGATCGGTGTGCGACTCACCGACGTAGACGATGGCCGGTTTGCCGGTCTCGTCGAGCTCGCGAATCAGGTAGACGCCGGACTTGCCCTTGAGCGCGCGGACCCAGTCCGGATACTCCTCGCCGGACCGGCCGACCGGCCGGAATTGCATCCCGCGGTTGCGGTACGCCTCGGGCGGCGCCGCCTCTCCCGTCGGGGAATCCGTGTTGCGTGGCTTCGATGCGAGATAGCCAATCGCAGCGCTACCGAAGAACAGGGCCAATGGACGATAGTTCATGGGTTGCCTCGAATCTCGTCAGGTGGAAGCGACCAGCGTCACGCGCGCGGGCGCGACGATCCACGTCGCCATGAGCGGCTCCGGATCGAACGCGGCCTCGCGCGCGCCGCGGTACCAGAGCTCAAAGTGCAGGTGCATCAGGCCCTCGCCGTCGAGCGGGTCGGCGCCGACGTGACCGATCACGTCGCCGGCGCGCACACGCTGGTCGCTCTGCCCGCGCTGCGTCGGCTGCACGAACATCTCGGACATGTGCGTGTAGTAGCTGGCCCACGGCGGGCCATGGTCGAGCACGACGGAGTAGCCCCGCGGCGTCATCCCCGCCGACCACACCTTGGCGTCGCGCACCGCGAGCACCGGCGTCGCGTCCGGCACGAAGAAGCCACGCGAGCCGTGCTTGGAGCGCGGCGGGTAGCGATCGGCCTGGTCGGTCGGGTTCGCGCGTCGATACATGACATCGACGCCCTGGTGCTTGACCTGCTTGCCGTCGACGGTGCGCATCGAGTTGAAGCGGTCGGAGACGCCGGGCTTGTAGCCGTTCCATCGCGGCAGCGGCCACACCCAGAGCGCCCCGGTGCCCGGGTCCTCGTTCGACGAGCGCCCACCGCCGATGGGGTTGGAGAGGTTGCGCCCGTTGCCGTCGTCGGCGGGCGCGGCGCGCCGGGGCCGCATCGCGGCCAGCGCGACCACCGTTCCACCGACGAGCATCACCGGCACCACCACCGAGCCGCTCACCGCGTCACGCATGGGGCGCATCCTCCGGCGCGTAGCTGTAGGCGTACGGGTCTTCGGGATAGCCGTAGGACTCGGGCGGCACGTCGTCGTACGGATCGATCGGACCGCCGCTACCGCTGGGGTGCATCGCCATCGCCGGCGCCCCGTTTGCCGTCGCTGGCATCGGCGCCGACGCGATGAACGGCGGCGCATGCCCCGTGCCCGATGGCGCGACCGGGCCGGGCGCGTCGGGATGCGCCATCGGCCCGAACACCATGCCCGGCGGCGCGTGCTCGAGCTGCGAGGACGACGTGATGGGTGCCGGCGTGTGGTCCGGAACGCCGTACGCCGTCATCGGCACGTACGCAGGGATCGACGGCTCGACCACGAACACCGGCGACTCGTCGGCCCCCGCGTACGGCGACGGTGCCGGCGCCGAGCTCGGCGCCTCGACCACCACGGCCGGCCGATCGCTCGTGTGGCGCTGCGGCGTGTCCTCGATCTCGATCACGCGCTCCTCGTCGGCGAGCTCGGCGAAGTATTGCCGCGTGACCTGCTTGGCAAACGCGAGCTTGCTGGGGTTGGCGAGGTGGTGGCTCGCGCCCGACGCTTTCGCGGCGTCGAACACCGAGTTGATGGTCACTTCGGCGCCGCGCTGCTCGAGGAAGCTCGCCACGCGCCCGACACCGCCCCGCTCGCTCCACCCCGCGTTCCACCCGAACGTCAGCAGCGCCACGAACTGCGGGTTGCGCCAGTTGGGTTGCAGGTTGGCGATGTTCGGATGGTTCGTCGCGTAGCTCTTGGCGATCAGCGCGCGCGAGCTCGCCGCGATCGTCACGTTGACCGCCGGGTCGAGCAGGTCCGCGCGGGCGACGTTCTTCCGCTCGCGGCGATTGAAGTCCTCCCGCACGATCTCGATCACCTGCATCAGGCCCCACGCTGGACCGTCGGTGAGCCGGGGCCGCAGGTCGCTCTCGTGCAGCGCGAGCGCGCGCAGGTACGCGACCGGGAGGCCCCGGCCGCTATGCGCGAACACGTCGTCATACATGCGCGGCGCGAGCTCGATGCGCGGCAGCCGCGCCAGCGACCTCGCGTTGCGACCGGGCGCTGCGCTCGGAGAGGTCGCGCCGGACGACAGCGCCGGCAGCCGCGCCGCGACGTCCTTGGGCAGCACCTCGACGGCAGGCACCTCGAGCAGGGGCCGCGGCGCACCCGCTGGCTGACCGGCCGCGAGCTGCATCAGCGAGGTGGTCAGGTCCGTCGTGACCTTCTTCTCGAGCCGGAGCTTGTGGTCGAGCCACAGGTAGCCACCAACGCCACCCAGTGTCATCAGCACCAGCGCGATGTTTTTGCCATCGATGCCTTTCTTCTGTTCGTAGTCACTCATCTGTTCCCTTTCGCCGCTCGACGAGCGGCCAGGCACATGCGTTATTCGGATCGGTAGCTGAAGTTACGAAAATCAGATCGGTAGTTGGAGTTACGCGAGCTGCGCGAAGCTGCTTGTCTCGTTTCCTTGTGTCTGCGGAGCTATCCGGCACCATTGCCGGCGAACTCCGCTTGTCGTCGACCGGCATGCGCCGGCCGCGACCCGCTGCCGGTCTACTGTCCCGGCAGCGGTCCTTGCATCATCGTCATCGGCTGGCAGGCCACGCCTTCGACCGGCTGGCAGACAATTGTCTGCATCGGCTGGCAGGCGTAACCCTCGACCGGCTGGCAGATGACGACGTCGTCTCCCGGCGCAGACGTCGGCGGCTGACGGTAGCCGGACGACGACGACTTGGACCCCGAGAACAGGGTGCCGAAGAATCCGAGGATTCCGCCGCTCTTGTTCGCGTTGCTGTTCGTCGCGTCCTGCACCATCACCGTCGAAACGGCCTGGCCAGGCTGTCGGTAGGGCCGATTTCCATCAGAGCCAAACACGTCGGGCTCCTTCGCTCAGTACCAGGCACGGGGCGCGCTGAACGCCCCCATGCCCGAGCTCGGGTTCGAGAGCAACCTGACCGCCAGGTCGATCACCTTGCCGCCGGCCGAGCCGATGGTCCGCAGGCGCTCGTCGCCCTTGGCGTGCTCCGCGAGCTTGCGTTGGTACTCGGTCAGGTTCGCCAGATCCAGCGACTCGTCGGCGGTCGGCGCCGCCGGAAGCCCCTGGAACGCGGCAAACAGGCTCGCGCCGATCTCGACGAGCGACCCGAGGCCGCTTGCCAAGCTCTGACCGATCCCCTGGCCCATCCCGACGCCCGAGGAGCCCCACATGCCCCACGGCCCGGCGTACGAACTGCCGTTGTAGAACACCGCACCATTCGGACCGTTCCAGCCATAGGGCCGGGCCCCCGGCGCCCAACCAGGCGGATACCCCGTCGGTGCGAAGCCCTGCGGCCCGTACCCCTGCATGTATCCCGGCGGCGCGTAGCCCGCGGGCTGCATGTACCCGGGCTGCGCGTACTCCTGCGGCTGCGGCTGCACATACACCGGCGTGGCGGCCGGCGCCGCCGCGGGATGGCGGTCCCGCGTGACCGTCACGGGCCGCACCGGGCGCAACACCGCGTGCGACCGAGAATCCCGATCTCGCGGCCCCGCATTCGACAGGCCATCATCCAAAGTATACAAATCCATACTCATTCTCTCTTACTCACGCAGCTCGCGTAACTCCAACCACCGATCCACGGACGCCCAACCGACCCTCAACGCCTCGCTACCCGAGGACAGATCGAGATCGGTCATGCGTCATCCAGCGCAAAGCGTTCCAACTACCCATCCCGTCGCGGCGCGCGTTCGCGCGCGACTACCCGAGCACCAGATCCAAATCGGTCATGCGCTCCTCGTCATCGGCGCGTCCGTAGTGCCCATACGTCCGCGCGTTCGAGAACGCGTCGCTGATCGCCGGGATGAAAGCATTGCTGGGCTTGGGCCCCGGCGGCAACGCCCGCTGCGCCGCCGCCTGGTCGAGCGCCCGCTGCTGGTCCACGCGCGCCTGCTCGATCGCCTTCTTCTCCGTGTCCGCCTTCTGCTTGCGCTCGAGCTCCTTGATCGCGTGCTCCTGCACCATCGTCGCGACGATTTGCCCGACGCCCCAGCCGGCGACGCCGATGCCCGCGCCACGCCAGGAGCCCGGCAAGGTCAGCGCCCCGACGCCCCCGACGACCGCGGTGGCCGCCCCCATCGCCCAGGGGTTCCACCCCTTCCCCGCCGCCCATCCGGTCGCGAGCGCGCTGACCGCGGCCCCCGCTGCCGCGAGCCCCGTCTCGGCGAGAAACTGGTTGTCCCCGAGCCGCTGCTTGGCTTGCTGCACGACCTTCGCGGTGCGTCGCCGCCGCGGCGCCGGCGTCACCACGATCGGCACGAGCTCCTGCGGCGCCGCTGGCGCGTTGCGACGCTGCAACGCATACGGGTTGGTCTGGTAGGCGTGCACGACCTGCGGACGCCCCTTCGCGGTGGTCTTCTTCTTCATACGTCGTCTCCCTCGGCAGTAAACTGGGCTGACCGGACAAAGCCCTTGGCGCGCTCGAACTCGGCGAGTACCGAGGGCGAGAGCATGCGTAGACACAGCAACAGCAGTCCGTGGTCGAGGAGATGGCTCCCCAGTGCTGTCGCGATGAGCCCCATCGTGAACGCCAGGTCCCGCAGGTCGAGCGGCGGCGGCGATAGCCCGTCAACGCGCGCGCACAGCGCGTCGCGCACGGCCTGCACCCGCGCGCGCTCGTCGGGATGCTCGAGCACATCGAGCTCGGCGTAGTCGAGCAGCACGAGCAACGACTCGCGCCACACCGGCGGCGTGACCGACGCGGACCCGCGCTGCGTCCGCGCGCCTCGCGGCGCCGCAGGCCGCCGCCGGCGCCCCCGCATCATCCGCCGTGCCTTCTGCCGTCGCGCGTCTCCGCGCCCCTGTCGTGTCGTCGTCGTGTTCATGCCTCACTCCCTTCTGCCGACCCGCCCGCGGGTGGCTTCTGCGCAAACCTCTCCCGTCGAGAGCGCCGGCCGTCTCCGGCAAGCAGCTCCCCACGTCCGCCCCGACGAGCTCGACGAGCTCGCTGGCGATATGTCCACGTCGCGCGGCCTACGCCACCGACGTCGTCGCTTCCGTCATTCGTCCGCGCGTCGCCCCCGAAAGGTCCGGACCACCTCGGGCAGAATCAGCGCCGCGGCGCCGATGCCTGCGACGAGCAGGATCGATTTCCATGGCCCGCTGTCGGACTTCGGCTTGCCGTCGTCGTCCGGGATGACCGGGGGCGGCGACGTCGGCTTGCCCCCGAGCTCCTCGAACCGCTTGAGCCATCCGACCACGCGCTCGCGAAACTCGATCGCTTTGTCGTACGCCCCACGCCACATGCGGTCGTACCAATGCTCGTGGCTGCCCACGAAGTCTTTCCACTCGGCCGCGAACGTCTTCCACTGGTCGACGAACGCGCGTTGCGGCCCCGCGAGCGGCTCCCGGAACGTGTCCAAGATGTCGCGCTCGAGCCCGCGAATCGCCGTGTCCGTCGTGTGAATCTCGTCGAGAATCACGCCCGGCGTCTTCACCGCCCACCAACTCGCGTTGCGGTGGCCGCCGGCATTGCGAAACGCGGTCGAGATCAGCGCGTCGCCGGCGAGCGAGCCGATCGCGCCGCCCACCGGCCCGCCGATCACCACGCCGCCGAGCGTGAGCCCCTGCTTGATGCCCTGCTTGCCCACGCGCCTCTCGAGCTCGGTCAGGAGCGGATTGCCCACGCCGATCCTGCCGATCAAGGTCTGTGGCCGACCCTGGCTCGATGCCCCGCCGCGGCCCGTGCCCTTGCTCGACTCCGGGCCTGTGCTCGAGCTCGTCGCGCTGCTCGCGCTGCTCGCACTGCTCGCGCTCGGCTGCGCGAGCTCGTGCTGCAGCACCGTGACGCCGAGCTGGAGCAGGTTCTCGAGCTGAAAGTCCAAGCCCGCGTTGCGCCGGCGCTGTGTGATGAGCGCGTTCGTCAGCTCCTCCGCGGTCCGGCGATGGAGCTCGAGCCCGCGGTCGCCGAACTGCGTCGTTTCGCGGTCCGCCTCGTCGACCGTGTACGCGATGTCCGCGATCGACTGCGCCGTGACCGCGCGGCCCGTCATGACCGCGTGCATCGCGACGCGCGCGTTGCGCACCCGATGGACCTCGCCACGCGCCTGGGCCGGCTCCTCCGCGAGCCTCGCCATCCAGTCGAGGGCCTCGTTCCGCGTGACGTGCAGCGGTCGCCGCCGCTCGAGCTGGAACAGCGCGCCCTCGAGCGCGTTGCGGGTCATCCCCGGATCGAGCACCACGGCCCGGTCGTTCTCGAGCGGCAACGTGTGCCGACCAAACGCGGTGTTGACGGTGGCCATCTTGCGCTGCGCCGCGCCGTCGAGGAGCTCGGCGAGCAGCATGTACTCGACCGTGCGCTCGAAGCAGTTGGGCGTCTCCCAGAACACCCGCAAGCGCTGCGGCGGCCGACAGGCGTACACCTTGGGCCCATCGTTGGGGTCTCCGACATCGTCAACTTGCGGTTTGCGCTGGATCCAGCGCGCGACCTCGCGCGTGCTCGAGAACTGCCCCGCGAGCTCGGCGAGCTGGCTGCCCCGCTCGACAAGCATGCGCCGCATGAACTCCGTCACCGGGCCCAGGCACGTTCGATCGTTGTGAGGTTCGACGATCACGCGGCGCGCTCCATCGGCACCCGCGCGAGCTCGGCGCGAATCCTCGCCACGCCCTCGGCGACCGTCATGCGGGCGAGTTGGTCGTACCACTGCTTCAGGTCGCCCATCGACAGCCGCGTGATGACCATCTGCACCTGGGCTTCAGCGGCGGCCTAAACGGGATCCACTTCGCGGCGGGATAGAGATCCACCGCGCCGCGTGATCAGGGCGGCGGCGGCGGCGGGATCGTGATCCACCTGCGGCCATACGCCGGCAGCGGCGCACGC
>Ga0307513_10003065_pt1 | contig 22781 bp, 25 predicted proteins | sample 15_EM_MG_FD_202174 | JGI IMG/M metagenome (GOLD analysis project Ga0307513, IMG submission 202174) | Populus trichocarpa ectomycorrhiza microbial communities from riparian zone in the Pacific Northwest, United States - 15_EM | ecosystem: Host-associated > Plants > Roots > Unclassified | place... | reverse complement strand
AAAGCTTCTCGCTTCATTCACGGTCGGCGATATGGCGTCCGGACTCTCGGTCGAAGTAAGACTTCGGTTCTGCTGGGCTTGTACCTCTGATGGGGAAAGCTTCGGTTAGTAACATCAAGGTCTCGCTCGGTTTCGCTGTCGTCCCAAAAGCCGTTGCTATGGCCCGTTAGTCGGTTGTGGCTAGCCTGCTCGCGATCCTTCCTCCACACCCCTCCCGGTTCCGTCCGCTGGCACCGTACTGCCCCTTAAGCTGGCACCTTACTGCTAAAAAACTCCTCCCCAGGCTGGCACCCTACTGCTCCCCCCCTCCGGCTGGCACCCTACTGCTACTCACCGGCTGGCACCCTACTGCTCATGGTCGTTGGCTGGCATCCCCTCTGCCCGGTGGCTCCGCTCGCCCACCTGCCTCTCTCCCTCCTGCGATTTACTCTACGGTCGCAAACCTCGCTCAGGTTACGGTTGATCATGGTATTGCACTGCCTCCTTGGTCTCTCCTAAACGCCGACGCGTCGCCACCCTCCGGTCAGTCCCGACCGTGAACCGGCCTGCCCCTTACGGCGACTAGCCGCGGGGCCTTTTGGTTAGGCATATTGGCAATCGTAGTTATATCTAGGCGTTTCTTTGTTTCTTTTCTTAGTGTTACCTGGGGGCCTGCTGAAGGGTTTGGGTCTCTCTCCTGTACGTTTCTATGAGTTGTTTCCCTACGTGTCTGAGGTGCGAGTCTCAGGTGCTAGGCGGGGGAGGTTTCTTCTATGGTCTCGGGGGGTTTGATTTTTCCTATGACGAGGTGAACCGGGCGGGATGACGTTTGCTTATAGGTTTTTTATCTCCATAGCTAGCGCTGCATGAGTCTTTTGTACCTTTTAACATAATAACGATCTGATTACAAAAAAAAAGAAAGAAAAAAAACGACCAAGAGATAGGATCTTCACGCAACCATCTAAGTACTTTTCTATACTTAAGATATTGCAATACGATTACCTTTACTCTCTTTCTATACACTTCCCCTCTACCAAAGCCTACGTATGAAGAACCCGGAGACTATTGTGATAGTCGCGATGGGCCGCTCAGACATAGGACTATTGTGAAAAGTTCTATCAAGCACGACAATCCACTCATCTTACTATCAGACGAGATAGTATCCTTCGACGGATCGATCAGACTAGCAAGCCAGTTCCGTACTATCTGAAGAGATGGTATTTCCCTACGCCCGTTATAAAGAAGAAGACTTGCTCACTATAGGAAACAACTATCGTTGCCTGTTGCCTAGCTACCTAACAATAGGATTGTTACACATAGCAAGGGCTTTTGGGGCGCAGCGAGACCAAGCGAGACCGTGATGTTACTAACCGAAGCTTTCCCCATCAGAGGTACAAGCCCAGCAGAACCGAAGCCTTACTTTGACCGAGAGTCCGACACCGTAACGCCGACCGTTAGCGAAGCGAGAAGCTTTCCGACCGCGCAAAATGCTAAGCGAGGTGCAAAGCAAGTGCGGGGTAAGGGGGAGAAGCGAACATCATGAGCGGGAGTCAACAACGAACAGGAATGAGAACCCCAAGGAGGGGACGCCGAGGCCACAGGGGAGGAGGGTAGATGGCTTAACGTCAACTCCTAGGCAGCGGCCATCATGGGACAAGAGAGGTGGGTGGGGGAAAGTGACGATGATTTCCCGTGGTGTTGAGATTTCAATAGCCGGAGGTGGAGGAGAGATAGTTCGTGGTCCTATCTCTTGGTCGGAACCAAGCGCCTTATATGGGCATCTTCCCACAACCCTAACCCTGGTGACTTATCACCTCGCGTTACATAACCCTCTATGACTCATAGTGAGTCATAGTGCGACATCCATCGATGACTCATATGAGTCATCGCCCAACATTCCGTTAACCAATCAAAACTTATAAACCAAGTCATGTGCTCAAACGAGTCCCATGCGTGAAACCCATGACTCATAATGTGAGTCATGTGCGTAAGGCATTACATCATATGACGTCACAATCGTGAGTCATGAAACATTCACCCAATCATAATCTAACAATAACTCGCAAGTGTGTAGTTATGTGAGATCTATGAGTCAAGTGACGTCATAGTGTAAAATCTAACATACCTTATGACTCATAAGTATGAGTCATGTGAAATCTGCCTTGCTTAGTCACGATTTGTGACATTAGCTCCCATCTTCCCCTAGCATCGGTCCCACGATGCTATACTCCCAGATCTAACAACCTCTGCCCAGCTCTTCTGAGCTCCTTTCGGAGGCGGTGGTTCCTGTGTTTGAGCGCCTCGTTTGCTCGCTTTTTGGCGTCCATCTCGTTCCTCAACCTGGCTATGCTGAAACCAGATCCCGCGACCGTGCTCAGAAGTCCTTGGAGTTCTTCGCCCATTCGTCCTATCGTGGTCTGGTAGTTGGCTAGCTCCTGTCTGGTTTTTTCGTCTTTCTCCCGTGTTTGTTGCTTTTCGTCTAACAGTTCCTGGATTTGCCTTTGTAGGGCTCCGACGTCTGGTTGAGTTTTTTCGCTCCCCTCCCGCTCCTGCCGTGTCCTCACGGCCCCGAATTTCCTTCGTTGTTCTGGCTCGGGGTGTCTCCGATGCCATTTTGAGAGGCGTTTCCTCTCGCCGTTGTCCTGGGGGTAGTACCCCGCTTTGATCTTCTCTTGCACATGTATGAAGCATTTGTTGTCGTAGCATTCTTACCATGTCACGCTCTGCGCATGGCGTTTCCGCTGCTGTTTTTTGTTCCGGTGCGATACCGGTACTGATGGCACAGACAGCGATCGGGCTTGGGGAAACCATCCCGGGGCTTCCTTGTCCCTGTCGTGCACCTGGCACCCATCGTCGTAGCATGCTGTCCATGACAGCACATCGTGCTCTCTCCGAACTTGTTCCTTCTTTTCTGCTTCTTCCCACTCCTGTGGGGCTCGGTATGGGGGGCTCGTGGGTAGTCCCACCGCAGTTTCGCTCGCATCTTGGGTGGTCTTCGGTGTCCGGGGTCTTGGTGTCGTAATTCGTGTAGGTGGTACTGGTGGTGCGAGTTGTGGTGGGTGTGTTATGGAGACCCAAGTCTCCCCGTTTTCATGTTCTTCGATCTTGATCGAGAGAGGGCTTCCTGGAGTACTTTTGGTGGAAATGTTGTTTTGCGCTTCCTGCATTTTCGAAATCTTTGTAGGGGTACCAGACTTTGTCGTCAGTAAGATGTTAGGTGGTAGCTTCGGCGTGAGGAATTCTGACCGCTAGGACATGGATCGTAATTATATCGGAGAACTCGTTAAGAAGACACGAGTAATGTAGGCTAGATATAATATTCACTTCGGTGTAGATAGTCGAAGTATTGGTAACGATATAAAAATGTAGATAACTTATTATATTGATAGGATCTCTTCTCCGTGCTTGTTGTGTCTAATAGCGGCGAAGATGCTTCGATATTTATATTCCGCGTCTGAGCAATCGCGGTATACATGCTAACTCTATACTAACTAAGGACCTTGCCCGCAACTCGGCGAACCTCCCCTGAGTACGAACACTCGTAGACCCTGAAAACTTACTATCACACTTTTTGCTCCCAGGGTCAACTTATCGGTCTGTGGGTCTGTTATCCCTGATGGTGTGGAGAACACGTCCCGTGTCAGCTCCTCCGTTTTATCCATTGACAACAATGGTTACGAATTATGTTGCCCTAGTGCTCACCGAGGGTAGTCTAACGCGCTAGACCGAAGATGGCCATTCTTCGTTGGTTGGTTCCGTTGAGAATTCGACACGCGACTGCATGTCGTATTCTGGTCTTCCGGCATTACCCGACTTGTCCTCGGGATCGTACCTATGGGCTTCTTCCCTCGGACTCCATCTTTTACCAATTTGTCCTTTGTGGATCCACCCGATCCACTTACTGGGCATAGTTACCTCCTTCAGACTCTTCACGACTTAGTAGGTACGAGGGGACTAACTTTCGTGCGAAGGGTCCCGTTACCTTCGACTCACTGTTCGGACTGTCGGTCTTCAAGTGTCTGTAACCATATGCGCCGCCGTCCGGTTCACCTGCCTCCACTTGCATAAGGTGCCCGGAGGTCTCCCCTCATATCTCCTGCGAACAGGAACCGGTCGAACGGACAGCCGCGACGTATAGGGTGTTATAACATGTGTTTCCTTGATAGTGGTCTTTGGTGTTGGGACGCAACTACCCAGGCGGCCAGTGATGACGCGCCGTCCCAATGCCGGGGCTGGCGGGGGGTGTTATCTTTTTCCTTCGAAGTTGGTGTGTGTCAAGGTAGGGTAACTTTGCCCTGTAAATCCTTATGGGGAATCTGTGCGCCTAACACGAGCTCCGCTCTTCGAAGTGTTCGTCCCGAATACTCTATGTTTATTATACAATTTATCTTCCATCTCGAGCTCCACATAATAGGGGTAAAAGCCAACGGCGTTTACTTGTCCACCGATGGAACACCTTTCTTATGTGACTCAACCTCTCTTGGGCCCGGCATCTCCGGGTTCTCTCTATGACACCTTTCCACGTATTCCTGCGCGTTCTTCATACGTTCGCGTGGTTCCTAAGTATTCTCGTCCTCCCCGCAGCCTTTCCATTTCACAAAATACCGAAGGTCTTTCATCAGTTCATTCCTTCCTGGAACCTTTCGGGTGTAGGAAATGATCTCACTCTTGACACTCGTTTCTACCTCCCATTCTAAATCTCCCTCGATCTCTTCAGGCTCTCGTGGGGGTTGTTCGCGATTTGCTCGGTTCGAGGCTCGGTAGGGTCCCGCAGAGACACCTGAAACACAGGATTAATCTTCCACCTAGGGGATATTTCTAGCCTGTATGCCCGACTTCCTTTCTTTTCTAAGACTTTGAACGGGCCATACAGCTTTGGACTCGACTTCTTCAATGGTCGTTTGGTACCTATGTTTTTCGCATGCAACATTACCAAGTCACCGACCTCGATGTGGGGTTGTGCTGTCGCTTTTCGGTCATAATATTTCTGCATCGATTCCCGTGTATTCTCTAGGGTTTGTTTCCCCTGTTGATATATGTCCTGCATCCAGTGAGCATCCAATATCGCCCCGGGGTTATGAGCTTCTCGTTCTTTCATCCATTCCGTCTGTGGATGAAAGCCGTAATTGGCGAGGAAAGGGGTCATTTTGTGTGCGTTGGTAGCCAAGTTGTTCTAGGCATGTTCTGCGAACGGCAATAGTTGGTACCAGTCGTTCTGATCTAGTTGACAAATGTTCGTAAGTAGCCTTCCAGCACTTGGTTGGTCCTTTCCGTTTGTCCATCAGTCTGCGGGTGGTACGCCGTTGACATGCGCCTTTTAACTCCTAGCATTGTGCACAATGATTCCCAGAATTCGCCGGAAAACTTCGCGTCCATGTCCGATATGATTTCCGTCGGTAATCCGTGAAGTTGCCAAACCTCCCGAAGGAAGGTATCAGCAACATTCTTTGCGGTCGCATTCTCGTGAAGGCCGATGAAATGAGCCATCTTGGTGAACGGGTCTACTACTACCAGGATCTGGGTCTTACCCTGCGATTCCGGTAGTTGGGTGATAAAGTCCGTTGATATGGCGGACCAAGTGGCATAAGGTACTTCTAATCCTTGAAGTAATCTGTACTTGGCATGCCGCGGGTATTTACTGTGTTGACATTCGTCGCAGGATCGTCCATAGTCCCTGATCCAATCTGCTAGTCCTTTCCAGTAAAAGTCCCTCGTTACTATCTCAATCGTTTTCTCCTGTCTGAAGTGCCCTGCTACCAATGAGTCGTGACAGCCTTGGTCTATCTCCGTTTGAAGGGCTTCGTCCTCGGGGATGTACAAACGATTTTTGTAATATAGTAACCCGTCCTTTTCTAACCATTCGTCCGGCGTCTTTTTCGCGCTTTCTCTTAACCTAACTAGTTCACGGCCTCAGTCCTGCCACTTCTCATCCTCCTTACCAGCCACATTAATTTTGTCCAGAAATGAATCGTTCATTGTTCGCATCAGGGCTGCACTGACGTGAACGCATGATAACATTTCGTTTTCTTTGATTAACCGAGGGTGATAGCCAATATCCCCTTCACGAAAGAACTCGTTCTCGCTTGTGGCCGTGTGAAGGAAACATATTTTGACTTCTTCTTCTTGAGCCCTGATGGATTGCTTAGGGTTCATGTCACTTGCTCCGAAGCCCATCTTTCCTCGCTCGGTTATTCCCAGATCGTCTACTTCCATGCCGTCGGCGTCGGCAACTTTCTCTACTATGAGTTGCGCTATCCGATCTTCTACCTTAAATACGCAGTCCGCTTCGCCATGATTTCGTAGTATGACCTTGACTTCTCCGGTGTAATCTGCATCTATTACACCACCGCCCAATGCTATTCGCATCTTGCTAGCCATACCACTTCTCGCGGCTAGCCTTTCATAGGTTCCTTCCGGCAATCCTATAGCAATACCTGGTCCCACCATTGTCTGTCCTTTTGCTGGTAGCATCCCGTCAGTCAGGGCGTAAATGTCATGACGGGCCGCGAATCGTGATCATTTTGTCTGGATCATAGACTTATCCCAAAGTTTGATTATTCCGAGGCTTGTGGGTTGGCCTTTTTCTGGAATGAGGCCTGTCTCTGCGTTTCACTTTTGATGAATTACGGAAAATTAGAGTTGTTCCGATTTCAAAATTCACTGTTCACGGTGACAAGCTCCCTCCTCAAGACGGTACTCCGGCCGTCTACTTACCCATCTGGTTTCCCACCTCTACTTCCTGGTCGATAGACTATTTTGAAGTTGTAGTATGTCAACTCCTGTGCCCATCGAATTTGACGTTGGTTTCAGACCTTTTTGGTCAAAAAGGACTGTAGGTTTTGGTGGTCCGTGTATACCGTCACGGGCTCTTCTTCACCCCAGAGGTATCTTTTCCATTCCATGAATCCTTCCATGATTGCGAGTAATTCCTTGTCATGTATCTCGTAATTTCTTTCTGCACTGTTCAATTTTCGAGAATGAAAAGCCACGGGGTGAACTTGTCTTCCCTGGTATTGCGACCGTACGCATCCGAGCGCGCAGTCGCTTGCGTCTGTCTCGACCACGGTTCTTCTCCTGGGGTAGAAATGCGACACAATTGGTGCCGTTGTAAACCTCTTCTTCAACTCCTCGAACGCCTCCTCCTGCTCTCTTCCCCAGTGAAAATCCTTCGGGTTTCCTTTCAATGTCTCGGTTATTGGCTTGCAAACCTTTGAGAAATGTTTGATGCTTTGTCGATAAAAGTTTGTGAATCCAATAAAAATTTGTACTTCGTTAACCGATCTGGGGTGTGCCCAATTTTGGACGCTTTTCACTTTTCTCTCACTCATGGTGACGCCGCTTGTCTTGACAATGTACCCTAGGAATTCGACTTCCTCCTAGTGGAACACAGACTTCTTCAACGAGACTACTAAGTCGTGCTGTTCAAGTCGGTCGAGGACCTTCTGGACCAGTTTGATGTGGTCGTCCATATTTTCAGAGTATAATAGGATATCGTCTAGGTAGACGACTACCCCGTGGTCCAAGAATTCCCTTAGGATCTTGTTGATCATTGTCTGAAACGTTGCCGGAGCGTTGACGAGCCCGAAAGGCATGACCTTGTATTCGTACTGTCCTTATCGTGTACGAAAAGCTGTTTTATGTTCATCGCCTGTTCTCAACCGAATAAGATGGTATCCATCTTTTAGGTCGACCTTCGTAAATACTTTTGCTCCAGCAACGCGGTCTCGTAGTTCATCCATGAGCGGTAGCGGGTATTTATTCAGGATCGTTAATTTGTTGAGGTTTCTATAATCTACGCACAATCGTAGACAGCCATCTGGTTTTGGAACAAAGAGGATCGGAGCGCCGTAAGGAGATTCGCTATCGGCAATTTTTCCCTAGGCCATCATTTTCTTGAGGTACTTATCCAGCTCGCTCAACTGGTGTGCCGACATTGGATAAATCGGACCCCATGGGGCTTCGGCCCCTTTTTTAAGCTTTATGGTGTGGTCGAAAGTCCTTCGAGACGCCGGCATTTTGGCTTTTTGCTCTTCAAAAAGCTCCATATACTGGCAATACGGTTTTGGCAGCGTCTCCAAATGTACTCCCCCTTCTTCCTCTCGTTCTATCCGTCCCACATACTGTGCTTCGTCATTGTAAGCCACAGTTTCATCCCATTCAAACATATCCGCCACCGCCTCAGCTTCCATATGAGCGTGGCACTTTGCTTCTTCAAAGGCCCATTTACGTGGGTCCGCGATGTTTTTAAGGGGGTGCTCATTATGCCACCGCCCAAAGGGTATGATTAAGTCATACCTTCCTGCATTCGCAATCTCACAGGATATCATGCTTCGGTAGCCGTTGGCACCAATTTCTACGAGAATAGGATGGGTATAGGATGTTCCTCCAGTAGGCGCGGTTTCGCCATCAAAGGTTGTGATTTTTAACGGTGAATGCCTAGCTTTAGTCGGAATTTCGAGCCGTCGTGCGGTGTCTTGGTTCATGAGGAAGATAGTTGAACAAGAATCTAAGAAGACGTTTATCGCGTGTTTTTGTCCTTTGATTTCAATAAATGCCTTCCCCTCAGGGCAGGCGTAGTGCTTGGGATATTTAATGGGTCTAGAGCTTTCGCTCGATGCATGATGAAATCTTTTCATCGTCGCGGTTACAAGTGGTGTGGGGGTTTGTTACCGCGCCTGCGCAGTTTCGGCTCTTAAAGCCTCCTCAGACAAACTTTTACAATAAGTATCATATATTTTGATATGGGGCAGCCCACTACTAGCGGTCTTTACCTCCTGCCGAGGAGTTCCCATATCACAGGAGTGGTGGTTCACTAGAGTACCACTGGAGTTCGCGACTAGGATGCGCGGTCCTTTATTGTCGACTTAGCCCTCATATGAGACTGTCCCCTGCGACGAGTCCACCGTACCTTCGCCTTCGAGTTTGGTCTCACTCCAGAGACCCCCTCGGACACCATTCGTCGGGCATGAACCTTGTGCCCAATAGTGGCGCCACCAGCTCCTATTCGCTCGGCTGTTTTACTCGGAGAGAAAGTCAGTTTGCCCTGGATTTCGACCCTCCTCACGCGTGTTGTGCAACTGAAGTTCCGTTCCGACGAATGGCAATCTTCTTTCCCCCTTTTTAGTCTCGTCAACCGCTTTCTTCTCTGGTAGTTTTTTATGGCTCCCATGGTCAGCACGGAGTACCCAATTTTGGACGTAAATTGGCAACCGCTGTCCTTTGGTCTTTTTGCCTTCCGTTGGGATATCGTCACCAACTATGCTGCAGGTCTTTCGATTCGAGGCGGCAACCTCACTACCCGATCACCGTAGTTGTCGGTACCTGGATGACTTATTATAAAATGTGGTCATTGTCAAAGGCCCATGCTGGAGGCCTTTGTACCGCTCGTCGTGAGCTTTCTCCCTGGCCATCAACGGCCACAGGGGCTACCTGGGGGCCTCGTTTTGGCGCGAATGCGGACTGTCGTTTAGACTTTGATTGCCCTCGATTGATTGCCGATACTTGTATCGGTTTTCGACAGAATTTCCGGGTATGGTTTTTTTATTCCGCATCGCATGCATTTGTTGTCAGATTTCCGTTTATCGACAACCTTCGGATCAACGCCCTGGTGTGCTTCCGACCACACCGTATGTCTAACCTCCCCCTTCGGTCCCACCGACCCTTCCTTCTTCACCTTTCTCTCCCCAGCCTTTTTCTTCTGGTAGTCTGCCTTTTCCTTAGCCGTATATTGCCTCTTTACACGCTTTGCGGTGACCGTTGGCTTCGAATCCTCGAACTTTCTTTTCTCGCCTCATGTCGTGCCGGAGGGACCGCCTCCTCAAAGATCTTTTCTTTCCCTGAAATCTTCTTCCGCTCGGGTTACGGTCCTGACTGCTTCTAACCATTCCCCATCCTCGACATATTCTCTATGTGAGAGTCGTCGCAATGCTTCTACGGGAAGTTCGTCTTCAATCATTTTTCTCCAGGCTATCCCGGTGACTCTTGCATGGATGTTGAGATTTTCCATTTCCATCCAGAATTTGGCAACACCACCGCGATATTTGACCGATCCCAGTTCTCTTAGGGATTTTCCTACTTCATAGGTCGGTCCGAAGCGTCGCAGGGCTTGTTCTGCACAGACGTGCCAGAACTCGTATCCTTCTTGTCTCGTATAACCTATTTCTCCCGTCATTTGTCGTCGGTATGTTAACGCAAAGGGTGCGACTTCTTTCCCGTCCATTCGGCTTATGCCGTATCGGATTCGTTGTGCCTCGTCCTCCCACTGCCTACTGTTTCGACCAAAATAATCCGTACATGTCATTAGCCACATGCGGATATCTTGGTGTTTCTCATTCCTAAACATGGCAGAGGGTTCCGCTGGGACTCTCGTTCGTTGTCCCAAGGCGTTGACCATGACCCGTGAGAACAGGTTGAATTGTTCGTCGTTTTCGGCGTCATAGCCAGCTTCTTCGGGCTGGGGTGCGCGTCTCTCGTCCCGTCTTCCTTTCCTCCTCTCGTCTGGTTTCCTACCAGACCCTTCTCCATCATCATCGGGGTCGCCTCCCCCTCCGCCGTCTGGAGCTCCTGCCGCTCCGTGCCGTGGTGGTGGTGGTGGTCTTCCTCCACCCGCCCGTGAAGCCTCTGGTGTCGGATCGGACACCTTGCCTTTCCCTTTTACCTGCCCCATCAACTGTTCCACCAGAGCCTTAAGCACCACGATCTCACCATCTTGGGCTTCTCGAGACTCCTGCTGTCGTTGCAACGCGTCCCTTACGAGATTAATACTCATCTCGTGATTTTCCAACTTCCGTTTATGGTGTTCGTTTATTCGAACAATTTCTTGGTGCAGGAGTAGGTCTCTAGGCATAGACCTTTCGCCAGTCCCCTGCACAGCTTCGTGAAGATGGGAGGTGACTGCCTCATGTCTGGTTTGTCTCTCGTCCGTCTCCCCCAGTCGTTCCGTGACCTGGGTTGCGAAGCTTTCCTGGACCTTTTGCGACTCCAAGTCCAAAAGTTGTACTTGTTCATCTATTCGGGTGAGTTCTCGACCAAATATCTGGACCCCGGACTTCAACTGATGTTTGACTGTTACCAGTTCTTGGGCCATTAATAAGATATTAGTGGGAAGGGAGCTGAACGCAAGATGTTCTCAATCTTGGCTTGTGGTGAGTTTTGGGTCAAACCAGCCGAGGATTTGGTCTAGTCTTCTGATCGGAACGGCCATGAGGGATTCGCCGGGGGGCTTGGGCGTTCGGCCACTTCCTCTTGGAGCCTTGCCTCCATATTTCGCCAGGAAGCCTAGACCAAAAGGGGATCGGGGTGTCCGATCCGCCGAATGCGATCGGACGAGGCGGGTGGCGGTGGTTGCCACACGAGGAGCTGGAACGGAGGAGAGCTCATCCCCTCCTTCGCTTCCTCCTCCTTCCTGTCGCCATTCCATGACTTCAGGCGCTTTGGGGTCAGAAGCCATTTCTATGGTTTCTATAAGGAAAACTTATCTTTTGTTTCCTCCCGAAGCTAGCGGTATCTCGAAACACTGACTTGAGTGTTAATTGCTTTCTGGGTACTGGGTGTACCAACTGGAGGTCGATTTCTCCAAGTGGGTGTGATGGATAAAGTCTTTACCGTACGGGTATTGGTATAGTGCGGTAATGTCTTCGAGGGTAACGGTATTTTCTGGGTTTATCCACCAGAAATAAGATTGGTGGTAGGGCTCTTGTGTGACTAATTCGGGTATAGGTGTGAGGACTTCGTTTATCGAGATAGTCCTCAATGGTCTTGGTTCGAAAGGATTTTAGGGTTTGGGAGTATGAGTGTCTCTGCCCAACATTCGTCTCGGTAATGATGAGAAGTATCAATATACTGTTAGGTGGTAGCTTCGGCGTGAGGTATTCCGACAGCTAGGACCTGGATCGTAATTATATCAGAGAACTCGTTAAGAAGACACGAGTAATGTAGGCTAGATATAATATTCACTTCGGTGTAGATAGTCAAAGCATTGGTAACGATATAAAAGTGTAGATAACTTATTATATTGATAAGATGACTTCACCGTGCTTGTTGTGTCTAATAGCAGCGAAGATGCTTCGATATTTATATTCCGCGTCTGAGCAATCGCGGTATACATGCTAACTCTATACTAACAAAGTACCTTGCCCGCAACTCTGCGAACTTCACCTGAGTGCGAACACTCCTAGACCATGAAAACTGTCTATCACACTTTTTGCTCCCATGGTCAAGTTATCGGTCTGCCCGTCTGTTATTCCTGATGGTGTGGAGACCACATCAGGTGTCCGCTCATCCCTTGATCCGTTGACAACAATGCTTAAGAATTATCTTGCCCCCGTGCTCACCGAGGGTAGTCTAACTCGCTAGACCGAAGATGGCCATTCTTCGTTAGTTGGTTCCGTCGAGAATTCGACACGTGACTGCATGTCGTATTCTGGTCTTCCGGCATTAGACGACTTGTCCTCGGGATCGTACCAATGGGCTTCTTCCCTCGGACTCCATCTTTTACCAACTTGTCCTTTGTGGATGCACCCGATCCACTTACTGGGCATAGTTACCTCCTTCATACTCAACAGGACTTTGGAGGTACGAGGGGACAAACTTTCGTGCGAAACGTCCCGTTACCTGCGACCCACTCATCCAACTGTGTGTCTTCAAGTGTCTCTAACCTTATGCGCCGTTGTCCGATTCAGCAGCTTCAACTTGCCTAAGGTGCCCGGAGGCCTCCCCTCATATATTGTGCGAACAGGATCCGGTCGGACGGACGGCCGAGACGTATACGGTGTTATAGGATGTGTTTCCTTGATAGTGGTCTTTGGTGTTGGGACGCAACTACCCAGGCCGCCAGTGATGACGCGCCGTCCCAACGCCGGGGCTGGCGTGGGGTGTTATCTTTTTCCTTCGAAGTTGGTGTGGGTCAAGGTAGGGTAACCTTGCCCTTTAAATCTGTACGGGGAGTCCGTGCGCCTAACATAAGCGACGATAGCAGTGAGGAGTACCAAAACCCATGCAATGTAGATGAAACTGGATCAGAAACTGAGATCGATGTTGACGCCTCCGACATTTGCGAGGGAACAAGATCCGGACAGCGTCATAGGCCGCAGGCGTCTCGCAGACAGGGAAAAGGTCAATGACCCATGGTCCGAATCTCAACCACCTCCGTGTTAGGCGCACGGACTCCCCGTAAGGATTTACAGTGCAAAGATACCCTACCCTGACGCACACGAACTTCGAAGGAAAAAGATAACACCCCCCTCCAGCCCCGGGGTTGGGACGGCGCCTCATCACTCGCCGCCTGGGTAGTTGTGTCCCAACACCAAAGAGAACTATCAATGGAACATATCATATAACACCGTATACGTCGCGGCCGTCCGTCCGACCGGATCCTGTTCGCACGATATATGAGGGGAGACCTCCGGGCACCTTATGCATTTGGAGGCAGGTGGATCGGACAACGGCGCATAAGGTTACAGACACGTGAAGACAGACAGTCGGCAGAGTGGGTCAGAGGTAACGGGACATCTCGTACGAACGTTAGTCCACTCGTACCTACAAAGTCGTGTAGAGTATGAAGGAGGTAACTATGCCCAGTAAGTGGATCCGGTGCATCCACAGAGGACAACTTGGTAAAAGATGGAGTCCGAGGGAAGAAGCCCATAGGTAGGATCCCTAGAACAAGTCATGTAATGCCGGAAGACCAGAATACGACATGCAGTGGCATGTCGAATTCTGGTCGGAACCAACCAACGAAGAATGGCCATCTTCGGTCCAGCAAGTTAGACTACCCTCGATGAGCACGGGGCAAGATAACTCGTAACCATTGTTGTCAATGGATAAAACGGATGAGCTGACACCTGACGTGGTCTCCACACCCTCAGGAATAACAGAAGCGCAGACCGATAAGTTGGTCATGGGAGCAAAAGGTGTGGTATAGAGCTTTCAGGGTCTACAAGTGTTCGCATGCAGATGAAGTTCGCAGAGTTGCGGGCAAGGTACTTTGTTAGTATAGAGTTAGCATGTATACCGCGATTGCTCAGACATGGAATATAAATATCGAAGCATATTCGCTGCTATTAGACAACAAGCCCGCAGAAGAGATCTTATCAATATAATAAGTTTTTATCTTATTGTTATCAATACTTCGACGATCTATCCCGAAGTATCCCATTATATCTAGCCTACATTACTCGCCTCTTCTTGGCAAGTTCTCGGATAGAAATTGATTCAGGTCCTAGCTGTCGGAATACCTCACGCCGAAGCTACCACCTAACAGTATATTGATACTTCTCATCGTTACCAAGAGGAATGTTTGGCCGAGACACTCAAACTCCCAAAGCCAAAAAAGCTTTCGAACCAAGACCCACAAGGACTACCTCAATAGAAGAAGTGCTCAGCCCTCTACGCGAATTAGGGACTCAAGAGCCCTACAACGAATCTTATTTCAGGTGGATAAACCCAGAAAATACCGTTACCCTTGAAGACATTGCCGCACTATACCAATACCAGTACGGCAAGCAATTCACCTATCACCGCCCCTTGGAGAAAACAAACTCCATTTGATACACCCCAGTACCCTGAGACCGATAGACACTCAAGCCCGTGTTTTGAGATACCGGCAGTTTGGGGAGGAAACAAAAGATAAGTTGCCTGAGAAAAGAAACCATAAAAGATGCCTTCTGACCTGAAAGCCCCTGAAGTCATGGAATGGCGAGAGGAAGAAGGAGAGGAAGGAAACGAAGGGGGAGATGATCTCTCCTCCGCTGCAGCTCCCTGTGTGGAGACAACTGTCACACACCTAGCCCGTTGGCATTCAGCGGACCAGGAGGGTCGATCCACTAGCGGACTAGGGTTCCTAGCGAAATTCGGGAAGGCTACTAGACAAGGTCGCCGAAGCCCCGAACATACCGAATCCCTCATGACCGGCCGGATCCGCAGATTAGAACAGATCCTCGGCCGATTTGACCCAAAACTTACCCTCAGTCAAGATAAACAACATCTTGCGTGCAGCTCCCTCCCGACCAACATCTTATTAATGGCCCAAGAACTGGTAACGGTCAAAAATCAGTTGAAATCCGGGCCCCAGATGGTCGGTCGAGAACTCGGCCCAATAGATGAACCAGTGCGACTTTTGGACTTGGAGTCTCAAAACGTCCCGGCAAGCTTTGCAATCCAGGTCACGGACCGACTCGGGGAGACAGACGAAAGACAAGCTAGACACGAGGCTGTCACCTCCCATCTCCCCGAAGCCGTGGCAGGGACTGGCGAACAGTCCATGTATCAGGAGCCACTCCTGGACCAGGAGATCGTTCAGATAAATGAGCAACACAAACGGGAGCTGACAAATCACGAGATAAGTATTAATCTTGTGAGAGATGAGGTACGACACGACCAGGAGTCTCGAGAAGCCCAAGATGGTGAGATCGCGGTGCTTAAAGCTCTGGTAGAACAGTTGACGGGGCAGGTCAAGGGAAAGGGCAAAGTGTCAGATCCTACACCAGAAGCTACAGGGGCGGGTGGAGGAAGACCACCACCACCACCACCACACGGAGCGGCAGGAGCTCCAGGCGGCGGAGGGGGATGAGACCCCGATGATGACGAGGAAGAATCTGGAAGGAAGCCAGATGAGAATAGGAGAGGAAGACGGGACGAGAGAACCGTACCCCAGCCAGAAGAAGATGACTAGGGCGCCGAAAACAATGAACAGGTTAACCGGTTCCCACAGGTAATGGCCAATGCCTTGGGTAAACGAACGACAGTCCCAGCGGAACCCCCTGCCATGTTTGGAAACGAAAAACACCAAGATATACGTATGTGGCTATTAACATGTACGGATTATTTTGGTCGAAAGAGTTGGCAAGGGGAAAATGAGGCACAACGAATCCGATACCACATAAGCCGAATGGATAGGAAAGAAGTCACACCGTTTGCCTTAACCTACGGACGACAAATGACTGGAGAAATAGGTTATACGAGACAAGAAGGATACCAGTTCTGGCACGGCTTTCCAGAACAAGCCCTGCGAGGCTTCGGACCCACCTATGAAGTGGAAAAATCCCTACGAGAAATCGGATTGGTCAAATATCGTGGTGATGTCGCCAAATTCTTGACGGAGATGGAAAATTTAAATATCCATGCAGGAGTCACTGGGATACCCTGAAAGAAAATGATTGAAGACAAACTCCCTGTCGAAGCATTGCAACGAGTCTCACACAGAGAATATGTAGACAATGGGGAATCGTTAGAAGCAGTCAGGACCGCAACCTGAGCGGAAGAAGATTTCAAAGAACGAAAAGATCTTCATGGGGGTGGTCCCTCCGGCGCGACATGAGGGGAGAAAAGAAAGTTCGAGGATTCGAAGCCAACGGTACCCGCAAAGGGTGTACAAAGGAATACATGGCTAAGGAAAAGGCCGATTACCAGAAGAAAAAGGCGAGGGAAAGAAGGGTGAAGAAAGAAGGGTCGCTGGCACCGGCGGGGGAGGTTAGACACAAGGTATGGGCAGAAGCTCACCAGGGCGTCGATCAAAAGGTTGTCGATAAACGGAAATCTGACAACGAATGCAGGCGATACGGAATGAAAAACCACGCGTGGAAATACTGTGGAAAACGGATACAAGTATAGGCTATATATCGAGGGCACTCAAAGCCCAAACCACAGTCCGCATTCGCGCCAAAGCGATGGCCCCAGGTAGCCACTGTGGCCGTTGATGGCCAGGGAGCAAGCTCGAAGCGAGCGGTGAAAAGGCCCCCGGCTTGAGTCTTTGAAGATGACGACATTTTATAAAAAGTCATCAAGGTACCGACAACAACGGTGTTCCGGTAGTGAGGTGGCCGCCTCGAATGGAAAGACCGGCGGTGTAGTCGGTGACGATATCCCACAGGCAGCCTAAAAGACCACAGGATCGCGGTTGCCATTTTACATCCAAAAATGCGTAGTCCGTGCTTACCACGGGAGGCATAAAAAATTACAAGTGAAGAAAGCGGTCGATGAGACTAAAAGGGAAAGGGAAGACGATCATGCATCAAAAATGGACTTGAGTTGCACGACACGCGAAGGGGAGTTGAAATCCAGGGTAACATGACTTTCTCTCCGGGTAAAATAGCCGGGCAAATAGAAGCTGGGGGCGCCTCTATTGGGCACAAGGGTCATGCCTGACGAATCATGTCGGAGGGGGTCTTGGGAGTGAGACCGAACTCAAAGGCGAAGGTACGGAGGACTGGTCGCAGGGGATAGTCTCCTATGAGGGACAAGTCGACAATAAAGGCCCACGCATCCTAGTCGCAAACTCGAGAGGTACTCTAGTGAACCACCACTCCTGTGATAAGGGAACTCCGCGGCAGGAGGTAAAGACCGCTAGTAGTGGGCAGCCCGATATCAAAAATTTAGACACTTAGTATAAGAAGTTTGTCTGAGGAGGCTTTAAGAGCCGAAACTGCGCTGGCGCGGTAACAAACCCCTATGCTATTTGAAACCGCGACGAGGAAGAGATTTCATCACGACCAGAGCGAAAGCTCAAGACCCGTTAAAAAACCTAAGCATTACGCCTGCCCAGGAGGGAAGGTATTTATTGAATTAAAAAGACGAAAACACGTGATAAGCGTTCTCTTAGATTCCAGTTCAAATATCATTCTCATGAACCAAAACAGCGCACGACGGCTCGAAATCCGGAAGGAAGCTAGGGATTCACTGTTAAAAATCAGAACCTTCGATGGCGAAACCGTGCCTACCGGAGGAATATTCTATACCCATCCTATTCTCATAGAAATTGGTGCCAACGGCCACTGGAGTATGATATCCTGCGAAATTGCCAATGCAGGAAGGTATGACTAAATGATGCCCTTTGGGTGGTAGCATGATGAACACCCCCTTAAAAATATTGCGGACCCACGTAAATGGGTCTTTGAAGAAGCAAAGTCCCACTGTCATATAGAACATGAGGCAGTGGCGGATATGTTTGAATGGGATGAAACTATGGCTTACGATGAGGAAGCACAGTACGTAGGAAGAATAGAACGAGAAGAAGAGGGAGGAGTACAGTTGGAGGCGCTGCGGAAACCATACTGGCAGTATAAAGAGCCTTTTGAAGAGAAAAAAGCTAGGATGTTGGCACCTCGAAGAACCTTCGACCACCCCATCAAGCTTAAAGAAGGGGCCGAGCCCCCATGGGGTCCAATTTATCCAATGTCGGCACACCAGTGGAACGAGCGGGATAAGTACCTCAAGAAAATGATAGTGGAGGGAAAAATAGCTGACAGCGAATCACCTTACAGCGCTCCAATCCTCTTCGTTCCGAAACCAGATTGAAGTCTGCGACTATGCCTAGACTATAGGAACCTGAACAAGTTGACGATCCTGAATAAATACCCGCTACGACTCATGGACGAACTCCGAGACCGCGTTGCTGGAGCAAAAGTAGTCACAAAACTTGACCTAAAAGACGGATATCATCTTATTCGAATGACGAAAGGCGATGAGCATAAAACAGCCTTTCGTACACGATACGGTCAGTACGAATACCAAGTCATGCCTTTCGGGCTGGTGAATGCCCCTGCTATGTTTCAGACAATGATGAACAAAATCCTCAGAGAATGCTTGGACCAAGGAGTAGTCGTCTATTTAGACGATATCAGGATATACTCCGACAATATGGAGGACCATATTAAGTTAGTCCAAAAAGTCCTTGACGGGCTCGAACAGCACCACTTAGCTGTCTCATTAAAGAAGTCCGTATTCCACCAAGATGAAGTTGATTTCCTAGGATACATTGTCAAGACAAGCGGAGTCACCATGAGTGATAGAAAAGTGAAAAGTGTTCAAAACTGGGCACACCCGAGATCGGTTAAAGAAGTACAGATTTTCATTGGATTCGCAAACCTTTACCTACAATTCATCAAAGATTTCTCAAAAGTATGCAAGCCAATACCCCAGACATTGAAGGGAAACTGAAAGGATTTTCACCGGGGAAGAGAACAGGAAGAGGCGTTTGAGGAGTTGAAAAAGAGGTTCACAACGGCACCAATCTTATGGCATTTTTACCCAGGAAGAAAAACAGTGGTTGAAACAGACGCAAGCGACTTTGCGCTTGGATGCGTACTATCTCAATACCAGGGGAGACGGCTTCACCCAGTAGCTTTCCATTCTCGAAAACTAAACAGCGCTGACAGAAATTACGAGATACATGACAAAGAATTACTCGCAATCATGGAAGCCTTTAAAGAATGGAAAAGATACCTCTGGCGAGAAGAAGAGCCCGTGACGGTATATACCGACCACCAAAACCTACAGTCCGTTTTGACCAAAGAAGTCTGGAACCAACGGCAAATTCGATGGGCATAGGAGTTGACCAACAATAACTTCAAAATAGTCTACCGTCCGGGAAGGCAGGGCAGGAAGCCCGACGCGTTAAGTAGACAGCCAGAGTACCGTCCTGAGGAGGGAGCTCGTCACAGTGAACAGTCAATTTTGAAATCAGAACCTTTTCAAATTTCGTTAAATCATGAATAACGAAGCGCAGAGACACCTCTCATCTCAGAAACACACGAATCTGGAAATCACAGGATGATGAAGCTTTCGGACAAGGCTACAACCCTGACAAAAGCATCACGGTTTGCGGCTGCTCATGACCTCTATGTTCTGCCAGACAGCCTGGTACCAGCAAAAGGACAGACAATGGTGGAAACGGGTATTGCGAGAGGATTGCCGGAGGGTACCTATGGAAGGCTACCCGCGAGAAGTGGTATGGCTAGCAAGATGGGAATAGCAGTGGGGGGTGGTGTAATAGATGCAGATTACACCGGAGAAGTTAAAGTCATACTTCGAAATCATGGCGAAGCCAACTACATTTTTAAGGCAGGAGATCGGATAGCGCAACTCATAATAGAGAAAATTGCCAATGCCGACGCCATGGAGGTAAACAATCTAGAAGTAACTGAGAGATGAAAAATGGGTTTTGGGTCAAGCGATCCAAACCCTAAGCGATCCATCACGGCTAAAGAAGAAGAAGTCAAAATATGTTTCCTTCACGCAGACACCAGCGAAAACGAATTCTTTAGCGCAGCTGATATCGGCTATCACCCTCGGTTAATGAAAGGAAGAGAAATGTTATCAAGCACTGACGGCAATGAAGCCCTGAGGCGAAGAATGAACGATGCATTTCTGGACAAAAATTAGAATGGCTGGAAAGGCGGACGAGAAGTGGCAGAACTGAGGCCGTGAACTGGTTATGTTAAGAGAAAGAGGAAAAAAGATCCAGGACGAATAGATAGAAAAGGACGGGTTACTATATTACAAAAATCGTTTGTACATCCCCGAGAACGAAGCCCTTCAAACCGAGATAGCGGAAGGCTGTCACAACTCATTAGTAGCGGGGTACTTTGGACAGGAAAAAACGATTGAGATAGTAACGAGGGACATCAGCAAAAATTATTATATGCGTCGTGAGCGTCCCGTGCATCAGACCCTCAGGACGCTCAGAACGTTAACCGTTACTCTGGACGCCATTCCCTATCTACCCCTGCGTCCTCGACGTCCCGACGACGTCCACCACCAAGCACACGCGTCCGGATCCCCTCAGACCGTAAGCTCTCCCGCATCTCGACGATCTCCTTCCTGTGCCTCCCTCGTCATGGCGGAATCCAACTCCACTCTAGCATCCGGAAGACTATCCGGATGCTTAATCTTCCGGATGCTACACAGCGATATTTGAACCCCCTCTGCATCCATTGCCATGTCTGGCTATAGGCTCCCAATGCCTTCTAAATAGCTCACATGTTAGTCGCGACGGCATAGTGATGGCTCACTTGCATACTGTCGACCGCGTCGTGATAGCACACATATTCCAGACACCGTCTTGACGACGTCCTAATAGCTCACATGCATACTCTCAACGGCGTCGTGATAGCACACATATTCCAGACACTGTCTTGATGACGTCGTGATAGCTCACATGCATTCTCTCGACGGCGTCATGATAGCACACATATTCCAGACGCCGTCTCGATCGCTCCACTATTCATTTGTATTACTGAGTGCTATTCACAAAAGCTTAGAGCCGCTGGTGCCCCTTGTATCGTGACTTTGAACCTCATCCGCATCTTGATATTCTATTATTACTAGTCTACTGCCGTGACCAGGGCGTCCAGGACACCCTGGCCACCGCGATTCTACGTTTCTGAGCTCTCGGTCAGATCTCGCTCAGAAATACACCCAAATTGTCCTCACAGCTCCACAGATCAGCCAACGGAAATCTAAGAGTTTACATTTCCTTCAAATCAAATTCCATAAACTCAACGGTTCACACATCTTCAAGTCTACAAAAAACGATTCTCTCCCACGCCTGCGTCACTTTCCTGCGAGTCATCCAGGCTCAACGATAGCTGACTGGCGAAACCCGGGGTGGCTGGCCCATCTTGGGCTAGTCCCAGCGTCAGCTCCGGTGAGTTACCTAGGCTCACCGGATCTGAATCTAGCATCTGAAGCGCCTGGGCGAACGACGCCTGGTTGTAGTCAAACGACAGTTCGCTCCCCTGGGATGCATCTTGACTGTGCCAGTAGTGCTCTAAACCCCCGGTGTGATTGTTGAGTGGGGTCTGTTCCAGCACAGCAGCGCGTCTTGGATTCCGGCTGGATAGCTGACGCCTGAATAGCTGACGCTCCAGTTCGGCATGGACTGCGTCATGATTGTCAGCAAAGCTTTCACAACTTTCCTGCATCATACGATGATTTTGCTGGATCCTGTCGGTGATCGTCTCACCCAGATTCCTGAGCATGAGTTGCTACGTTGGCCGTGGTACTGCCTGCCAGGTGTTCTTCTGCCGTAAGAAAAGGTCTTGCAAGATTGGTTAGTCATCAGAACAAAAACTGAGGACGGCGGGCACATTGAGGGTCTCCTACCTCCAACTGCGTCAGGCTTGAAGTCCGGAGGATCCTGATGCACCCCAAGTCGATATGCGCGTAGTTGATGGCACAGGATTGCACAAGTGAGACACACCATCGTACCATTGACACGATTGATGAATTCGGGGTCTAGCATCCCAAGCTTTCTCTTGCTATTGAAATACTTACCATAGATGGCGTCGGCAATCTGAGGTGCGAGGAACCGGAATGATATAGGCTGCATCCAGGTCATAGTGAGTGGTGATTGGAAGTCCTGGTTGGGCGACGGGTGATGGGTGGATATACACCTCATACCCATTTGAGGGGCACATGAACCTGTCATCCTCGAGAAGGTATTCGACTCTACGAGCAATGGCAGTGGGGTCGCATGGTAGTCCGTATAATTCCCGTATATGATTTTTTATATAATGGACGAACTTATTACCCTAGCGGGAATAGCTTGCATAATTATGCGCGAGGAATATGCCACCATAGGGGAGAGCATATATCCGAACCCAAGCTTACTGAGTAGGGACTTCCCGGAGGCATCTGGGAGACTACTCAGGAACCTCAAAGAGTTCACGTTTCAAGATATGGCTAATTGATTGGAACGATGATTAGAGAACCAGTTCTCTACTCTTACCAATGCATACGCATTATGCATTGATAGATGAGTATCGGACTTGATCACTCCATACTCATAATACTATTGGTATGTAGGCATTTAGACTGCATATTCCATTATAGTCTATCAGGACGAAGAGATCGAAGACTGGCTACTGGTGGAGTGGGGACACCCTCAGAAGAAATAGCGGTCGGGAGATTCTCAGAGTCAAGCTGGGCAAGATTCAGGGTCAAACAATGTTCGCACTTTGTTCTGACGAACTGAATTCTTAGAAAGATACTTCTTTACTAGAGAAGTCAAAGTAGCGTGAACATTA
>Ga0307513_10003064_pt1 | contig 22791 bp, 17 predicted proteins | sample 15_EM_MG_FD_202174 | JGI IMG/M metagenome (GOLD analysis project Ga0307513, IMG submission 202174) | Populus trichocarpa ectomycorrhiza microbial communities from riparian zone in the Pacific Northwest, United States - 15_EM | ecosystem: Host-associated > Plants > Roots > Unclassified | place... | reverse complement strand
TGGACTTCACTCGGTCGTTGCCCCCCCCCCCCCCCGCCCCGGCTAATTAAAGAGACAGGGAAAGCGTACTGCAAATATGGAAACCAAGGGGACTTGGGAATTCTGTTTTCCGGGGAACGAGCTGTCGCAAATTACTGGCTTCCGTGGATCCCCCGCGCGTGGCGTTACCGGGAGTGCGGTATCCTGCAGGCTCAGAAATTGTGCTGTATCATGCTTGAGGGAAAGTTTACGAGAATAATTACAGCTCGCCAAAAGCATAATTAATAAATAATATGGAGGGCAGACGCCCAATTCTGCGCCAAGCCGAGCCGGACACTAGGTAGATTACCCTACAATGCTGAGTGTAGAAAACGCACCTGGCACCCGGGTTGTGTTTCTTCCATTTGCAAGCGCGATCTAGGTCATTCCGTCATATCGCATCTTACACATATGTACCGCCCTAGAGCACTAGCGCTGAGAGTAGGCGCGACTCAACGAGGAGTAGGCGTTAGCCGCCGGAGAAAGCTTGTCGCTGAGCGATAACTCTAGAGTTTCCTTATGGGTGGCAATCAATCCGGTGTGAGTATATTATCTGGAAATAAGGACGCTTCCCGGGAACCTGGGATGAGCTGAAAGACCAGCTCTGGTACTGTCTTATGGTGTTCCTGTGTCTAATTCCGTATAGATAGATATAGAGAAAAATAAAATAAAATCGCGCACCTACATCTTAGATCTTCCCGGGCTCCCCGGCGGTAGAAAATCGAATAGCTGATAGTCAGATAGATCAGAGAACAGGGGATAGAGGGCATTGCCGGTGCAGGGAGCAGGAGAAGGTCGGTGCGCCGACTTCGAAACAATTTGCCTAAGTGACTAAGACCACGTCTTTGCTCCTTGTCCCCTCCCGGGTACGGGATGAAACTACCACCCTTACTATTTAGATAGGGAAAAAGTACCCGCTAGAAAGCCTTGCGATTCACCAAACCACTGACGTAGTCAGGAGCGAGTCAGAAGGCATGACTCCCCACCGCTCCATCGCGTCTAACACCCGCCGCCGCCGCGGCGGGAGGGTGGACAAAAACGGGATTGAGCAATTATATCCACCACCGCCACCTGAACGATTCGCCGTTTACCAGATCGGATGCTCCCTGCAGATGTATGTAGGTACGTAGGTATGCAGGTATGTACGATGGTGAGATTTGCCAGCACAGAGGGCACAGCATAGCCGGAGGAGCAGTTTGATGGAAGCCCCGACGATGGGTGGAGGTAACATGATACCTGCTACCTATCGACAATCTGCGCGTGATATAATGTGACAAAGATGGCTCCTACAGCCTCGCCGTGAGGCTCCCACTTGAGGCTCCGAAGAATGCTAGGCGGAGGAGGAGAAGTGGGGTGGTGGTTGTTTGGGGAAGCTATTATCTTCGGGTAGTGGGGCTGGCCGGTTAGTGGAAGCAGAGAAGACCTTGAAAGGGAAGTCCATGAGAGAAGGGTATTTCCCACGACTTTATCAGACACCATGATGAGCAGAGAACCAGTTAAAGAGAAGTAAAAAAGAAGAAAATGCAAGACATACCGTGAAGGCATAAATTTGAAAACCAGGTATCGAGGCGGCGCAACCTAAATCACATAACTTACCTAACATAACATCGTCACTTGTTTTCCAAAGAAAGAAAGACAGCGAGAGAGGGAAAAAATCCAAGACGAATTTTATCGTCATTCGCGGGGGTATGATACCTCTTTTTTCTTTTCTTTTTCTTCTTCTTTCGTTGCCTGTTGGTATGTGGGTACGATAAGTAGGGTGGTACCCGCGTCTTGTGGTGCAAGTTTCACAGCCCTTCCACGGCTCAGCGGGTATTTCATTGGTCGTGTTGAACGTCGTGCATCGATCGCATGAATTTCAACTCCCAGCCCTGTCCGGCTTTACAAGCTCGCTCGCGAAAAAAATGCTAGCTCCGCTTGCTCGCGCGTATTGGTATAGCCAGGCGGACGGGCGCAGCACCGGGTAGGAATTGAGCATCGCATCGCACAGTACCGAAGTCTATTTCCATTGAACAGAATCGGTCTGGTTTGGTTCGTCTGGCTGTCAGCAGGTTGGTACAGTAAGGTAGCGGGGGTGTCGGGGATGGAGCGGTGGAGGGATTGAGTGATGGGGTGGTGGTGGGCAGATAGTAGATCGCATAAGGTGACCAAGCCTTTTTCCCTTCCACAAGTCCTAAGCTGGGGAGATCAAAAACATTATCCACGGCAATCGGTCAATATTGATAGCCCCGAGTGAGTGAGTTAGCGCCACAACACCCGCGTTCCGCTCTATTCCACAGTTATCATCGCCCGTTTACTCGTATTGATTCATCCATCCGCCACTCCCATCACCCCTTACTTCATGTACTCTGGTCACAGCTTTGGTTATGATACGTTTCCACTACCCATCCAATAATCCCAGTATTCATTTGCCCGCTACTATACTTAACCTGAGGAGAAAACCTGTTGCAGAAAAAGCACCTTATCCTGTTTTTAATTTATATCTTACTAAAAATTTCACAGGGTTTGGTTTATTTTAGCCTAGCTCGCGACAGTTCTAAGAAATCCCACCAAGTTTAAGGCTTCCCATTTTTTGCCCATGGAGAGATACCCCGTTAAGTGTTCTTCTCGGTCCAGCTGGTGTTCCCGGACTGTCGGCCGGTCGCGGTGTTTCTCCGACAGGGGATACTGACGTTTAGTGGTTAATGCATGATGGGTTGGTGCTTTGTCGCGGGAGAGCCGCGAACTCTGCGGGCCCGGGGGCTGTGTAACCATACCTGGTCTGTTATCGTTTGACTTCACATGTTTACTCATCCGTTCAGTTACCTGCTCGCTTGCTCGTTCTCAAGTAGGAGTGCTATGCTCTGGTTTCCTTCCCTTTCCTCATCTTTTTCTTTTTTATCAATGCTATCTACTGCACCTTTTTTTGCACCTTATTTCACCCACCTGCGTACTTGCTCCCGAGGTAACGAGCGCATGCATAGTTGAACACGATTAGGCACATCTGAATCTACGATTGTTGACATGCGTGTCGATAGCCCGGCGCGCGTTCCGTAGCAACCATAGGATTCTCGAGACACACAACACTGGAATGTGGGCATAACTTATCATATCAAAGGCAGTGGTAATATACGGCACCGGGAAGCAAGCAATGGTCAGACTCCAAAATCCGGGGGAGAACAGGATTGGCCGGTGGTGGTTTCCGGGCTGGGAGCACTGTTTCTATTGAGGAATGTTGTTTTATCTCGTTTTGAAAGGGGGTGGTTCTATCTGCTACGGCGCGGCAAGTGGCCGTTGGATAGGACCCAGCATACTAGGGTAGTTTTCTCGGGCAGCGGCGGGTGAAGAAACTTTCGCGATGCAGGCTGTGAGGCAGTAATTGAATACTGTAGCTGATGCTACTGGTAGTGTGGTAAGGCATTGCTAGACAGCACTGCACCGTATTATACAAGACCACCGGTATCGATTACAGGAAAGAGAGCAGGGTAGGGAGAAGCATATCCGGATATTTCGATCCATTTCTGGCTCTACTCCCGCGATTGTGATCAATTCAGTTGCAGTAATAGAATGGCACGCCAGAGAATGCAGTACCACAGCCAAAGAGGAATGACTGGGCTGAGGCTTCACGTGATGCCGTGTCAAGCCACACTCCACCTGTTCGCACCCCCCACACATGCCCCTCCATCAATTGATCCATCCATCCGGCAACCGTTGACCAATCCACGGGTTGACACCGTACCCTACCCTACAGATCCCCAGCCCCAGACCAGCCTAGCCGATCGCCCATATCCCGTCTTCTATGACAACTCGATGCGACGCGATGTGCCATGCGGTGCGATACAATGCGGCACGCCGAGAACATGTTGTACAGTACTCTGCGGTACAGTACAGAACGGTAGCACTAACCCTTCCACCGCCCAGAGCCAACCAAGCCCAAGTCAAACCATCTCTTTATCCGCCACAAGGGCTAAGCTCTAGCCTGCTGAAGAGTAACCACAACAATCCACGATTCCTCCCTCCCTCACTCCCACCCATCCACTCCAATCCATCTGCCACAAAGAATACATGACAAGGCAAGACAAGGAAGACAAAGCCAAGTTACCTTCACGAGGAAAAAAGAGGTCACCAACTAAAATAAGCAACATGAAAAATACGCTATCAAAACTTTGCTTTAGACCTATGCAACAAAAGCCCCTTGTAGCGAGATTCATTCAGCATGATAATAGATCATTTGAAGGCTGAGATTGAATGCCTCCCGCTTTGTTCCCTGCAGAGTGCGGGTACCAGTATTTCTGCTCCGGGGTTGATAATCATTTCTGACTACCCTCCAGTGAGCTGGTCTCACTCCCTGGCGGAGGACATGTTATGTTACCATACAGTAAATTACTATCCCGTATTGCCTCCCCAAATTGAAGATCGCCGTACAGCGCACCGTAGTACAATACTGAACAAAAGAGGAATAGGGGTATCGCATTAACTCCAATTAATCAGCCGCAAAGCTTCTTAACCTACGGTTAGTCGGGCGTTTTGGGAAATCTATATGACTCTATCCTATATGACGAGCTGATTGCTGCCTTGCTGCCAATATGTGAGTACCGGTAGCGGTGGAGACTTCTTCATAGAAAACAGGGATAGCTGACCAGTAAAAAAACCCCTGCCTTGTACTCTGCTGTGAGAGCTCGTATATCCACCATGTCCCTCAGGCCTCTAAACCTCCGCACTGGGAGACAGACACCTCTAGAATGGTTGGGGTTTGCCTGACGCGGTGTAGCTTGAGCGACCCAGATCCTGTTAATCTCATCAACTAACTTTAGTGCTCGTAATTTTGTTGATTTGCTCGCCTAAGCCTATCTCAGCCGAGCTCAGCGCTCATATGATACCAGATTGTATGGGCAAATGCGGTGATTTGAAAATCCGGCCACTCCGGATTGCCCTCACCAAAATTAACCACACTCCCGGGCGAGCACTAATGGAATTCCTGGCCCACCAAAAGCCAACTTTGCAGACTTTTATCCATGCTATTCAGCGGTCCCTAGTGGTAATAGTAAGCTCTCCATGTCGCATCTTACTGTACAGCACACTTCTAAACATTAGGAACCAGAGAAGACATGCATGATTTTTTCTTCTCCTGAACCATCGGGAAAGACAAGCTGTGAGAATAGGGGATGGGATCCAGAGGAGTCTCATCGTAACACTGAACAAAGGGGGTAAAATGGAGAGGGAGTGAAGAGGGGATAGAGTTTCCTGTGCTACCGGAATGCATAATAATTTTTGCGGGACCGTAGAAGCACTTGCTTACTTCAGAAAGTCTGGCCTGATCGTGAGGGCACACAAGTGCTTTTTTTTGTGCTGTATCATTTGTGTGGTGCTTTCACAACAAGCACCGATACCACTACTTCGCACAACTGGAGCACACCGTTCGGCCTATACTGCACCGAATTGGAGTCCTGATGTTTATCCCATTTATCCTTTTTCATCCACGACATATAATGCCGTACTCAGTCTTTGAGAGAGTGCACAGGATTAGACAAGAGATTGGTTGAGGTGCCTAGCGGCGAGTTTGAGAGAAGGTTTCCGGGTGACGGGGATGGGCATTTTAGGGAGTGTACGATCCTCTAGAACTTGTGAGTTTTACCTCGAGGGTGTTTTATTAACGGCTTATTGGGCAAGGGAACGGAAGCCTTATGTCTGCTAAGGTGATCGTGGCATGCGGCAAGTTGGTTAAGGTGAAGGGTCCAGAGGGTTTGCAGGCTGCAAGTAGTGGAGGTGATATCCCCCGAGAAGACCTCCGCGTGAAGTCTTCGGAATGCTCAACATCAAAGCAATTCAACCTGACATCTTTGCCACAAAACATAGCATAGGCACTGTATCCATTCCCTTTCAGAATACCTTACCATCCCCCCTTTCCATCCCGGATTCCATCCACACTACCGGCCAAGAGAAGGAGAGAGAAAGAGCTATAAAAAAAGGAAGCGAAACCATCATCATTCTCCCCAGCTAACCACTCTCTATCTCTACGACGCCGCTGCATAAAGTTAGGACGTTGAAGGATTCCAGCCCACGGGGCGCGCTGTTGGATGGCGCAGATATTGCTAACCTTTTCTTTCGTGCTAAGCTAGTCCCAGTTCCTTTGAATGGCTGACTGACCGGCCGACTGATTACAGCTTCGTTGTTAGGGTCGTGTGAATATGACATCCAAAATGAACAAGTGGGCGCCAATGCTGTCTGCCTCGTTTCCCTTTGTCTGTAGAATCGCCAGCTCCCTTCCATTCATCACCGACGGGGATTGCTTCCAGCCTGCCACCAGCCCCGATGACCCAATGCTGTCTCTCACGGAACAATACACGAAAATAAACCTGCTCCGAGAGGCCGGGGGTGGGAGTGGTGGCAGTCATGATGGGGGGGCACGTTTTGAAACACTATTTTTTTCCCCGTTTTACCACGCTGGATGGGATGGATGGAGCATTCACGCATTCCTTCGCCCATGGGCTCATTTTGTTTATTTTGTTGTGGAGGATGGGATAATTCTTGTCAAGCAGCTCGATAGATTTGTTTGCGGCGGTCGGGAACACCTTCTATATCAACGGTGATTAATTCCTCTCATTCTTCTTCGACGTGTTTGGGCTGTTGCTTGGCGCGCGTCCGGTGCCGCACGATAAATTCGCAATTGTCCGGTGGAGTCCACAATTGTGATGCTGTAGAAAGCAAGTGAGGCTCTGAGCGAGTTTCCTTTGCCGCGCAGGGGTGGCAGGTGTATGATGGGGATGGGAGGTGGAGGGGACGGTACGGGTAAATTCTATTTGGGGTGGCAGTGTAGCATATTTCCTAGACGAGGGTTTAGACGCGAGTTTCGCCACGATTAAGCGCGGAGGGATCGGTAGGTCCCATTAACTAGGTTACGGATAACTTATTATAGTGGAGGGGGGGGGGTCTGCGCAAAATTACTCCATGATACAATCATGGTGAATTGGGCTCTGGAGTCTAGCGCCGATTCAACTATATCTGTGTGTTACAGGCAACTGAAAGACATTAACGTACTGTGCTGTAGTATAGTTTCTTTTTTTTCATTTGCTTTTCTTTTCTCTCTTTTTTCCTTTTTTTCCCTTTTTTTTTACCTTACAGGTTTTTAAGAACATTGGCCTGGGTAGTTCAGACGGCCGCAGCAGAGACAATTCATACCCTCTATTGTGGGACCGACCTTTTCATGTTTGCCTGAAAGTCGCCGTGAATATAAACCTACCCCGATATCTCATCCTCCTGAGAATCCAGTATAACAGTGTTACAAGGAGCGGTATCACAATTTCTTCCCCCACCTCCCCGCCCGCCTATTTCTTCTCCCTTCCATCCTCCCGTTGAAGACCGGCCCTGCCTATCAGTCCGTTGGTTGGCGACTCCCGGCAATTCTCAAGAGAGACGAAAGACACTCCAGAGCACCAGCAGGAAGCACAGAACATACAAGCAGACATAGAGAGGCTACCTTACCCGCGCATCGATAAAACAAGCAGGGGGGGGTCACGGGCACAGACTTGTTTTCACTTGCACGGGGTTAGTACGCCACCAATACCATACTCCTTTGTCAACACAACGTGTCTTAGAGTTATCCTGGATAGGGTCTCGAGAAAAAGGAAGGAAACCATAATAATAATAATAAGAGGGACTACCGTCCGCTAAGCTGGGGGAATAAAGACTCCCGTCTCGGTACAGACAGAGCTTGTACTTCCAATCTTTTCTATCTTTTATTTCTCACGGCAACTTGAACCACGATTATCTACGACACTCCCTTATTACTCTTTCTCGCCTAAACGTCTTCTACGCTCATTGCATATCTCCTCCGTTGCCTACCACGGTACCTCTTTATTCACTTGGCTCAAAACGAGTTTTTCTATATACCCACAATATCCAATTAAAGTAAGTTTCCACATATCGTCTCCACTTCCTGCTACTTGCTATGCGGAAGAGCGCAGTGCATTACAACCTGGAAATTGCCCTATCCCGTTCCCCACTAAAAATATTGTCAAATCTAACAATCTCGTCATTAGAAGCTACATCCTTGTAAAGTCGCGCCCAACCAACCAAGCAAGCTCCACCAAGCTTTTCAGAGCTAGAGCAAGCCCGAAAATCCACGGCCGCCACCATCACCAACATTTCTCGTCTTTCGTTCTGCCACTCTCTACCGCGCAAGTACTATAAACCGGGGGGGAGAGAAGAGAAAGCAAGCACCATATATTCCTCCCCAGAGATAGCCACAGAAATACCTCGAACGATCACTTATTTTCCAACGCGGGGAGGGGGGGAACGAGAGGGCAGTTTCAATTAATTCCTAACGGTAAAACAACCGAAAGAAGGAACTAGGATTTCGTTTTTTTGATCTTGAAAAAAAAAAGAAGGCCGTTTTTGGTTGCTTAAGAACCCAAGCTTATGCTATCTATCGCGGGAATGTTAGGGCCCGAAACCCTCGTGGAACCTAAGAAATCTCCAGGCGGAGTGCAGCAGCAGATCCCCCCATTGCCACGGTCTTCTCCTGAATCGCAACCCATACGGGAGCAAGGGAGAGGTGATTCACCGAGGGATAGACAGGGCCTTGGAGCTCTGCTCGAGGCCACAGGCGTTGGGTGTACCTCCAGTCCTAAGGGTTCACAATCACCGCCCCTACCACCACCGCCGACGACAACGAAGATGGCTTCCTCACAAACATTCACACAGCATGGCACAGAGGTAAATACATTCTTCAATTCGTCCCATCGATCTAGCCAGCAGCCCGCGATGATTAATGATTTCCCCAAAAACAGAGCACCCCCAGCCCACCCCTCTTGCGAAATCTAAAAGCCTCCGCCTCCACGCCCACACCCGTGCCGGTAGAAGGACGGCAGAAGCGAGCACCGCGCCCACAATACACAAAGGAGCAAGAAGATTTCATCTGGTTCTGTCGGGATGACTTGGCAATGTCATGGCGGAAGGTTGTCAAGCTCTATAATGATTATTGGCACCCCTACCAGACCGAGCCGCATATTCGGTCCGAGTCCGGGTTGCAGTCACGGTATTACCGGATCCTAGACTTCCCAATCAAGATCCGGAAGCGGAAGGAGCCTTCAAGGCCGGATTTGGGACTTATACCCTCGACGATCAGACGGTATCCTTGGATGGGGGGTTTGATGGCAGATAGAGAGGGCTATACCGATGGTGTGGAGATGGTTCCGGGGGTCATCGGCGTGGATGGCAACAGCGGCGGTGGTGGTGGGAGGAGCCCGAGCAGGAACAAGAGGAAACTAAGTAGTAGCAGCAACGAGACAATATGCGACGAAGTTCATCCCCCCCACTACAACACCCCTACCCGTTCCGCCAAACGAACCAAGTTTTGCCATTCGAACCGCCCCGCAAGCATCGATCAGCGAAGCCCGGGTAGTCACGAATCCTCCCGGATAACCCCCCCGCCCCCGTCCCCACACCAACAGCCATCCCGCTGCACCTACCCCCGCCCTCCGGATCCTCAAGTGCCCCTTGGCACGCCAATGTCTCCCGACCGCGTGCCTCATCCCCGGAGGAAACGCACCCGGGATGCCGAGGATGAGGGCGAGCCAGGAGCTGAGAGGGAGAAGAAGAGGAGAATTTCGGTTACAAGTTTGTGCAGCTAGTTTATGTAGTCGCACGGGGTAGTGTATTATACACATTCTAGAGTTTTCTATTACCACCTGTCAAATCCATCCGGTATTTATTTTTTTGCGCCCTTTCCTTCCTGTTTCTATTTTCTGTTCTGGTTCCGGTCCTTTTTGGTTTGGCCTTCTTTTTCTTTCTTTCTTGCTTTGTTAGACGCATGTTACGTGGTATCCGTTGGGCGGGCTGTTTTTGTTTTTATTTTCTGTTTTGTGTACCTTACTTTTTGTCCCACTTCTGTCCATCCACCTCCTCAAATATCTCTTACATTCCCTTCACCTCACCGCGTTATAGAATTATTCCTTTTTTTCCTTCTCACTCCACTATTTTCTTCTCCTCCTCCTCCTCCTCCTCCTCCTCCTACTCCTCCTCGACCTATCAACCTACACGATAGACATGTATTTCTAGCTCACGACCCCCGGCGTTTGGGCGGCTCCCTGCATTTGTTTTTTCGCGCCGTTTTCCTCCTTTTCCCTCCCCTTTTTCTACCATACACCTTTGATTTATTTTTCCCACCTGTACTGAGTATTCTGGTAGTCAATCACGTTATTCGGAGCTTATAACTTGGCATAAGAGTTGAGTGTCGCACCGCATCGGTCCCCGGGGATCTGTTTGGTTGTGTTGAGGATACAGGAGATGTAAGGTAAAATAATGTGACTTGGCCTTCTCTAAATAAACCGCACTTGTACGACTGCCGATGCAGGTAAAGTTCCATACAGCGGACTTATTATGTAACGAGGTGTGATCTGACATGATACGGTATGGGATGGCATGGGAGGCCCGATGGAACATGCACGACGTGCATGACTCGTGGCATTTCATAAACGCGAGCTCAACGTGGTTCAGGAACTGGGAAGGGGAGGGGAGGGAAAGGGGGGGGGGCGTGAGTGGTGGGTATTTTCTTTCCTTTTTTTCTTCTTCGTTAAATCCATGGTTTGATTTGAGATCTCATACTTTGTACGAGCTTGGCAACAAAAGAAACGTGCCGCAGCACACCTCCCCCCCCCGTTCTTCCCGAGCGGGCCACCGGGGGTTTCCAGAAACAAAACTTCAATCTTTCAACACTCACCTGCCGGTACGGAACAACGAAAGAATAGGAAAAAAAATTCGGAGAATCCATTTTTTTCTTGATGGAGATTTTCAACAGAGGGGAAGATCCGGATGTTAATGGCGGGCTAGAGGAGGTTATTCTTACCACAAAATATGGGGTTCGGAAGGGGGTTGGGATCCACGCCAAGCCTGCTAATTAATTTATGCGAGCAAGCAAGCAAGCAAGCAACCACGCGAGTCGGTCGCCCCGTTGATATCTTTAATTAGGATTTACAATCGGACTGGAGATGAAAATTGGGAGGAGATGCGCAATCAGAAACTGCCCCTTCCCCCGCCCCCCTCAATGCATGCACTCTCGCATCCATCCACACTCCATCCACACGAAGGGTTTTCGCATGACGGGTTTTGTTCGTGGCTGTTTTTGGTAGATCTTTGAGGTTCGGAGTTTTGAAAATGGTGGAAAATCGGGGAGGGCATTTCCTTGGTTGCGGTATCTCGAGGGCATTTCGTGGGATGAGGTGCAGTAACGGACGGTGCTATTATGCATTCTGGATAGCCGTTGTAAGCTGGGGGAGGGGGGGGGGGGTTCCACACCGGGTACGATACGGTAAAGGAGGAGGAGGCCAAAACGAGATGAAGGGGGGTGGGAGGATAATATCGCGAAATGGAAAATGATGTGATTCAAAGGGGAACCCGGTTCGCGGACTCGCACATTCGAATAGAGAGGGAGGGGAGGGAGGAGGAGGAGGAGGAGGAGGAGGAGAATTTTGTACCCTTACGCCGAAAGGAAACAAGTGAACAGTGTAGTGCTGTTCCTTAGTCCGCCGCATCTCCGTTTCGGAGGGAGGCTGCAGGGAAGGCGGATAAGCGGTCAGTGTATACTATACTCGAGTACTTGTACTTTCTTGGAGTAAATGAAGCTCTTGAAGTTGGTGGAGAAGTGCGCCAAGTGAAGCGAAGCTTAACTTCTATATCTCCAGACAGCTACGAGTACTTTATCGTAATAATGAACCGATGCGGCTCCGGGGAGAGTATTACTCAGCGCTGCACTATTCCGAGATTCCCCGACATCGGCTCAATGGTCTGGAGGTGCACGTGACGACGAGAATAGTGAAGCATCTCGTAGAGCACTAGCATAAACGCGCTTCTTTTTCTTTTCCTCTCGCTTGCTTGAGAATTTAGGGATGTGATCTGCATACGGCAGGGCGAATGTAGTGTTTGTGGAAAAAAACCAGAGGTCTACCACCAACAAGACATTGATGTGGGGTTGCAACCGGGGATCACTGAAGCCGCTAATTCTCCGAATATAATAAAATAGTAAAGAAAAGTGTATACTTAGCAATATAGGGCATTTTCCTAAATAGCAGTTAGAATAAAGTGAATTTCTGCTTATTTTCCCAATGTATTTAGTTGTTTTTCCTTTGTTTGTGATAGTAAAAGGGGACATTTCATGGTATCAATTTGGACGCTGTGGAGGGAAAGTGGGGGGTCCAGGTGCATCAGAAGCAAGAGATAAAGGGCCCGAAGGGCTCAGAATATGTAGGTTGACTGGATGTAAAGCACGGACACGCTTCATTCTGACACTGGCTCTATATGTCGGGAGAAAAAGGTTTTTTTGCCGATGCCGGCTGGCCTTCCAGGATTACCAAAAAGGACCAGTGGCAGGTAACTGCTACTGTTGAAGCAAACCCAGAGGTTTCATTACCACAAATTACTGATACCTTAACTGATCTCAATATATGTCATACAACACTGTAACAACAGCTTGGATTCAAGCTCTGAACACCCCCACAAAAAGCTCTATCTCAATGTTATTCATAAAGTTCAATATAAATTCTTGTCATAGGAATCTTAGGTGGACAAGTGAGTGCTGGAGGAGATCAGTATGGCTAGAGCTGTCTCCTGTTGAGTATTCAACATACAAATCTGGCCGTAAGGTGCAGATTTAGTTCAGAGAAGAACTACTGGAAAAAGATTTAGCACTTACCTTCTGATCAGGGTGAATTATTGTAAACTCTTGGACTGCAGTTACATATAACAGAAAAACACCACTTGCTCGGTTCAGCAAGCGCAAACCTCCAGGAGAAAGAACAAAGGGATTGGCTTGAACTTGGTGCTTCTCAGTATGCAAATTAGATTTTTGTCAAGTACCTGGCGCATTTTCTATTCTCAAGTGATAAGCTAATCAGCAAGTTCCAAGTAGTGAAAGGTGATGCCAAATACCATGAGGGTAGCTTGAATTAAGACAATTACTTCCAGCCATGGTGTCCGGAAGCTTTGTATGTCTTGCCAACACCCTGACGTTAATCTGATTCAAAACGTCAGCACCTGAGCAAGCAATTTTCAGAAGATGAGCTAGCTAGGCCTCATACTGAGGATGAATTATGGGATAGGGTGGGGGAGGAATTGAAGGCTATAGTACCTCAAAGTACTATTGATAGATTGGTTGATGGGATAGCGTACTCTTGCAATAGTGGATAGCAACAGAAGTTATATAATGTGGTAGATAGTAACGGACACCATATGACTTCTAGTAATTCCTTGAATATTTTTCCTTACATGGACGTGATCATTACTGGGTTTTTTTCAATAATAGGTGCCTAAAATCAGGGGATGCGGTACATCGTTGGTCCCAAGACATGGCCACATATATACCTGCCCTGTTACGAGATTTGCGGAAGCGAGTGTACACTACGCCTGCCGTGCGGTGCTATCGTAGTTCTCTCACTCCCGGTGTTCTTTTTGGGTGGGGAATAGGAACTTCCGACGAGGCAAACTCGCTCCACTTTTCACGATCCCACAGTCAGGTCAAGCGAGATAAAAATCAGGGGCGGGCAGCAATGAAAATGTATGGAAAGTGGGGGTTGGTTGCGGATGGTTGTGTCTTCTCCTCTGCTTTTCCTCCTCAAATACCCCTTTTCCTATGGAGCTAAGCTAACAAAATAACATTATCAAACATTCACGATGTTTTCCGTTCTCCAGCCTACTTTTCGCCATGGCCATCCACGTGACCGGCAGTGCCTGGACACGGACGGAGATTAGAGGCTGCACTAGCTGGATGGATTATTTGCCCTTGGCAAGATTAAGTCTGGCAACAGACTCAACCGCATGTGCCCTCAACACTTAATCGAATACTTTAACTACTATGCATGTAGAGACCGCTGCCAAGGGGGTGGCCTTGAAGAATATACCACTTTCGGAGCCAGTTCGGACCACCTGAACAGCACTACACAGCTCGCTAGCTGACTAGCAAGAATCAGGTTTGATTTCCTGTTTGCTGTGATGTTTTTTCGTCTTTTTCTTCCACCTATAGTATAACTCGGTCCTAATTTTATCCACTTCCCCCTTGGCAAAGGTCTCTATATACACTGTGGTTCCGGTATCACAATAACTTCATGTGAATACTATAGTGAGAATAAAAGGCTTTTTTACCACATCCGGTATCCCTCGAGAGAGAAACGTAAATATATAGGCCTCAGTATTAATATTCGTTACAGTTGCGGTTGCTATCTCAGTCGCCATTGTGGCCGCCATGATGGTTTGAATTTTGCCGGGGGATCGTGGTTGTGCGGCAGGGAGGCGTCTCACGACTCAATCTCACCCGGAGTACAGGGCAGAACCCGAATCAATAACCGGGGTTAAATCACCAGCGATCCACACGGGAAGCCATGTTTCAGATTGGCGAGTTACCGGCCCAGATCGGAAAGGGCTGTGGGGGGAGGGGTGGGGTCTAGACTCCCCAGAGGTGAAACAATAGGAAAAAGAAAGGGAAAAGGGTAAAAGATGGAATCGAGGCTTGCTATCCTACTTCTTACCTGCTTGCTGAGGGATCATACTTGCTGTGAGCGATGTGGGTTTCTCCTACCGGAGCCTAGAACACGAGCATACCGTGTGCGATATGTAAACACAAACGAAGTTATGGTGCCGATCGACGAAAAAAATATCCCAAGATCTGAGACCCGTTGCACCGTGACATGATCTGCACCCAAGTGCCGGCAGTAACAACACTAGTGATGTTTGATGAAGGAGGGTTGTGCTTTTTATGCTGGAGGAACGGACTCCAAGCGAGTCTAGTAGGTGTACTCGGGTATGGGCGTGGGTGATCGGACAGACAGGGATTGGGAAACCTATGGGGATACATAGATTTTTAATCCCTGTCTGTCCCGACACCATTGTCCATTTCCAAGTACTAGTACTGGATGTGAGGGGGTCATGCGACGTGTGTCTTACCAGCAAGCAGGGAAATGGGTGGCGGTCGGCATCGTCGCGGGTGCTGTTGTTGCTGTTATTGTTATTGTTATGCCATCTGCGCTCGCTTCTTCTGCGTTTAAGCTTTGCAACCACCCCGTGACACGGCAGTCAAGCTCCTGAAGAATTTTCGTGATCCTCAGCTGCAGTAACAAATTCCGCGAGACTGTTGGGATGACGATTGCAATTAACTTAGACTAGAGGACTTTACAGTCGCAGGCAGTTATAGTGTCATTCTGCACGAAGCGACCAATGCCCAAAATCACACGAACGGATATTTCCTCTTTGCATGTGTTGGGCGATCACCGATTGGGGGGGCATGACGGCTGACGTGTTAATGGTGATGACTGAGAAATTCGCACATTGCGGCCTATGGTGCGCGGAGTTTTTCCGTCGTGTATTCACGATACTACTATCATACTAAGAGACATCTGTGAATATAGCACTCACTCGCAGATTCTAAATTTTGGCAGCGGTCCCGTGTGATTGCGACTATACCGTAGTGTGCGGAGAGCGGTGGATGACGGAGAAGGGTATCCGGCCGGGCTCCAAAATGAATTCTCCAAAGTAGGGTAACAAAAGTTACACCAGTTACCAATCCGTGTTGGTTACCCCTCCAGTTCTCGCCATGTCGGTTGCAGGCTGCTCCTTTAGGTCCATTCAGCATATTATATCTACTGTATCTCATAAGCATGCGCGTGTGCGGGGGAGTTGCAGATCAGGCTTTTGTCGATCTCACATCAGTTTTCCATGGCGCCGGCGCAATTGTCTCCCATTGAACGGACTGCAGGTCAGGATAGAGGGGCCCGAGTTCCCCTCCTGTGGTGATGCGAAGCATGCATGCTGTACGGTACTCGAGTACTGACACTCCATTTCGTTCTCCGCACATTCCCTCACAGGGCGAAACCGCAGCTATAATACTCGTACAATATTAACTCATAATCCCGGGATCAAATCGTAGAATTCTTCAGAAGAGTTACCCTACTCTCACATGTTTCAATAGTACTCGAGTATATACCCAGAAATATTGGCGTCCTCTACTCTTCACGCGTGCCAAGACTTCCTGTTCCCTCCGGAACGCGCCAGTCGCATGCTCCAGGACCAATTCGGGCATCGGGAACTCAGGTTGGAGAGTTGGTAAAGTCGATTGGAACTACCCATCACATGACATGACAATAGCCGTTGAGTAAAACGAAAGGTTGTATTGTTGGTGCGGATACTTCCAGGTTGGCTGCCGAATTCACCAGAGCACCTCCTCCCCCGCCTCATGCGCGAAAATACAAAAATGATAATCACCAACGAGTTGGTATTGAACTTTTCCTACTTTGGGCTTAATTCTGGGACGACAACTGGCACAGAGAATAGAGTTGGACTAGTGTGCGCTAATTTACTTATCGTCACCCTCGCCCTATGCAAGCGGTAACCGTCTCTCGCCTGTTTACAAGTTGGTGTTTTTTGTTGCGCGAGTGATGTTGTGTGGATCGCTTAGCTTGATCTGTTGTCACTTATCTCGCTAGATGATGCTATCCCGGTATACAACACTGGAATCTAGTGCATTCCACAGGGGGTTGGAATAACTGGAATGTTCAGCAAATAACTCTCGGAATGAAAAAGAAGAAAAAAAAGATGGGTGGTGTCGCTCTTTGCTGGGCGCCACACACCCCCGGTCGGGAGGTGAACTTTATGCGAGATTGTTTGGGACCTATGGGATCGTCGGATGGAGGGGGTCATGGCCTCTCGCTCGATGTACTCTCACCGGCCGTTGAGATCCGTAAATGCTGAGGTTCTTTTCAAAAGGTGAGGCTTCTAGAAGCTCTCGTTGGGCTCCGGCATATCATCTACGGTGGTGTAACTGGTGGCGCACTGCATGGGGGATGGGGGGTGATGCCTGTATCACCCAAGGAACGAATGCGAAAGTGCTTATTTGGGATGAAAAGTGAAGGATGTGCGTTGGTGTATGAGTATGGAGAATATGATTAGGGGAAAAGTGGAGGCTGTCGGGTGAATTCCTGTGCGGTGCTCTGAACCTGGCTAGCGGTTATATCAGCGCCCCTTACTTTGGCGTGGCTGCAGCTGTTCTGTTCATGTTGGGGGGGAGATTGGTGGCTTTCTCCTGGGCATCGGTTGTTCTGCAGTGGATATTTATGGATTCTTGACAAGGCCGTAGTTCATGGGTTCTAGATGACACCTTTGGACGACTCCATTTCTTCGCCATATAAGCAGGAAGGGGAAAAAAAAAAAGAAGATAAGCAATGCGCGAAAGAGTTTCACGCATTGGAGGTGAAGGCGATCGTGAAGTTGTGATTGGCTAGGGTATCTGGTGTATGATCGATTGACCCCGCAGTGCTAACGAGCGTGCATGTTTTGTCTAACGCTTCTTGGCTCAGCACCCCTTACATTTGTAGAGCTATATCCAACCCTCGATGGGTAGATTCCTCAACCCTATGGGATCTCGGCTATCTCGCGGCTAATACGCCGTTGGTTCCTCCTCATCCAATAGACACACGAGCAAACATAGATGCGTCCTGGCTCACCAGCGGCAAACGCGTCTAATTTGTTCATCGCTGTCCTTGGGCTCTTCGCCGCATGCCTTGTCGTCAGCTGCTTACAGCCGTGCTCAGGAGGGTTAAACGCGCATGTCGAATGGGGGTCCCAATTTGGCTCGTGACGCCTTACTGTGGCACGGCTACGCTCGATAAATTTAGGGATCTGAGCACCCACTGCATGGTGGTTAGGGTACCGTCTCTCGGTTTTAGTGTGGTCTTATTATGGTCTGGGCATAAGTTTTGGAGCAGAAGATTTATAAAGGTTGTATTGTCGGCAAGCCAGCGCTTCCCGGAGCATCCCTGGATTGAGGTAAACTTAGGTTGGCTCTCCAGTTGTAGCGTTCTACCTGGGACGAACAACAAGGCTAGATTTCTGAATACCGATCTGCCATAGTGTATCAAATCTGCAGGCAGCTCTAAATAAGGTTAAGGGAGGAAAGGGATGCCAAGAGGGCGCCAACTAAACAAACACCTGTTTGTTGAAACGTCTTTCGACGGATGTCGGGCGGCGTCGGGTTGGAGTTCTTTTTGCAACAGTTCCACTGCTTTACGTGCTGCTAACCTATCCTCACCCTCCCAACCCGAAGAGGAGGAGGATTCAGGCCTGGGATTCGGACTGATATTGTGATACAGAGCAATCACCAACCCTTCAGCGTACGGGGGTTTAAGTCATCAACAATTATCTCTTCTGCCGGGCCGTGGGAAGTTGGAGCGGTACATGGGTCATTCAGTGAATGGGGGCAGATTGTGCTTCTAGCCGGGTGCAGGGGGTGTGTGAGTGGTTGATCGGCCCAGTCTGACCTGATAGGTAGGTGTTACGATTCGCAAGGAGGCGTTGTTGACTCCTTACATTCGAGTAGTGCAGAGATGGATATCCTTCCTAGATTGACACGAGTACGAGGCCTGGAGATGTGCGCCTCAACTCGCATCTCAACTCGCATCGGCCTGAGGGAAAGAGGGTCGGTGTTGCGTTCTAAAGGCTTAGAAGAATCCCTTTCGTGGGGCGAATGCTGGTTGAGATTTAGATGGCTCGAGCCTTTATCCATAGGTGAGAGACAAACCTGAAACCGAGCGCGACGACTTTCAAATTCTAAATACAGGCCGAATCAAGAGCTGCTAATTGTCCTTGAGCACGAACGAACTCCGAATCACCACTGGAGGTGGGATACTGTGCTTTATTTTTTTATTTTTTTCACTATCACCACAATTTACTGCAGAATAATCTTACGGGTTGACTCACATTGTCGTTTTCTACATAATGGGCATTATTAGGATTATTGAAAGAGGTTGGGGTTGCATTCAGGTCTTAGAAGCAATCCGCGCTTTCTGTTTTGTTAAGTGGACGCCTTGGCCCGGAGTTCCTACCAGGCTAGGGCCCTGACTTCCCCCTGGGCGGCTGGTGCCGGTGGGGGGATTCAACTGGACAGGAAACCAAGATTATAGCCCATCTAGTACTGAAATTTCGGAGGACATTAGTTTTTGTCAAGGGTGACTGCCTAAAAAATCGAAACCCCTATCACGGCTAAGTTGGTTGTGAAAGTGACTGTAGTCTGCTGTCTGCTTCTACCAAAGATTATGGGGGAGACTATAGACACCTGTTAGGGATGGGACACTCCTGCGGGTAGCTGTGGCGTCACCAGTTATTATGGGGGTTTGGGGGCGTTGAATGGCTAACTGTTGAAAGATGGGTCGCAAAGAGAGCAGGATGCTTACTATGTGGAGCGGGTTTTTGGTTTTCGGGGTTTCCCATTGCAGACTTTAGCCCTACATAAGGGGGTACATTAGTTCAAGTCGAGGTGGTAAGAGCAGGTTCTATGCGCCCTCGGCTTGTCGAAAAGCTTCCATTGAGAGTGAGAGGGATGGTTGGGATGGCGGCCCATTCCGCCGGTTCGGCGGATATTAATGGAACTCGATCCCGCAACCGGGTTATCATCTGTTTAGGGCGAGGGACACTTGCTGCGCACGGTAATAACGTTCATTGGGGCCGTCATAGTGGTCTCTGGAAATTACTACTACCGTAATCGAGGGGAAAAACGGGCTTAAAAACTTTGGGAACATGATCCTTTATCGCTTCCGGAATCCGATTATTCGATGGCCACGAAATAGGAAGGGTGCGGGATTATCTCGAGTCCCTTGGGCTATCATGTTTTCCTCGTAGCGGTGGCCACACTCACCTATCCTCAAATCAAAAGTATTATTTAGCTGCCAGGCGTGATCAGTCATTTTTTGCGTTGGTGCCCATGATGATTCCACAACATGGGCTCAACTGCTGTATCAGTTTGGTCCTTTCGTTTTGTAGGGGTTCTCGGTAGCTCGAGCTAAAAAGGTTTTTGTTTGGCTAGGATTCTGACTTCTGCATACGGTAAGAGGTTCAGAAACCGTCATGCAGGCGAGTTTAAAATCCGTGAACTAGCCTTTAGCGGCGATGATGGTAAAAGGTGTTAGGCTCGAGTGACTGGCTGTAGGTTACTCCGAGAGTCGGGAGCAATACGAATAACATACAGATAGGTTAAGGACAAAAAAAACACAGCCGTTTCAAGACTTGTTCGCCTCGCATGCCCGGGCGGCTACTACGAAGACCAGAATCGTCAAATGTGTTGTCTGTGCTGCAGAAGAGTTGAATACGATGGCGACGGTTCCGTAATAGGGGGTATGATTTTTACCAAGGGGGTCTCGCTCGCGTAAGCGTCGTTTTTCGGTGCAATAAATGATCCGAAGGTTGCAGAGTTTTCCACCAGCACGGGCCACACAGTGGCATTTGCGTTGGCTTCAGAGAGCCACAGGAGAAATTTCTTGTTTGATCCGGTTGTGCAAATGGGGATACGGCTCAGTGGGGGGGGGGGAACTACGGTAGTGGGGTTAAGAATATAGCAGGGGAGGGTGGCGGTCTGTGGTGCATGTATAGGAGAGAGACATTCGGTCGGTCACGGTGCGAAGTGATGCTGGGAGAGAAGGAGGATGCAGGTGATGTGGCGTTCGAGGGTAGCACACGGGGTTACGGGGGGAGATCAACCAGAAGAAAAGTGGCTAGAAATAGATCTCCAGAAGAAAGACACGAAATGCCGTGACACGAGGAGCCGGAGGCGTCACTCGGGGTCGGGGAGAGATCAACTGGAAGAAACAGGATAGAAATAGATCTCTAGAAGAAAGACACGAAATACCGTGAAACGAGGAGCCGAGAGTGTCACTTGTTTTGTCTGATGGGAGAAACTGGTGACGGAGGAAATCAGTATAATGATAAACGCGCGATGGGAGGCTATCTAGCGATCGCAAGGAGGCATTGTGGCTAACACCCTCCCTTATGGAAATTCACGAGCGCACGAATAATTCCAATCCTAATCTGAATGCCATCTCATGACACAAGCGGCGGTCCCGGGATTACGCATCCCAGCATGATATATTTTCCCCTACCGTTAAAGTGATATTAAGCCGGCGGGGAGAGAATTTTGGGAACACAATGGTTGATTCTTAGTACTTGGTCAGCATCGCTCATTATTGTCCTTTGCTTGTGAAAATTTGCGTGGTAACTGCTATCCCGGCTATTGTCATGGAACCTCGCTTAGTATTAATAGCAACTTCATGATACCGAAAAATTCTCTTCTTTTCAGGTTTCTCAAAAGTCAATACGTCAAACACCCTAACCCACAATAATCGGATTTCCAAGCCTCTAACTTAATCACCTTGTGGCCCGGAAACTAGAAAATACCCCCCGTGTATGAGAGATACCTGGAATTAAGTGCTGCGATGCCAGAGGGGAGAACTTTCTTCCCAATTAATTGCTAGGCCCGGGTCTTGGGACTTTATTGCTGGATTCACTGTTATGCATCCGGTTCTCAATTCCTTTATTCCTTCATTAACAGTCACTCATGTTTTTTTTTTTACTTAGAACATCTCTTCTGTGACTAAGCCTAGGATGCTTTCCCCCCCATATATGATTAGCTCAAGGGTCCTCGGACCTTTGTGATGGGATTGCCGAATTACTGGGTGAGAGGGCACCCGGAGCTGGATATTCACCTGGTTCGTGATCTTGAGGGTTAGGGTTATAGTAGCTTGAGTGTAAATTCACCTCTTTGTGTTGATAGATTAAGAGAGCTAGATTTGAACGGGAACAACTACGGGTCGCGGAATAGGTCAGAGGATAGATGTGGAACCGCCTAGAGTGCTAATAGGAGTCTAGATGTTGCTTTTAATCGGAAATAGAGCGTTTCAAATTCGTATAGCTTTTTTCTCGCATTTTAGGAAAAACCCCCATGCCCGGAACGGTTTGGGAACATTGGTGAGAGAGGGGACGAAAGTCAAGTCAAGGGAGGCATTTGAAAGAAAAACATAAGGCTCATAGCCAAATGATTGGTTCAGTTTTATCTTAATTATCGGAGCACTCGATGATCTATTTAACCTTCGATTTCTTGCATAAATATCGTTTACTCTGCCTGTTACAAAACATCACCATATATCACTCATAGTTTGTCTGCAGTCCCCGGCGGTCATCAGCCACCCCCGGCCGCCCACTGCGGCCCCCCTCGTTTTTTTCCCGGATGTGCCCGGCCGTTATTCCTAATACCTGCCATCTGTGTCCTCCTCCAGCAGTTCTTAACCCCACAGCCCTTGCCTACACACTAGCATCTTCGGATAGCCCATATAGTCCCCCGTGCAATCCTGGCAGTCCTGTCATCTCCCCTGCCGTCCACCTAAGCAGCCGTAGTCCCACGTGACATGCTTAAGTGGAGACACAGAGTGTGTATTCAGCGGTGATGAAGATCATTAGTGATTGTGAGAAGGAATGGAAAATAATGTGATGGCTGGGAGGATGCCAGACCGCGGGAGGGGGTGGGATGAGGGAGACTGCTGAAAATTGAAGGATTTAAAATGGGGAAAGACTCAGACTAACCGATCCCTGCTGAATGAAATATAAAGTGGTTGAAGTGAACGAGAGTAATTTGTTTCCAACCCGCTGTGAACCTGCTAAGGAGTTATTGAAAATAGAGGGCTTAAGAATGGATGTAGTGATTGGAGTGAGGGATGTTATCGGGTGGCGGAAAGTGATCAAGTGGACGAAGATAAGCTGTGATGAAGCGATTCAGTCGTACTTTCCGTGTGAGTTTGAGTGTGACGCGTATGCATTCTTACACTTTGGTGATTTCCCTGTGTTTGCTTCACTAGCGACCCGCTTGCCTTTCCTTCTTTCCTTCTTTCCTTCTTTCCTTCTTTCCTTCTTTCCTTCTTTCCTTCTTTCCTTCTTTCCTTCTTTCCTTCTTTCCTTCTTTCCTTCTTTCCTTCTTTCCTTCTTTCCTTCTTTCCT
>Ga0307513_10003063_pt1 | contig 22791 bp, 25 predicted proteins | sample 15_EM_MG_FD_202174 | JGI IMG/M metagenome (GOLD analysis project Ga0307513, IMG submission 202174) | Populus trichocarpa ectomycorrhiza microbial communities from riparian zone in the Pacific Northwest, United States - 15_EM | ecosystem: Host-associated > Plants > Roots > Unclassified | place... | reverse complement strand
TGGTTGCGGATGCAGTCGTAAGGCGTCACGACTTGGCTGCGAATCGCCCAGCTCAGCTCAACCGCATTGAAACAATCACACTCCCTATCATCTACAACTCCGATCGGAATTTGGAGAGTTTGAAGCGATGCGTGGCAGTGCAGTGGCAATAATATCAATGTGCTCTGTATGTTCCCTATGGGCGGGCTGCACGCTGAGCGTTGTCTACTAACTAAACAATTCCACAACATTAACTTCGATGCTACTCTCTGTGTCAACTATCTTTGTAGTCTGTACATTGTAACGAGCCCGTCATTCAACCCGTTTACTGGTGTTTGGCACAAGAGCCCAGAGGAAAGCCATAAAAGCCATCATGGCCACAATTCTACAAGGCAAGTCAATCAATATTAAGTTAATCAAGAGGGCCGAACATACAAAGGTTGCAGCGCGCTAATGCCGAAGCGACTCGCGAGAGCACCGGTCATAAAGGGTATGATTGCGCTGCCCGCCATGCCAAAGCCTCCTATCCAACCTAAGGCAGGATCCAGTCAGTGCTCGAATGTGATCAGCAGCGAAAATAGGTGAGCATACCAATCGCACCAGTGAGTACCCTACGAGGGAGTACTCTCCCTGCTTCGTTCATGCAGATGGGATACATCGGACCAAGTAGCAGTCCGACTACCGAAACAGCCAACGCATTTCCGATCAACGAAGGAACGAGCCAGATACTAATCTCCAACCTATCAACGTTTGGGGTGAGTCACAAGAAAGGAAGGACCTGGCGTATGATAGTCTCACCCAATTGCCAGGGCCGTATAGATGAACACAACATTTTTTTCGCCTACTTTGCGGTTCACCCAAAGAAGCACGACCCGACCCAGAGTCAACCCTGCATGCGATGGTGAGCATCCGTTACGCGGTTATGTCTTCGGTAGGACCAACCGCCAAAGAAACCAGACGAAACGTATCCGGACGACGAGCCTCCACCTCGTTCGTGAATGAGGTATGTTACGATCCAACCTGTCACTCCTTTCAGCATCGAGCACCGAACCCTGTCTTTGCACCCCGGCTAACCTCCAATTGTGACTTCGACTCCGACGTAGACGAGAATGTAGAATGCCATAAGGTGAACCACTTTGAGGCTCAGTATCTGCTTATAAGCGCTTTGGTTCACTGACTGGTTCACTGACGGAGTCGCTGAAACGGCTTGCGCTTCGGTATCCGACCCATCACCGGATGTAGGGTGACCTGTGGGGCTAGCGACCTTCGGAGGAGACCCTATATCGATGAGCACAGCTAATATACAAGATGGATTAATGTAATACCTCTTCACATTAGTAATTTCGACAAACCTTCCATCTCGCGACCACGTATGACCCACAAGAGAGCAAGAGTATTCATCATGGCGACGCCAAGAGAGGCGAGGTAATGAAATGACCATCTTGGCAATTGAGCAAATTGTGTTGCGACCAGTGGAGAGCTCAGAGCACCCAACCCTAGGAATCGTCTCGTTAGGTATTAGCCGATAGGTTCATAATATCACTATGGACCATAGACGGCGTGAAGTACTCCCATCTTCTCTTCCGGCTTGTTTTGAATACTGGCAACGAGACCATTTGCCTGGGCGTCTTGAAGCGACATCCCAAAACCATTAATTGCCTGAGCGACCAACAGAACAGGGAAGGGTGGTGACGGCGCTTGTATCGCATAAGCAATGACTTGGGCCATAGATCCTACCGTGATGAGCTGCAGAATTGTTGAGTGCAAACGGCGACTTCGAGAGAAAGCGCTCGCATACAGTGCCAAAAGAATATTTGTCGGTGAGATAGACGTTTGCTATTGACCCAGTAATGAATCCCTGGGCTGTAAATTAGGAGGAAGCGCAGCCGCTTTGTGTCTCGAGTGGCGTACCACGCAGCCCGCGATGAAGATGAGAGACACAACCACGAAGCCAATCTTGGTAGTAAATAGGTCAAGAAGAGATTATGAGAGTGATTTTTACACCCTTACATGGTAGACTTCTTGCATGCGGGGGAGAAGTGGACCTGTAGTACCATCGTTCCATCCAGCTAAGAATAATGAACTACACATGGTTGCAAAAACGACCCTCTCTCGCCGAAAGGCGGCCAATCGAGATGTAGATCTATCACCAAGAGCGGCCGTAGTGGCCACCGACGCGCTGCCTTGATCGAGAGCATTGTCGAGTGCCGGGGTGGAGGGAGATTTGGTTGGAGGATATGAGTGCTTCACTGGGAGTTCCGACGATATATTCGAAGCGTTCTGGGTAAACGTGGTCGTTGTGGACATGATGGAGACAAGTGAGGAAGTGGGGAGAAAGTGTGCTCAGAGTACGAAACTCGCTTATTAATAAGATCGACACCTTGCCAAGAACTCCACGTTCAGTCACACGCGTGCATTGATGCTCACGCAACGTGGCAGTCAACGCATTTGGAAAGAAAGCACCGCGAACAACGAATTTCCTAAGAGAACAGATTACGTTTTTAGTTCCGTTCCGATGTCACTACCCTAGTCCGTCTACGTTAGCTACTGGAGATAACCGTCGGCCAATTCCAGCACGAGCGATGTGTATGTAAGCGGACAGACGAGGAGGCAATGAAATAACCTCACGCATTTGAAGAGGATGATAACTGAATGCCTGACGGTCAGGTAGATGAATGTTCCGCTTGAGATTCCGGCAAAGATTAATTCAGACGAGGCGCTCCAAATTGGTAGAATCCTATCGTTTGGGTTACCTCCAATGATGTTGGCGACAACAGGGCCACCACCTCCTCTCCAACCTACATCTATTCACTCTGATCTTCATCGAGTACCCACAGGACCTTGCTAGCTCAACTCCTGAATTCCGTCTGAGTCGACACCCGCGCCAACGGATACTGGCAGCCTTCTGCATTATACGCTAATGTAGTGACTGGCGGGCGCGTTTAGTTCGGGAGCTGCTGCTCCGGAGCGACGAGCGAGTCCTGCCAGGTCTCATGGCACCACCGCCGATGATGGTATCCACGCCTCCCTGATTGATAGGTGGAAATGGTCACTCCACTTCAACCCTGAAGGGTTTGCCGCATAGGCACTGAAAGGTCGAGCCGGATTCGTGGTCGTAGTCAACTCGATACCCCAGCAGCTGTTTTACGCACTCAAATATATAATGGGTATGCCCAGTCCGCGAACTTCGTCCCATGTGGTCGAAGTCCAAACGTGTCAAGGGTCCTCCTCTAGAACCCTGGTAAAGGCACACCAAGGGGAGAAGACCTGAGGCGCGCTCCTCATAGGCGGGTTTGTTGATACTACCTTCTGCTCACCTAGTGTCGACGGACTCTCGATATCACGCTCGAAGTAGGTGGTCCTACGAAGCTTTCTAACAAATGTCGAACGTACTCTCCTTGGTTCGGGGTCTCCACGATTGTAGTGGGCTTGGCAAGGAGATGTGGACTTTCGTAAGTTTATATAATGTGACATTCGAAGCTGCGACCAGTGAGCGGCTAATGGGCGAGCAAGGTGGGTCTCCTATCCTTCATCCGGAATGTCGAACATGCGTACCAGGATCATCCTCCGGGCCACCTTGGACGGCCTTCCGGCTTGGGAAACGCACTTATCTCCTTCACAGACAAGGCTCAGAATCCAGCTGGAACCCGAAGAAGGGTTCTCGCCCGGTTCGACTGTATCTTTCTGTCGTTGTATATTGTGAACAGGCCACCGGTCGGTATAAGCAGAATTTGAGAACTTACAGGGTCAGTTTTGGGACTGGGAAGAATGTTTAGGAATATTTGGTTTAATTCAGGTTGGTGTAAGGTAAGGTGCTACAGAACATTATAAACAGCTTAATAGGCACTCGTTTTACGACTTGGCTGTACTGTGATCGAGGGTTAAGCTGGGATTAAAATGCCTATATTCCAAGTTCCACGCGATAATAACCCATAAGGCGCGAGTCAGAACCTAAGGACATATATGGTGAATGCAGACAAAATACGCACTGCGACACCTTGGTATCATTACCTCAAGTCGTGGTGACTCAATATGTTCCACCTGCCCGTCTCTTTTTCCTTCTCTTTTTTGTAACAGGAGGGGCTGCTCTCTTCATAGGAATAGGTGGGTCTATGTCATCGCCCGGTCTACCTCCTCTGACCCGCGTACGACCATCCTTGAGCTGCTCGTGAACGATGGGTGAAGCGGCCGGTCTGTACTTGAATTCTGGCGAGTACCTAAATTAATCGTTTTTGAATAAGGTATGTGAGCGCCGGTCAAATTGAAGGGTGCAAAGAAGTAACATCCTGAGCAACAAAAGTGAATGAAAGCGCCACGTTCGTACCCACCTTGAAGCATGAACGACCGTTTTCTCGATCGTAAGCTTGCGCATAGTTGCCTCCCATGCCCTCTGTCGCATTGCTACCTGCTCTGGATCCGTCCAGTACAAGGCAATGTATGCGAATCCGACGATAAGGACTGTCCACAGCACCGCACAGCACCACGGAGAGCTCCTAGCACGTTTAGGTGCATTGTTTCTATTACGAGGGACGCCCTGTGATGTCGACGGGACCGGTGCCGTGGTTGGAGTGGGTTTGATATCGTCTGAATCGCTGGAAGCGTCCAGTGCTGTCATAGGAGATGAGGTCTCACTTGATACTCAAGTGTATTGACACTTCGAGTAGCCTTGGGCAAAGGTCTCGCAATATCCCGGTCGTGGATGAAGCCAACCGATACCGGCATCTCCCGGAGATGCAAGACTCCAATTTGCACCCTGCCTAAAGCCCTCAGGATGGAAAATGAATGCAGATAGGATCAATTCAACCAATTGGTGCAATAGCATTGAGTTATGACCCCCACAAATTGGCAGTGGCCTTGAGTCTCGTGAGCAGCGTGTCCCATGGGTAGACCGTTGCAGGTGAGTTCGAAGCTGAATGCGACCGAGCCCATTCCTCGTGGTATACGACCTACTGGCCAGCACCAAATGAATTGAGATTGGATTTCCTGGAGGAAATGGAAGTGGCCGCAAATCAACTTCACTCCTTTTGTGTTTCCAACGCCCTTTTATACCCTGCCTTTGCGATAGGACCTCACCCGCCGGCGAGGGCCTCAAGATAAGGGTACGTCCACCACCGTTGTTTCCGGCGGCCATAGACCCGCAGAACCTGTGTAGATGGTAGACAGTAATGAACGAGTGGAAGACCACAGGGACCACAGGGACAAATACTTTTGCAATTTGTCGTGGTCTGGCTTGCCACAGCAGAGCGGGCCAAGAAATAAATCGCACTGGTCGCTATGGATCTGCCCTCTATATATGTAAGGAACTATGCTTTATCCTCCACTTCGCTGAAGAACTGATGGGGCTGTGGTCAACAAAGCGTTTCGAGGTTGAACCCAACCGCGTTCTCCCATGCTTCGTACCAACACACGGCCACCGGCGGTTGCTCAACCTGGTCACCCACCGAACATGGTCACCCTCCCTCGTCATCCGTCATCCGAACCTCCCCGTCTTCATGGACGGTTTCGTTGTCTGAGAATGTCCTCATTCACACAAGACCCGAACCTGCCGCTCTCAACGAGGCCTTGAGATTTGATCAGCTTCATTTCCAATCACCCGTTGCCCAGGCACTCACACCAGCTTGTCTACGGAAATTTCGGTCCCAGGGCACCGCAGGAGGCAGAAAGTTCGGTATTTCGATCATTACCAACGGCAAGCTTCCGATTCTTAGTTGGTTGATTACCGCTCGCCGTGGGTCCCCGACTGATGGCCGAGCGCCGGCGAGCCAGTGGAATGCCACAGATTCAGCCTCGTGCCGGCGTAGGTCATCCTCATTTTCCTTGATGGGACAAGAGGATCCCCCTTCTATGTCCCCAAATCCGTCTCCACACCGGTGAGTGTTCATTGAGATCAAATTGGTGCAACACTTGACCTTCTCACCCCCAGTACGTCTCGTTGAGAGCCTGGTGTGGGGCACCAATCTGAGGTCAGACGACGCCCTTTCGCCTAAAACGTGGCTTTGCGCCTGGGCCTACTGCTCCGTGATCTCAGGAATGGCACTTCTCTGGCGCGCCCTTTCGAGAGTAGGCCAAATATGTGCTAGTGCGCCTATAATTACCCTCGCTTGATCAGTTTCCAGTTCACATCTGTTCTTTGCCAGCAATCATTCTCATGCACGAGGATGCGCCGAGGATACGCGGAGACGCATCCGAAGCTCGGGGAACCTGCCAGATATACCCACGTCAGCTGGCAGCTCATTAATACTTCGGACCGAGAGTAGGTATGCGGACCGCCCGTTGGCTACATAAGGCAGCTCAACAAGGCGATCGGCGTGTAACGGATCTTCTCTCCCATCTGCTCCTTGATCCCCCTCCATACCCATATACGTACTTCTAAAGAATTCTGTTATGAGTGGACGTTCTCGACAAGGTTCAGGCTGTTAGTTGCTGTATGGGATAGAGTTGCGATAGACTAACGTTTTTGTGCACACCCATCGTCAGCGTACAGTCTCCTTGGCACGCATGCGCCTCAACCTTTGACCGATCGTGCACGACTAAACATTCTCTGTCAGAAGTGGCATTTCGCAGCTTCGTTTGAAGAGCCTCAGAGACAATCAGGAGATACAGAGCAAAGTCCGCGATGGACTTGTCGGGTGTTCATAAGTGGACAATTAGCAGGACAGAGTTTAGATTGCCGCTCCAAGGCCGAAGCGAAAGAAGTCGCGGCCAAAAAAGCCTTGGTATGGATGGAACGGAAAGGGTACGAATAGCGTCAACGCAATCGACCAGTAGGGCTGGCACTCTGCAGGGCATCACGTTGTGGGCGGCTTACTCATACCTGAATTACTATTGTGATGACAGTTATTTATCATTTCATGGATATTTAAGAATAAAGAGACACTATTACGCCATATGTCTGGTCACTGTATCTTGTCAGTCAGTCGGTTAATTCACAGCTGGCACCTTGCCCCATGCCCAATACCCACCCCCACGGAACGTCATGGACTTTTGCCACGTATTGGAGGCCCCATCATCAACTATTTCATCTAATCTATTCAGAAGGGCAGTAGCGCCCCTGCATGCCGGCAACCATTTTGGTCTCAATACATTCCACACTTGGACGGGTTGGTTATGAGTCAAAACAGCCTCAGTAGCCCATACAGTGCTCCTCGATTCAATTACAAATTCCGGGACGTGACTCACATTTTCTCCTCATCGCTTACATCTGCTTGAAAGTAATCCCGAGTTGATGTCTTTGCACCGAAGGAGCGATCCTCCAAACCAGCCTTACGGTGTCCTGAGACGGGTGGTAGCTCCGTTACTCTTATTCTGTACGAGTTGTCGGTCCGAATGCCCTCGGCTGCCAAGGGGTACTTTTGCAAGCCCAGATGTCGTGTATAAAGCTCAATTCCTCCTGAACACCCTGAAGGAAGAGGTTTCTCATTGGGACCTCAGAGATGGCAAGACCATAGGGGGAGGTAACCTCCAAACCAAGGTTCACCGAATCATTCGCGATATGGGCATGGGGTCCTCCTTTATCACATTGTACGTCCATTGTGAACATAACCGCGGGCGAAAGTCCCGTACAACGCGCCTCCTTGACTTAACGAATTCACCGCATCCCTTTTGTTTTCCGGTCCAAACCCGCCTTGGCAGCTCACACAAACGGAATTTCATCGCACCTACCGTGCTACCTATTATAATGGGCTCTTCATCTCGCCTCACCTCCCGGCTTTCCAAAGCGCTGTACCACTTTCCAGACGGCACTGGGTAGTTTGGAAGGACTCACGCCCGGATATCGTCAGTACCACCTTAGGACTTGCCCTCACCGTGCGTCGCCGGTGAGTTAAAGAGGCACGACCAGCCTCCAATCTTGGAGTCGGGCCAACGGCGGCTGAGGTGCACAACACTACCACGACCGAGACAGGCATTTCTAGAAGCAGAATTACGGTATATCACGTTGCCTGGAAATCAACCCTCTGCCCGCCTTGCCACCCTCACCACCGGCAGCAAATTCGCCAGCCTCAGTCCGCTCCAGTCTCGAAGCCGGTTCAAAAGCGCTCACCCAAGTTTCTCACAGCCATCCCCGCCTAGTTGAATTCCCAATCCTCCTGTGGATCACCCGCGTTCGTCCCGCCTCTCGCCGATGGACGGCGGCTTTGGAGGCCACGCGAAATATGGCCATCACGATTTAGGATCCCTGCAGGAGGACCCAATGGCCGTGTTTCAAGCAGGTGATATAAGAGAGTTCGTGGGTGCTTCGGAGAAGTTGCTCATTCGTTGATTGCTTCAGGCTCCAATATTCGCTTCCTTCCGTCTTATCCAAATATCCAAATATCACAGCCAAGTGAGTTACCGACATCAACCCTTAGCGAACAGGGCTTCGGCTCGTGGGGATCGCAGTCAGGGGCGTCTCACTATCCCTCATCAGAGGTAGCATCCACCGATTTTGCTTCCTTGCCGCAGTCTTTTCACACCTTTCCCATTGAGCTCTCACATTTGTCGGTCTCAGGCAGTCTCTCTGGTTCAGAGGGCATGCAAAGGGGTGGCCCCGGAGATAACCAGCTATTTCACCATGCTTCTTCGTCCCAGGACAGCCGTCCCGACGATACTTCTTACCGACCACGTATGTATTTGCCTATCACGTAACATTCTTTGACGCGGCATTCAGGGGTATACTATTCTGGAGCACCACTTAGGGTATCTGGGTTCATGGACACGCCCCCAAGTGCTCCTGCAATCGAACCTATTCCCCATTTCTCGACTCATGATCAATCTCCTGGACTACAATCTCGGCGCTCCTCTGTGCCCGGCCTGGGTCTCCTCTTACCAGCACATCAAGAATACATCCGCTCCAGTGTCACTTCCTCTCAACCTGTCGATATGAAACCACCTCCCATTTCGCACTCCCATCTCCGAGATCACCCTGTCCCAAACTCAAGCCCTACCATTGGTAATATGTGTGTACACAATATCTAACATTACGTGTTGCTGCTAATATTGCCGTAGGCATTTCGTGGACCAGTCTGGTTCTTGGGTGAAATCAGAACACGGAAATACGATGGGGTCGGAACTTAGGATGAACGAGCCCGTATCCGCACCCGGCACTGGTATATTTCAAGCAGAAGTCCCCCATATTTCTCCCACTCTATCCTCGCACTCCCCCCGCCATCGCCGCATCGAAGCACTGAACAGTCCGGAGAAGCGGTTGTCGAGAGCTAGCCCTCGTTCATCGCCATACACTCTCAGTGCTAGTGCTCCATTTCCCTCATACATGGTCACACCCTCACCAGCGGTGGGCCCAACACTTTCCTCGCCTACTCTTTCAAGAGACTCGGGTTTCTCTGCTATACCTGATACACCATTCAGCTCATTTTCACCCGATATCATGGCTTCAAGTTCGTCATTAAACGGCTCACATGCCAATATGCGGCCACGATCTTCGAGGGCGCGCGGACAGCGTGTCAGCAGAAACGATCCGCTACTAGAGTACTCTTTTATAGGACAAGGCCCTTTAGAAAGTACCAGGCGTGATATTCTAGATCGCATATTGAAGAAGGACTGGTACCTGAACAATGACCGCGAACCCGAATGCGGGACCTCCGACGACGACGTGACCCTAGGTCTAGCGGGGATAGGAACGCGTTCCGTCTTCACTGCGTTCTTGGATGAATATGGCAAGGGCCGGTGGAAATGTGCATTTGGATCCGCGAAGCACCCTTGCAAACGCAACATGTACAAGAAAACCTTTGATCGCGTCGAACGTGCTGTGGATCACATCAGATCACATCTTGGCCATCGTCCTTTTGTTTGCAACGGTGAATGTGGAGCCCAGGGGTGGTAAGTCGTTCACTGTATGTGGCACCCAGTAGACCAATCATTTATGCAGCGAGCAACGTTTCTTCGCTGCTGGGTATTTGGAAGACCACAAGATTCGCAGGGATAAGAAGTCCAACTGCCCTCACTGGTGCGCGACATCCGATTCTATACTAGCAGTCGATTGACGGTATGGCCATGTTAGCAAGAAGCAAATTACCGCCCACAACTACGACAGACACCTCAAGACACACACAGACGAGCAAGAGCAATAATCGCTTCTTGAGGAACCCCTTATTGTTACGACATTTGGAATGACTGCAAGTTGACTCAGGGAGTCCAACCTCCAAGTGTGTACCATCAACACGAAAGCCGCTTCTACCACTGCTTGATGGTCCAACCCATCCCATATGCGCATTTATTCTGCTTATAATAGTTAAAACCTAACCTTACGGATCGCAGGTCGCGCCTATGGCGCTTGAATATACACACAGCAAATAGTTGTATCAAGGCGCTTTCACCGCCACCTACTCTCCGTGCATGCTCTCCAGTTCTCTCCATGCATCCCACTTGACAAGTATATAGGCCTCGCACCTTAGCGAGCGCACTGGTATCTATCGTCATTCAGTCTCGCCACGCTATATTCTTCATGTACACTCGACCACGGGCAGGCTCCGACTTAGAACGGACGCGCTTGGAAGCTCGATGCATCGTATTGTAATCCGGACTTCTCGCTTATATATTCTCGTTTGGATATTTAACTTGCTGACAATGCTGATTGGTCGCTCCTTGTGTTCAGAGGCGGGAATCTGGGTTGTATTTGTCAGAGGCCAGCTAGGACTTTTAAGGTCATAAACTACATTTGCTCTGGATTGCTCTGGATTGCTCTAGATTGCTCTGACAGGATTCATCTACCGAGTCCCTTGCTTCTCTGGTCAGGAGGCGGCGCCGGCCAAACGTTGGAAAGGACCTGAAGGATGAAGATAGCGCTTGAGGAGAGCTGAGCACTCTTGATTCCTGTGCTATGTAAAGGGAGGAGGCTTTGTGTCCCACTCAGTGTATCCTCCACCATCTCCCCCGTTGTCTTGAAAACACCTTAGAATTTTGGTAATAAGAAATCAAATGCAATGGTCACACCATTGCAATCAACTTTCATGTAGAGAACCAGTACGGGCAACAAAAGATGTTTAGGGTATTTGTGAAGCAGCATGGTGTCGGTTCCGCGTTTACTTCCCCTTTCGTCCGCGTGTGCTTTTACGACTTCTCACAGCAGTGCTCTTTCCCTTGTGCTGGGGACCATCTATGGTCATATCACCGTCCTGCTCTGCAATACCGTCTTGTGCTTCGATCTCCTCCGCCTTCATCTCATCAGGAACAGACTTTTCTTCAACCTCCACTGCGGGTCCCGACGTGGCGATAAGTTTCTCGTCAGCCTCGCTGTTGGCAATGGCCTGCGCAGCCGCGTCTACCGCGTCGACAGCCGCAGCCGCGGCAAGGAGGCGTGCGGCAGCCTGTGAACTGATACCTACTGGAATGTCCCTGTTCACACCGCGCGACACACGGCCACTGCGCGTACGGGTTACGGAAGGTTCTTTGGGTTTCGAGGGACCAGACATATCGTCGTCCTCTTTGCCGAATTCGTCGTCGCCAGAGTCTTCGTCCGGGGAAGGACTTAATGGCAAGCATAGTCAACAACAGTGAACATAACCCGGAGATCGCTAACTCACTCGTTCATGAAGTCATCCTCGTCTTCCTCTTCGATCGGTGTCTTGCTTCTAGCCCTCTTCCTGCGGCTACCAGAAACACGACCACCACGCCGTTTCTTGGGCAATGCAAGGGCACCGCTTTCACCACCAGTCCCATCTTCAGCAAGGTGTTCACCCCCTTCTCCATATCTTCAAACTAGCATTCAGCCAAACATTCAGCAGCGTGTCCAGGAGGAAGCCAAACCTACCCTGCCCCACCCTCGAGATGAACTTCTTGGTGCCTTTTGAGATGAGCCAAACGATGGTACTTCTGGCCGCAATTGTCGTAATGACAGACGAAAGGTTTATCACCGGTATGAGTACGCTGATGAAGTCGGAGATTACGCTGCGTAGCGAAAGTACGATTGCAGCCCGTATAATCGCACGAGTATTTCCTATCGTACACGATCCATCAGATATGGTTAGAGGTACATATCAGATGAATGGGAGGGGGGAGTGCTACTCACTTCAGCTCCGAATGCACGAGCTCGTGGTTACGTAGGTTATACTGAGATGAGCACGTAACACCGCAGCCTTCTATGGGGCACTTGAACACCTCTCTCGAGCTGCATGAAGTGTCTGGTCCGTCATCAACGTTGGGTTGGAAGTGGTCAAGACGCACGCGCTCGGTAAATGGACCCTCGAGTGACGATCAAGTAACCATTTCTGCTTGAAAGCTTGGTCACATCCAGGGACCTTGCAAATATACGGCCTGCCAACCATGACATGAGCTGCCCCTTCCCTTATCCCCGAGGTGCACTCACCGCGCCTCTACATGTGTCAATAAATGCTTCAGCAAATTCGTCTTTCTCTCGAATCTACGTCCAAGGCAGGCAGGATGTCCGCAAACAAGCTCTCCGACCATCCACGCTAACCTCGCGTCTCGCAGGGTTGCTGCCCGACCTTCGGCCGCCATGACGGGTTGTGCAAACGTCCCCATTCCCATAGGCTCCCAAATTGTATCAGGAGGGCCCCATTCTCCGCTATTCGGCAGTCCGTGGTGCGGGAACTGGGCGCTTGGTCCGCCGAGTTGCATCCCTGGCCCAGCAATTGGACCTCCCTGACTAGGTTGTATCGGGAACCCTTGACCGCGCTGAGCAGCCGCGAATTGAGCAGCGAATGGATGCGGAGGGTGGGCAGCACTTGTTGTGCGGGTTGGGATGATTCCATGTGCCGGGAGCTGGTAACCTGGTGGAGGACGGTACATGGTCTGGTCGGGGCGATATTCGAAGAGTTTCCCAACTTCCGTAGGAACGCCGTAGTATTGTGCTTGGATGGAGGCATAATCAACTGCAGGTTGGCCGTTGGAGCTGGCCCCAATACTTTCGGAAATCGTTTGCTGATCGGTCTGCGCAGGCGGTTTGACACTGCCCTCAGCTGAGGCACACAGGTCTAGCTGGGGCCGTTGCGATCTAACGCCATCAGCAGAAGGTAGAGAAGGGTCGCCTTTGCTGAAGGGAGGGGAGGGGATCGAACCAGATGGGCCGTCCGTCGACTGAGAAGCAGCAGGTTCGCTGGCATTGACCGAGGCAGGGACACCACCGAGGAGCTCAGGGTCGATATCGAAGTATGGGTTTAAAGACGGTACACTTTCCATTTTGCTTTGAGGTCGAGAGAATGCGGAAGGAGTTAACCCAATCTACTGGAGGTATTGGTCAGACTCTGAAGCTACAGCAAAAGCAGATTTCTGGACTTTGAGTTGGTACATTGGAACTCGTTGAGACACGCAATGATCCCAACGAGTTCCAATGACCCAAAAATGGCAAAGTCGTGTCATAAGTTCAGTCGAATATCAGAGAATATCAGAGACTTATGATGGGGGTGGAAATGGCTCCCAACGGGCCATTAACGGGTCAGCAGAGAGGTACCACCTAACCTCCGCTCCCCTACTGACACCTACGAAGCTAAGCACAGGACAAAGATGACTTACTCGTTGGAACAAAAACAACGATTCAATCAATATATTCTCTGCTTTTTCCTTGAGGATGTGATTGTTGTTGAGATCGCTATGGTCGCGGCTGTCGGAGGTTTAGTTCTCTTATCAACAATCAAAGACACCAAATAGGGTCATTGCAGAACATTGGCCCTCCTCCAGCGTGCTGGCTCCTGTGATTGGCTCCATCCGAGCGATCGGGAGACAGGCATGGCGAAACAAGGGTCGCCTCCGGTACCCTTCTACAACGAATCTAGTTCAAAGCGTTGGAGGTGATTAACAATGGATATTCCAAAAGTCGGAGATAATATGGTTCATCCAACCACAAGTCTTGTGAGGTCCCATGAAGCGCCATGACCATGGTCATGGATGAATTTGTGAACACACCCAACCAGAGGACTATTTATAACCCATTGCGTGTGCGCTCAGAAGAGAAGACCGGGCTCACCGCGTAGACGTCGCAGTGGTCCGAGCCAAGCAGGTTCCGAGGTCGCATCAGGGCACTCTCGTGGTCCCCGGTATCCACTACGGCCTTTACATTGCAACTAGAGCCGAACTTACGCGATACCTCCTCGTCGTCTTCGATTTGTGCAAAAAGTGGGGAGGTGGGCGGGACCAAGCAGCGTTCGGTGTTTGGGGGGCCCGCCGGCTCCCTTGGCGCGCCTTTCTGGATGCTACGATGCGCCATGAGGTGCGTGCCGACGAAACTGCAGCACTAATGCGCTGGAGGCAGGTTGTAGCGTGGATGAGCCACTTGCCATCGTCCGCGAATAGTGGACACGCACCAGAAATGCCAAACAACTGGAGAAAAGTGATCAGGCCAAACATTGAAGCACCTGGAGGTCGTTATATAAAGTAGCAGGCCCTCGTGTGGCGAAGAGGCCAAGCAACACCGAGGTAAGATGGCTGATATCCCCTCCAAAGGCTCCAGTTGAGCGCCGACGAGGATGATGACGTTAACATCTGCTCAATGAGAGTTCCTTTAGCATATGAACTCCTAGACCATGAGCGCAGACCTCGCCGTGAGCCCTCACCTTTATGACCGTCATGCCACCCGTCCGCTGGTTTGGCATGCTGCAGGGTAATAAATTCTAATCTGTGCTTCTAAATTGCCCTGTGAATCCAGAAGGTTCGTACATTTGATGGGAGCTGTGTATGTAGTTTGGTATTGCCCCGGCAGTTTCACTTCCGGGCTGCAGAGTCCTGTCCAATAGATTATGAGGTTTCGGCGATGATCGCGACAATGATAGGGACAGGTCAAATCGAGCTAGTGAGTGCTCAGCGTGAAGGAGAGTCGTGAAGTAATATGGATTGAATCCAAATCGAGATTCAGACTGAAGACTTTTATAAGCGAGGAAGACTTTTGACGCCAACCACACTCAAAGGCAGACAGGTTGAGGAGCCCGGGAATCCCAATGAGACTAGGGGTGTATATGAGGAGGGTGAGGATTCACAACATAGCAAAGGGAATGGCCATGAGACCAAGACCAGTGCTCGGGAAAACTTAACTGAAGTACTCACCCGTCACTGTCCCAGGGTGACGCTTCATATAGAGACGTCCTAACTCGCCGTCCTCTTGAAGACCTCCTGTCAGGACGCGTCCAGATGCCGCATCCTCTTGAAGGGCCGTGCTGAGGACGGACCCTCACGATGAAGGTGACGGTGATCCAGTCATCTGACGCATATCAGACAATAGGGGCCTCATTTCGGCCCGAAAACATGCACGAACTTCCTCCTGTGTTCTCTGAATGTACCACGGTTATAAATATATAATAATAATAATTGGTTTTGAGCCGACAATCCTGACATCCGGGATGGTAAAGCTGCCGTCAGCTTTTGCAACATGCGAGTTTCTCTCAGATTCTCTAGATGATGCAAGTTATACAATAAAATCATATATATTCTCAGACTATCTTATAGTTGATACAAGAAATATCGTGACCAAGAAGCTTGCGCAGAAGGGGTCCAAAACTGTGCTGGGTGTGCAAACTAGTCACATGCACCATGAGGACGGAGAAGTGACGGGCTTCAGCATCTATGCTGACGGGACGGCAGACCCCTTCAAAGGGTTCTTTTACTAGACTTAGCAGGGCCTGAGAGGCCCCGGATTCAAGAGCCTGAGGTGTCAAATCCTTGAACCGTCATTAATCCAAAGGATCACGCATGCGCTTTACAGACGCATGGTAGTTGATACATAGATACGAATCTATTGTGTTCCTGATGTTTCCTAGGTCCATTTGGAACAATTTGCGATCGAGTAGCTTCGGTGCGAACAATATACCTCAACTGTGAGCCTGGCGGGGCAGACATAACTAATGAATCATGGACTGTCGAATTCTGAAGAGAGACTGGAGTATGGGTAGCATACCTCCAGCACATGCGACCTGCACCGCTGCAGCAAACACTCACTATTCACATTGCCCGGCCACCAACATCCCCATACACCCAAACTCACTATGAAGCTGACTGAGGAACCTACAGATGCCATCCCATCCAACCTAATGTGTGACACAGATGACGACATGCCATAATATGTCAGTCAAGTTCACAACTTTCCCGCATGCCCTACATACTCTGGTCTCACATGACACACTGATGGGTGTTACAGTATGGTATTTAATGACAGTATATAATAGTCTAGTAGCTGGATCTAAACCTAGAGGCACTTATTTCAGTCTCACATATTGTTACAATCTGTATATATATTGCCTATGGACTAAGTGGTCAGCTCTGGTCACGATGCACTTCTGGCCTGACAGTCATGGTGTCCAAGCATAACTCTAACACAGTGTCTTGGTGCCGCAATCCTGTACAGCACTGTAATTCAGTGTTTAAATCAGTGTATGGCTGTGTTGTTATAGGTTACCAAAGGAAAGACCCATAGCACATATTGGGTTTGGGTGATTTGGACTCAGGTGGTGAACAACACAATTTTCCCTTGAGGGCAAGCAGAAGGGAAGGTCACTGGTCCAAACCTGAGTTAGTACAGTCTGTTTATGGTACTTATCGAGTGTGGCATCCTAGTTAGCATTGGTTGATAAATAACATAATTTACATCAAGGCATAAATAAAATTGACATTGTGATCAGATCCAAAAATGTAGTTTTGTCGAACACTTTGGTAGAAAGCAAAGCCAGTGACATATTCAATGAATACGCAGTTTTATTGGAACCTGCTGGTAGCGAGACATCATGGTGAACCAAGCATCGGTCTCCTGGGGAATACGAGACGAGCAAATTGAAGGGGTGAGGATATACATTGTTCAGTCAAAATAGCCCCGATTTTTTCCCTGTTTTACCTCACTATTACAATCCGAGGGCTGATTCGCACAACCACTGAAGTGGTACCTTTGACGATAACCAATCTGCAAAATATACCTCGTGGTATGGAGCTCGTCATCACGGTCCAGGTCTCTTGTTCCATGCAGGTCCGACGCATTGCACTGATCAACGATGATGTAACGCGAGAGACTGGCTTGCTCCACCACGAATTGGAGGGGATAGTCCATGTCCTTCGCTCTCTTGGTCTCGTCGCACAAAGCCGGGTCATTGTGAAATGCGAATAGTATCGCCGTTCGAAGGACATCTCTGGGGCGGTGGCGGAGAATACGGCAATTGAGGATATAGACGAGTCGCTCCCTCTTCTGGATGAGACAGAAGACCAGGGCCATGCGTAGATGGGATTTACCCATCCTGGCGGGGCCATAAAGGTAGTGAGGGCCAGGCCCGCCGAGGAAAGCACGGTAATTGACCTCATTCAAAATTTCCAAAAAAAAACTTGCACGGACCGATGTCCGGATGGTGTCTTCGTTGGCAAGAGCGGTGAAGCGTTTCTGGGGGAGCGGAGAGGGAAAGGGGGCCAGATGGATGTGCGAGGATCGGAAAATCCAATATCGAGACCCAGTGATTGGATTGACTGATGGACCAAAGATATCATGGTGGTATGGCATCGTCGACAACTAAGAATGGGGAAAAACGCAATGTTGATTGACCATGAATAACATGAAAATGAGTTCATGTTAAACTCACTAATTGCACCGATGAAGCTAGTAAGGGTTTAATGATTAATATGGAATATGAAGCGCCACGGATAAGGCAGAACAAAACGCAACCTCACCCAAAGAGCTCGAAAAGAGCAAACACGAACCACACGACATCGGCGATGATTAGTCCAGTCTTCCCAACCGCCTTGGAGAATTAACCTATATTCGGGACCTAACAAAGCCCATTGAGCCCCAAATCAAGTTTCAATGCGGGAGCCACCAGGTGACAAGACAGTGAAGAGAGAGAGGGTGAACATGCCAAATCGGACCGGCAAACGAGGGCAGAAGTGCTTGGACAGTTTGATCGAGTTCTGGTGTTGGCGTTAGATTGGGTGACTGCAACGGCTAGAGAAGGCTCCTTTTCGGAGAGCTGAGCACGTGCGCAATGTAAACGCCTTTGTTCGCAAAACCCTTGTCACCCACCTTAAACCTTGTACGAGCGGTTGCTCACCCAAATCGAAAAATATGCGGCGATGTAAACTATGTCATCATCTATGTACATATTTCGAGGGCACAGGGTGAAATACGGGGCTTTTCAGGATTTGATCTTGCGCCACTCGTACTCCTGACCGTAGGTATATCACTATAAGGGTGTGGCGCGGAGCACGGAATATGTAGCTGTCGGTTCCATGGTGTTGAGTGGTTGTACAACTTGGACTGGACCACATGGCTTATAGCAAGCTGCACCCAATGGCAGCGAAGCAATGAACCACTGGTTCTTGTACAATAATGTCAGAAAATCCCATAGTGGGTTATACCTTCTGCGTTCATAATCCTGTTATATGACATTACAGCCACAAGTCGGGATGGCGAATCGGTACGTTGTTTCAGTGGTTGGACCTGGTCACATTTCACGATGCAAGTTGTGGGTCGCACCGCGTTGCCACGTTTGTTTTCGACTAATACTCTCGTCCCAAGGATGACCCCCAACCATCTTCTGGCGCGCCAAACGCGTTCATCGACGAGCGGGTGGAGTTGTTTGACTTTGGACGATCGCCTTTCGCACCAGAACGCGTCGAGGAAATCTTGATACGACGGTCTTTAATGCAAGACGAGCTTTTTATTGACTATATGCTGAGAAACGCTGGTATAGAGAATCCAACGAAGCTCTTCCCCCCCTCGAGCAAACAGACGATTCGAGAGACCCTCACGGCTGTCAAGGATGCCAACAATCCCTCCATAATGCTTGAGTGCATCGTCTACTACCTGCTCAGCTGGTGGAACGACGGCAGCCACGACAACTTTTGCGTCAACAAACGAATTCCCGCTGGCTTTGCTGAACTCACTTACGCATACTATCTATTCGACTCCGGAGACTACGTCGTATGGGGTTAAATCTAGTCTTTTACGAATACCGAGCTAAATGTTCCCTAGCGTGCAACAACGACGCTCTGCACCCCTCGCATCCGACCCAACGACGCCCTTAAAGTCATGCAAGCCATTCATTTATGTCGTACCGTCGACCCAGCTATCCTTATTCACCGCTACGTGACTATGGCTAAGCCCAACCTCGATTCGCACCACATAATACGCGAAATTTACGCGCGCGCGCTCGCACGCGTGAACTTCGTGGATGCCTGGCTCTTCCAACGGAGTTATGTAGGCGACCAAGAAGAAAGGACGCGCGAATCCCTCGTGGTCGTTATACTGAATACCATCCTCATGCGTGGGTTTCGTCACCGCCATTAACCAACCTCCGCCCTCAATGCTAACGAAACTTGGTCCTTGCAGCTGTTCCACTAAAACAGGCTCTGACAGCACTTGTCGCATTCCCTCTGGAGCCCAGTGAGGAAGAGCTGCTCTCCTGGTACGCCCTAAACACTCCACCGGACATCCCCGAGCCGTCCCTCGCTGCACTACAAGACCTCATCATCATCCGCTTCGCGCAAGCCGGCCAATTTGTCAAGGCTGTGAAGCTCAACCGCGAATTCGCAAACGAGATGGCTCGCGCAAACGAGAGCGGGCGACGGCGGTCGGGATGGCTTGCCTCGCAGAAAATGGAGGAACGCCGGCAGATGCTCAGAGACATCATGAGCGCTCTTCCAAATGCGCAAAGAAGAATGTTAGAGGCACAAATGGGTGACGCGACAGGCAGTCTTTCCCAAGCGTCATCATTGGGTGGGTTGGAAATGTCCTGGGAGGCCGTTCCAGCTCCAAGGTCTACCCCATCTGTCCCGTGTCCTCTGCCTCCAACACCAGCCTTCGTTGCGAAGGTCCCGCCCCCCACTCCTGCCCGAACGGACGATATCCAGCGCGTGGTGCTGCCCAACGCCTCACCCTCCACTCCCGCTGAGGTACCGACACCGATTAAGACTTCAAACCTTGGCAAAGGTGCCAAGACACCTGGACGAAATGCTCGGACACCCGGACGACCCACACCCGCCTCGGATGTCCCAACTCCGTCATTTACACCTGTGCAAACAGCCTCTGCGGTGGCGGCTTACCTCAGTCTTACCCCCGCTACTCCTTTTACTGATCGTTCGGGTGCTCCCAGTCCACAAAGCAGCTTCATTTCTAGGGTTGGGCAGGGTGGTGTACGTGACCTCTCCGCTCGTACCAGTAACAACGGGAACGGGTTCGAAAATGTATTCGACTCACCTATTGGTGTTTCTTCACCAATAACTAATAGTGCGATTACTCCGGCGAGTGTTGGAGGGAAAAACGCATTCTTCGACCCGAGTACGAGACAGGAGAGCCAAAGGGGTATCATTGTTGCAAATGTACAGTTGACACCTGCAAGTTCGAAGAAGAAAGTGGAAAGAAAGAAACACAGCTTAAGCGAAGTCTTCCCGCCTTTGGATCTGACAACCCCAGACCGCGAGGAGAACGGCGAGACGGAGGACGACGCCAATCGGGATACGGAGGGAGAAGAGAAAGGAGACGCGGACATCGATATAGATGAGGAAGAGGAGCGGATCTTTGCTGCAGCCAATCTGAGGACGAGCCGTATTCGGACAAAGAATGCACTTGCGAGTCTCCATGCAAGTGCTTCTGTTACTCCGAAGGTGGGGTCGCCTGCCCCCTCTGTCGCTGGAAAGCGAAAAAGAGAAGAAGTAGTCGCAATGGACCTGGGGCCTCAGGTCTCTGTGAGGAAAGCGCCTGAGCCTGAAGAGGAGGGAGTGGACGAAGAGGAGGATCAAGAACCTGATTCCATGCCCGTACCAGGGAAGAAATTCCGCAAAATATCCAGCGCGAAACCCGCTGCGGTACCTACCCCACGTCGCTCTTCGCGCATCAGCAAGGTGCCCTTCACACTGGACCTTATCTCTCCCACTTCCGACGGCGGTATGAGCACAACGGAATCACTTCCTTCTCCAAAAATGCCGGGTGCATTCATGGACGAAAATGAAAATGAAAATGACGGACAGTCGAAGTGGCCCGAGAGGAAGACTCGCTCCAGGCACACCAGGGCCCTGTCCGGTGCTAGCGCTAGTGCTGGGTTGCCGGCCGTCCCAGAAGACGTGCCGCTCGAGAGCATCTCACCCTCCAAGCCACCCACGACGGCGGGGCGTCCAAAGAAGAAGAAGCTAAATATTGCCACCGCTGGGACGGGGAGGAGTGCAGAGCCTTCACCTGTGGAACTTAAGAGAGACTCGGACGACGAGAGCATGGGCTCGGGCATCCTTCCGAGGCGGAGTGCGAGGCGGCCGATGGCCGTTCCAGGTGGATTTTCGTCTCCTCCCAGGTATGCTACCCCACAGAGTGCGACAAACACTACCACAACGAAGAAGCCGAGACCGGCGCCGGCGAGGACTATCTCCACGAGGTCGAGACTTGCTCAGTGATGTGTGAGATTTTGTGATTTCATTCACTTGTATGTCGTGCTTGGTTTCGTCTGAGAATCTACCATTTCTTTTTCCTAGCCGTCTTTGGCTGGGTAGTCCGTTTTGGAAGTTACTTATATTAGAGGTGAGGATGACGATGAGCGGGTGTCCGCCCAAACTTACCACAGTAGAGTCTGACGGCTGATATCGAACCTGGCAGCGCGCGTTGGGACGAAAGCCTTCTCATTATAGGAGGTTGTGCATTACAACCAACGTTTAATTCTATTTCGAGTTGATAAATATTTGCCCACACAAGCACAAGGATCACCCGCTGATCCCGTTCTCACGCGGTTTTGACCCTCTCAATTACCACAGCTACCCAGTGTCTAATAATTTGAACCGGCAACCTAGCAAATCCAAAATCCAAATAAACCGACCATGTCGTCCATTCGTACACAGAGCACGCACCTTATCCCTCAGCATATTAACGTACTGCTGATAGCTCGGCGCCTGGTCCGCCCGATCATGTATGAGCGCGCTGAGGGCCCATAGGCGGAGCGCCGGCTCGCCGTCCTCGCGTACAAGATAGAGGTGAGGCCAGTACGGACCCCGGCGCAACTCGCGCGTTTTAGCGATGACCCCATTGACGCGCTGAGAGAAGGGATTGTCCAGAAGTGGGAGGGTCATCTACACGGTAAACGATATATCAGTCTCACGGATACGCCGAGGTGTGGCCGACAGGAGACGTTGAACTGGGAGGGAGGAACAACGCACCTTGCCGCTTGGCAGCTGATCATACGAAGGTAAATCAAAAACGTCCATCACAAGTTGCGGTACCGCATCCCGTCCAATCCAAAGGAACATCGTCTGCCCGTCCTCGATCAGGAACAGGCCATGTCGTACAAGCCGCTCACTCGAGAGCGGAAGAAGCGGCGGCATGACGATCTTCCCGTCATCTCCAGGGAGTCCACACTACATGCGCGAAGTGAGTTTGATCGGTTGGGTGGTGATAGAAGGGGAGCAGGACGGACCTCGGGTGGCATATCATGCAGTGAGTAGAAGTTGGGGTAGAGGTATGGGATGAGCAATTGTGCCGGAATGCTCGTCAACAACGCCTGTGCGTACGCCCTCAAGTCCGATGGAATCGTCGCACTTTGGCGGATGGCGACCTACCACCCAACCCCAAAACCACTCGTCAGCATTCACCGAATACCTCAAATATACGTGAATTCCGAACTCACATGCTTCAACAGTCCGAGCGCAAGCACAGGCAACATTTTCATATTGTCTGCAGTCGCCAGCTGTCCGCCGCCTCCACCACCAGTCATAGAATTCTTGTACGCAGTGAGAATCTCCGCAACTTTGTTCGTAACGGCGTCCCGTGCATCTTCAAGTTTGGAGGACAGCGCGCGTTCAACCGATTTGTTTGCGAGGTAGGTCGCGACTGCCACCTGGTCAACGGAGCTGTACACTTCGGAGAGGTTGGCGGTCGTGGGTAGGGCGGTGGTCACTACTCTGATGCGGCGTTCACCTGCG
>Ga0307513_10003062_pt1 | contig 22791 bp, 31 predicted proteins | sample 15_EM_MG_FD_202174 | JGI IMG/M metagenome (GOLD analysis project Ga0307513, IMG submission 202174) | Populus trichocarpa ectomycorrhiza microbial communities from riparian zone in the Pacific Northwest, United States - 15_EM | ecosystem: Host-associated > Plants > Roots > Unclassified | place... | reverse complement strand
ATGCGATGCGAAGGCTATGGCAGCAAGTACCAATTTGAACACACCACCAGAGTTGTTGAAATTCACCACAAGTATCACCACAAAAAACACCACAAGTCAGTCAAAATTCTTATTGAAATTTACCACATCTTGTTATTGAAAAACACCACAAAAAACACCACAACTTCAGGCGATTTTCACCACATAGGCTTTTCTCAGTGGCAAGTGGAGAGACGAGGAAAGGTTGACGGTGGTGGAGGTGGTGCGGACTTCGGAGTAAGATCCAAACCTTGAGACCATCTTGAAGTAATCCCGTACCCAGTTGCACCAGAAACGGTCGGTCGACTCCCACTTGTTAGTTCGAAACAGGTGTGACGCAGTACTTTCTCGCTCTACATAGGTGCTCCAATCCCGATCGCGGGTGACATGTAACAAGTATCACAAGCTCATTACCGGGAATACAAGCACTGAAGCCCACGGTTGAAGGAGGTGATGAATACTCCTATTGTCAGAAGCGGTGGGCCCGCGTCCTGATTAAAATATACACCGTTGAGGATTGATATAGCATCCTACACACCTCTAATTAGCATTCGACTAAAGAATACCTGGACGTGGACACGCACGAGATCCATCAAGAAACGGAGAGCAAAGCAAAGATAACAATCAAATTCTCCGTGCCACTCCCTCCGATCCAGCGCTGTTAGGGTTCTGGTCATTCCCCTCCTCAATCACACCGCCACGTTCCGTCCACCGTTGTGCCGGTGGTGACCTGGCCCATTCTCTTAAATTGTCCAGTCGCCTGCTGAGAGCAGCTTGCCAATTACTTGGAGGCGTCAGGGTGGGGAGTACAAAAGATGGTATACGGGTCGTTGGCGGTGGCGAAAGAATCCGGGGGAGCGTAACATCCATCTTGCAAACCGGGCACTGTGCAGTTGCGGGTTGGCAATGCAGTCTCAGAAGACGGAATAATACGTACCACCTTCCGCTGCCGTATCAACCACTCATCCACCTCCTGCAAATGGAAGATATGTCCACAAGGGAGTATGCGAACCCGATCGCCAACCTCGAATTGACCGAGACATATCGCGCACTCGAGCTGGGAGGAAAACCACGCTGGTCGATCGCCGTCATCCGATGGTGGTCGCTGGAGCTGGGTCAGGTGTGGTGGATTTTTTTTTAGTGGCGGTGGCGGTGGCAAAGTAGGAGGGTCCATCTCGGGTGTACCGTCTGCACCTTCTTCTTCCTCTCCTTCGCACCCTAGGTCGTGTACATGTGGCTGGTGGTGGGATTCTTGGTGTGGTATGGTCATTGAGGCGGTAGCAACGGATGAACTTGCCGACGGTCTAATATCCGCTGGCATTGATCTCTCAGTAGTAATTCCCACAGCCTCGGATACACGTGGGACACTACCACTGGCGCCAATAGCTTCCCTCTGGGTCCTCTGCCCAACCGTAAATAGCGGAGTCCTCTCGTCTGCGCCTTCGACCACCTTCGGAAGAAGTCCTGGTGGTCGAAAGTCGATTGCACTGTACCCTGGGCCACGGTCCTTCTCCCAGAATGTGCCATTCCACACCCTGCTGGGTAGGTTGCGGACGATGTCTTCGGGTGCGCGTTCGAGACGTGCTGCCCGGGCTGCTCGTGCGCGGTGGACAAGAAGTGTACAGAGCGTAAGTAGGGAAGGGAGAGTGAGGACAATGAGGAAGGACAGGATCGGTCTGGAGAGTCGTTACCAGTCGCCACGCGCAAGGACCGATTCAGGACGCACAAAAGGCACCAGGTCAGGAATAGAGAGGGGTGGAGGTGACGGAAAGCACGTACGTGTACCATTCCCAAGGCGGTTCACCAACCAGCCGTGTGGAGACAGTTTTGATGCCATTCGTAACCGTGTTGCTCTTTTCTACGAGATCGGTAATGTTTAGGTAAGCACTTCTCGTGATGTATGTCGCAGGTATGTAAACGTCGGATGAGTCGTCTCCTCAAACCAATGACGGGAACGAGGCGAGGTAATAGATTAAAGGGCGAGCCCGACGAAGTTGTCAGTACTGGGGTGTTTATATTTATGAAGGAGAGCAATCGACCTACCTCTTGAGCTCATGCTGAGCAAATTCTCGTCTTGACTGCCCACGATCAACGCTTTCGCGCCTAGCCTTTGCACTTCCCTGGCTTTTGTGATAAAGTCGCAATCGCCTCTGCGTACAAGCGCAAACCAGGTCTCGTTCTGCTCGGGATGCCGTGTGGGGGGTGATGGACATAACATTGGACACCCCGTGTTGTCGGTAGCATTTCGATTTGGGTCGATCCGCGGATATATTGATTATGGTGATGTAGGTGGTGATAGTGTGGGTGGCGGTGGTGTGTGTGTTAGGCCATCCTCCATGTCAACGCAGGGAACGGTGAAGGAGGACAGAGGGATGATGTAGCCGACAACCCCATCCCTTGGGATCGCCGTGCCAAAGAAGGCTATGCGAGCTGGATAGGTGATGATTGGGTCGTGGTCCTATTAACTTTGGTTAGCCATGCTCGTCCTGCTGGGGAACACTCAGAGGAATGGCATTGCTCCCACGTCATTGAGAATATCAAGGCATCCGCTGACCTCGCATCGCGAGTGACAAAGTTGAAGAAGCAAGGTAGCAGGGTGACAGCCGCACTCTGTGCGACGCAGACTACGTACCCTACCTGACCATGTAAAATCATATACTCGACCCTCTGGCCTATCTGCTCGTGAGGGAGACAGGGTGGTCTTTAGCCTGTCGATGGAAATCGCCTAAGAGGAGTCAAAACAGCTGTTGCAGTGTGCTCTTATGCGTCTTCCCGAGGCCCCGAAAGAAGCAAGCTGGCGGCACACGAGTAGAATATGTCCCTCGAGCAGCAACCCAGAAGCGCAAACGAGTCTTCACCATCGAATAGAGAGCTAACCACCAGCGAAATAAGCAGCGCAGGGCGCCATGGTTCGAATACTTACAACGATTGATACCTCTGCCTCACCTAGTCCCCATCCCAGGCGACTAAGCCAACTCGATCCTCCTTCCAACTGCGATACGTGTCGAAAAAGGGCGAGGGGTAGCACCCAAAAGCCGAGGGCTTCAGCGCGTGTGGTGGTCGAGGCTACAACTAGCGAGAGCAATACAGCGCTGAGCAGCATTCTTGCCCCGAAACGGGGATGACTGGTCCTGAGTCGTATGTGTTATTGCAGCCGAGGTCCTCACAAGTGCCGAGGGCCAAGGGCAAACGTGGCTAGCGGACAAAGTGGTGGTCAAGGTGGAGCGAAGCCAAAGTGGATCGGCACCACTCCGCGAGCTTTATTCCTCGAGCCCGTTACGAGCCCGTTACGAGCCTCGTTCAAGTCGTTCAAGTCGTTCAAGCCTTAGCGTGTCAAGGATACGACCAAGGACGACCGAGGTCCCCGCGCTCCTGTCGCTGGCTGGATTCCTCGCCCCGTTCTCGAGCCGCTGGCGGGATTCGTTCATGAGCAGGTCGACCTTCTTGTCAGGGAGGTTCTCTCCTGCACATCTGGCCTTCGATGCTGCTGCTGCATTAGAAGTTACCAGAATAACCTCCCCTCTGGACCCCTTGTCTTCGTTCCTTGATACCAAATGCGCTAGACTCTATTATCACCTCTCCAATCAATGGAAACGCCTTAGCTGCCTCACCTTTTCCCATGCGTCGATCGTTCTCTGCTCCTCAACTTTGACCGGTTGAGGAGCCCCAACCCTCAGATGACTATATCTTGCCTATGACACGTAACCAAGATCAAGAGCCATATGCCCGTCCCTCACTCGATCGCTCTCTCCAAGGGATAAGTCAGTGACTATTGGTGGGACAAATTAATTACTTGTGGACACAACCAAGATATAGGAGAGCAACAGTGGAGACACGAGAATGACACGATATACTAGATGACAGGAGGGTAATCTATGACAGAAGACCAGACCTTTCATTGTTTAGACTAGTTACCATGTGCTGCGGCCCATAAACTTAGCTTTAGCGAGGCTCTGTAACTCACTCATCGTTCCACTCTTCATGCACATATCACGGAAAAGTCCACCCTCCTTCTGAATCAAGTTCCAGGGTGTATCAAATTCGACGATGCAACCCTTGTCGAGAACGATCTGGGGTGGGGATTAGTTCCAAAAAGTTTATGGACATAAACCTACGTACCAAGCGGTCATAGTCAATAACTGTGCGGATCCGGTGTGCGATCGTAATCAGGCACGAGGTTCTGAACTCCTCTCGAAGTGTCGCTTGAATCTTTGCATCGGTCTCAAAGTCGATACTCGAAGTCGCCTCATCTAGGATGACAACGGCATTTCTCCTCAAAAGCGCCCTCGCCATGCTGACGAGCTGTCGCTGGCCGTTCGAAAAATTGGCTCCACCACTTGCTACCCTTGTCTCCAATGAAAGCATCTCCCGTGGGCGACTTGTTGTTCCTGACCCTCCCGGCGCCATCGAGCCCCAGCGAGTATTGGACCCACTCTCCTCTCCAGAGTCAGCGATAGGAGATAAATCGATCCCCGAGAACCGCCGCCTTCTTGTAGGAATTGGACTGGCGATGCCGCTCTGAGTGCCAGTCTGGTACATTTGGTTTACCCCATCTCGCTCACGCTCTGACATCTCTCCATCATCTGGGCTCCCCTCTCTGTCCCCCTCCATATGCACGGGGGTCACAGTACCTCCAATGTGTCCGATAGCGGGGACCATCAGTGTCTCTGACGTGTACAAGTGACGGGCGCTTCGCTTGAGAGGGTTAGAAAACTTGTGCGTCAAGGCACTGAGGTCCGGTTGGTTCTCCAGTATTGATTCCGGATCCGGTGTTTGTGGCCGATCGAAGAGTAGGCGGGCTACATCGGTTCGGTGAGACTTTCGGACGGTCGCTGTGGCATTGGAGGGGATCGTCGGAGTGAGGAGATGAACACGATAAAGAGCATCAAGACAGTCTTCATCAGAATAATCATCAAAGGGATCGAGATTTTCTCTGTTTACCACGGTTAGTGCCAGAGTTAGTGGGTGAGACAGAAACACACCTGAGAGTCCCAGAGAATAGGACTGAGTCTTGGGGGATGATGGTCTATAGGGATGTGAGCCAGGTACTCGAATCGCGAATAGAAAGTGCCAACCAGCTTGGAACGCAGGTCACCCAACCCTATTTCACAGATATCAATGCCATCGATAATAATACGGCCAGCTGAGGGATCCGTAAAGCGTAGCAATGACATTGCTAGCGTACTCTTGCCACTTCCGGTCCGTCCAAGTAAACCGATCTTTTCCCCTGCTCTCAACTCAAATGAGACTCCATGAAGAACGGGTGGGAGCTCCGGCGAATAACGAATGATTAGATTCTCAACGGTGATGAATGGCTTCTCTAGAGTTTGAGCTGGTCCGACTGTAGTAATAGAGGGCCATGAAGCAGGGACTTCCTTACCAGCCAATGTATTTGGCGGTTCTTGTGGCAAGTCAAGATACTCCACAACGCGTTCTACCGAGCTATATATCACGGTAAGTACGCGGGATTAAGACTATTCCGTTTGATGACTTACTTGAGGTCAAGTTCCAACTGCGTAGCGAACCGGCAGGTCCAATAGACGGACACAGTGAACTGCATCGCGCTGGTGATTGTAATACCTGCCCAGCCACCAGAGACGTATCCCGCGAGCGCAAAGAGGGTGATCACAAAGATGCTGAGTGCACCCAAACCATCGAAACGGAGCAAGAGCCAACGATTGAGCACTGAAAGGGCGATCGGCAAAAGGTTCATGAAACCAGTGACGGTACGTACTCCAAAATCCGTACCACATCTATGCAAAAATTAGGTGAATGTAGCGAACGGGAATGAACAAGAACACCCACTTTCGTGGACAAGTCCACCCTCTGAACGAGGGTACTAATGAACCTCCTCTCTGCACTGAAGGCTCGGACAGTGACGATACCCTCTAGTGTCTCCGCGAATCCAGCGAAGATCGGACTGCGAGTGGTGCTTTGCATCCTTCGCATGTCACGTCCGGCGTTGACATATCCTTTCGAGATTTGATAGTAAAAAAAGGAGATGATACAGGCGGGAATTAGGAAGAGTGGAAAGACATAGGCGACAGTCACAATGGAGGCAATGAATGTTGCTAGTCGAAAGAGGACCGCGCGGAGCGAGTTGGAGAGTGATGAGTCCAGGACCTCCATATCGCGGGACAGACGATTGAGAATACGACCTGCATAAACACCTGTGTCAGTCAACTCGGAGAAGAAGACCAAAGATGCCATTACCCGTCGGTGTGGTATCGTGCCACCGCATAGTTGCGTGGACAACTGTGTCCAATAGGCGTGTGAACAGCGACTTTGAGGCTCGGATGGCGCCGTGGTACTGCACGATGGTGTTGATTGTGGTGATCACCACGCCACCGAGGCCGATCGCAGCGTAGACGAGGACATAGAAAAGTGGCCTTCGGTGCACAGAGGGAAGAGTAGAGGAGTCGATGTCAAGGAGTTCTGGGTTGACGAGGAGTGCGTGCATATACGATGGAGGAGACGACGTTTCCTGGAAAGTAAGCTGTTGGTTCTCTGAGTGGAAGAGGTCGGATATGCCTGAAACGACGGTATTATATGCCTGGTGGTTGAATAAGTCAGACCACCAATAGTATTGAGGAAGAGAACATACCTCGCCCCAGACTTTGAGCCAGAACTGCAAAGGAAACCACGATTAGTCAAAGAGCGCAGGTGAACGGTGAATAGTAATCTTACCTTTTCAAAGAAACCAAACAATTGAGATACGACTATCAACACGAGGATTGCGACCCAGGTGAAATACGAACTGCGGACATCTTGGTGAATAATGGACTGGTCAATACGATCAAAGGCACTCACGATGCCTTTAAGTAGGTATCATAAATTTCCCATTTGACGTTTCCAGTCTGACGTTCCTCCTCCTGGACGAGGCTTCGACCAGCTTTCCCTTGCCGCTCCCGATCCTTTGCCCGTACTTGCTCGATAATGTCGCGGGTGTTTTTTCCTACTCTGCCTGTATCTTCATCTGAGTTCGAACTCCCCTCATCATCGCCTGTTACGCCATCCTCTGAGGAATCAGAAGTGGACTCCTGTCCAGTCCTTCTGCGATCCTTTTCGTGGCTTAGAGACGCGACACCGTCGAGGAGTCCGGCCATCCGGAGATCCGCAACTGTTCCTTGAGTGACAATCTCACCGTCGACTATGTGGACAAGAAAGTATGCACCGGGCAGGACAAGCTCGACGTGATGGGTGACAAGCACCTAAATGAGCTGAGAAAATTACATAAGACTTAGAGGAACGAGACACGTACCACAGTGCGGTGCTTGAGCAGTTGCCCCTGCAACAGCCGCTCAAATAAGAACCTAGCGGTATGGCTATCCACCGCGCTCAAAGGGTCGTCGAGCAATATACACCGACTTCTAGCGTAGACCGCTCTCGCAAGCGCAACTCTAGCTTTCTGTCCGCCGCTCAAACTGATCCCACGTTCGCCGATTTCCGTTGCATCCCCGTCCTCGAGCATTGCCAAATCCGGGCCGAGGGCGCAGCATTCGATAACCTCCCAATATCGTTCCTCCTCGAATGGACTGCCGAATAGAATGTTCTCGCGGATAGACAAATGCTCTAGCCATGGAGTTTGCGCAGCGTAAGAGACAGTTGAGCGCAAACCGTATTCGTCGAGGGCGGAATACGGAACCTTTGGTAGATGGATCTGGGCACGAGGTGGGGAAGACGGAGATGGTGTCATCTCTCCAAGGAGGGCCATGAGAAGTGCGGTCTTCCCACTAGCGGTTGCTCCAGTGACGACGGTCATCTTCCCCGCAGGGAAAATTATATCGATATCTTTCAGCTCGAATCGCCCCTCATTGATAGGGCTATCGACGGCCTCACCCCCACTGCTTGTTGGAGTGAGGACCGTGATTTGGGGATTCGGGTTTGGTTGTTCGACAGAGTTCCACATGAAACGCGCATGACCAGTGATGCCGAGAGTATGTAATTTGATCGGAATTGAGTCGGAGGGCACGGTCGGAGTGGGCTGCTTGAGAGAGGAGACGAACAAGTCGACCTCTTCCTCACTGAAGAAGGTCGATAGACGTTCAAGGGCGACACGGGCTTGAAGTATTTGAGCCATGAAGTTGGGAAGAACATTCAAAGGTCTGGTAAGCGTCATTAGAATTGGGAGTTGAGAAAAGTTTGCCGACAGCTTACTGTCGAAGCTGATTGAAGAGTACGATAGACTGGAACGGGCATAAGTCTACGCGATCACGTGTAAGGTGGGCGAGGTAACTTACTGTGAATGCGATTGCGATACTCAAATCGCGCCCTTGAATGACGACGAATACTGCGAAGCTAACAACGCTGACGAGGATAGGGGCTGCGGTCCAGAGGAACCCAAGCCAAATCGTGTTCCACCTCTCCCTTCCAATCCACTTCAGTTCCTTCTCCCTTGCGCGTTCCGCGTGATTGATCCACCGTTCGTCCCAAGCGCACAACTTGATGAACTTGACGAATACAAACAACTCGTTGAGAACAGCCATCCGACGGTCCCTAGCGGTGGAAATGCCCCGAGAAATGAAGATTCGTCGCGTCGAGAGTTGATGATTGAGAGGAGCAAAAAGGACAAGCGTAAAAAAGCCGAGGAATGCAGAGTACCCAAGAAGCCTGATGGATGAAGAATATGATTAAGGTCGTTTCTTTAGATGGACGAATGGACGCACTGGTACAGGAATACGCTCGCGATGACTATCTCGAACGGCGCTCCGTACAAATTGTATAAATTCCCGAAGATTTGGCTAACTTTGCTCGCATCTCCACTCATCAGGTTGACGATTTTTCCGATATCGGCCCCAGCGCCGGCCTTGCCACCTAAATCAGAAGGAAAAACGATCAGCGATGAAGACGATGTGGGTTGGCGCGGCGTTATGCACTCTTGTTTTTTCCCTTTCCAACCTGCTCCAAAACGGCACTCTTGATACTGATCTTCCTCGAGCCGCTCGATGCTTTTGTATTCGTGCCCGCCGCCACGGCACCACTCAAGTCTTTCCGTTTGAGCGCCTTGTCGTAGATAGCAGCCATCAAAAGGGACCTCGTTCTTGTGACGGCTTGGCGTCCGTACCACAAGTGGTGCATATCCGCTTGAGTCTGCCAGCGAATGTCATTGTCAAAATTACTGAAAGCAAACGTCACGCGCCCACTTCCGGATGAGTGGGAGCAGGTACGGAGCAGGTACGGAGCAGGTACGGAGTAGGTACGGAGCAGGTACGGAGCAGGTACGGAGCAGGTACGGAGCAAGTACGAACCTTTATAAGACTCGCCAAAAATGTTAGCAAGGCGTAAACGTACGCGCGCGCTCGGGCCTCCCTACTCGGACTGTCGATGGCCTCAAGAATCCGTACAAGGAAAAAAGGCCCGGCGTAATTGAATAGGGCAGCTACGAGCGTTAACAGGGCATCCATTCTGTGACGGTGTAATACATCAGTTAATGACGTATGCGGCGTGTGAGCGCGTGTGCTGTGACGGTCGGAAACGTACATCAGATCCAGCGAGTTAACGGTCCATAATTTTCGTAACAGTGTTTTGCCTTTTACACTCATGTAACGGGACAGCAACGGACCCGCACGGTGGTGTGGGGAAACCTCCCAGACATCGTCCTCGTTCAACGTGTTGTACGTTCCCTGAGAAGACATACTCAATATGGGTATGGAAGGGAGATGGGAGCTCCTGAGGAGTGGACGCACCTTCTTGATGAGCGGAGTGACGAATGAAAAGGACATCCAACCCCATATACTCGCGTAATCTTCCGGACTGACCTCATGACCCTAAGCAAGGTTGAACCGAATTAGCAATTTGCGTAAAACTGGCCCAAATGAATCCATTCCGCTTACGATTTTCTCAGCGTCGACTCGCTCGCTGGGCAACTCGAGGGGAGTGAGGATGATGACACAAATCAACGCGCATACTATCCCTATGTCCACGAACCACCACCCCATAGTCCACAATGGGTCCAACTTCCGGCGGCGAATGTAGAGTCCGTATACCCTTCCAGCCCCATCAACAGCCGCCACAATCCCCAAAGAGAGAAGGAGAATAAGAATGTCAGCAGGCGGACGGGCGTGAATGCGGATCGAAGGTGAATACGCGACACGAAGGAGGATATACGCCCACACAAACGTAATGACGAATGCGGCGATGGACGAAGAAGTGTGGGAGTGGGCGAGGGGATCTCCAGAGGAAGAGGAGGTGAGTCCGTAACAGGCGATCGTGAGCCAAGCGAGGGTTTCGAGAAGACTGCCAAGGAACAAGGGCGCAGCTAACCGCACTGCGTGGAACTTTGTGGACCATTTTTCAACCGCGCGTCGTCCGGTGGGTGAATCTTTCGAGTCGCCGTCCTGTGTACTGCGTGGGTCCGTGGAAGCTGGTGGAGTGCTTTGTTCACGGCTGGAATAGGTGAGGAGGTCTTCAGCCTGGTGGAGGTCAAGGAAGGGACGGAGGCTGCGGCGTATGCGGCGTAGCCATTTCCAGGAATGGATCCTTGATGATATTGCTGGTGTATGTAAGATAAGGGCGACTAGAGTGCACAGGAAGATCGACGTGAGGACTATTGAGGGAAGGAGAGCGCGCCAGACGCGACGGATGCACTTGTTATCAAGGTTCTATTAGGGTTGTGTATTATGGATAGCGTGTGATGAAAGTAGTTAGCTAACTAGGCGAGGACAAGTGAGCTGATGGAGCTGTTACGACGTACAGAGAGCCCCGTTTGGTCGCAGATCATGGCGGGTTGTGCCTCTTCCTGGAGCAGACAAGGATAGTGGAGGGATGCGAGTGCCAATTATATTATTTTTGCGAATATTAGGTGATGTCGTGTGAGGTATGGCTGTAGCCGGCGAGTTCAAGAAGGCGAACGAGTCGGAAAAATGTCGCCGTCTAGAGGTCTCGAGGTGGTTAGTGCTGTGGAAGATAGAGTGAGAGCCGATAGTCTGGAGAGTGAGTGAGAGTATTATAAGCGGTGAGTGAAGAGCGTCGCGGAATCGCGGGCGGAAGTGACCAGTGCAAAGGCCGCGTTGAAGTCGTGCAGCTCAACGACAGGTCATCGACTGCTGCTGAAGGTAATTAGTCGTAATCGACATCGTCACGCTCTTTAGACGCGTGCTAGCTGCATGTCGCGCCGCGGGTCCGCTCGCTTCTCCGCTCGGCCTTGTCGATCCCGGGGCAAGAGCGCACCTCAAGATTTCCAGAAATAGACCGTTTTGGGCCCTGCTTCAGTGGCGCAGCGGCGTCATTCACCTCACTAGTTCGTTCGATCCTGGCAAATCGATGCAAATCGATAGCTTGACCCGTGGTGGACTAGGTATAATCAGTCCAATAAGTGTCTTCATAGCATTTCAATTCCGGAACGCCCGTCGTCGCGAGTTTGGGCACAACTGAGATGGGGGCGGTCAACCTTGTGGCCAACCTTGTGGCCAATGGACGCCCAGCGCGTCCATCCCACATTGCCCGCAAGCCCCATTGTCAGTCCATCACCACGCGGTGAACACACCTAGTCCTCCTAGTCCTACTATCGTCGGTACCAGCAATCCTCATTCCATTTGTGCATAGCCACCGCGCCGCTGACCTCCTGTTTGAGCCTGAAAGCCATGTAAATTGGGCGGTGGTCGTCAATAAATGTCATAAATAGGTATACGAGTGGTAAGAGCATTCTGTGGGCATGAACACTAGTCCGTCTAAATCTTCTCCTCGTATCTTTTCATGCTGACCTTCCTTCGTCGTCGCTTGATGTCTTTAATCTCGTCGCGCAGCTCTTTCACTCCTTCACCTACCCTTGCTCTTGCAATTCCAAATTCTCGTTCAACCTAGACGATCAAATAAGTTCGGGCAAATTTCTTCCCAGAACGGCCATCGATACTCACACGTTCGAGTAGATCAATGATCTCTTTCACAGTGGCGTCTCCATCCACACTTTCCATCCTAGCTGTGCCCTCGTTTACTCCTCCATTACGCCCTGGCAAGTCGCTGACCTGCCCTGAATACGAACTCCCCAAGAGAACAGGGCGCGAGATATCCATCGTCAACAACGCTAAGAAGCGTGCGTCGTTGATTGTCGTGCGGCCTTCGCGCCTCTTCCATCCACCTCCGCTCCGTTCATCAGATATGTCCAAGTATTCTGGCGCGTCCTCCACTTGAAGAGAAGGTGAAAATTCGACTGTGATGATGGGGACACGTTTGTTCACAACACCCGAAACGAGGTTAGGGGAGCGAGTGACTGGGGGCTTTGGGGTTGAGGCCGAGGGGCTCTTCGTGGTGGTGAAAGGCGGACTGACGGTCGATGATTTGGTTGATGACGCAAGAGAAGGGTGCCTTCGGAGTGCGGAAAGACTCGCAAAGGAGAAGGTGGACGCGAGCGAGTGCCGAATCGAGGCTCTCCTTTTCCGGGGTTCGGTGGTTTGAGCTGCTTCCATGGGAGGAGAGCAAGCGATGCGAGGCTTTTGCTTCATTGGTTTAAGTTATTGAGGTGAATAGTGGGCTGCGAACAGCGGGTAGTATAGCAAGAGAGCGAAGGTTATAAGTAAGTGATATGCTGTGGTTGAACTTATGATATAAAGGGTTTGTGGAAGGACAGTATATGGGGAGAGCCAAGATCGATCTGAACTCTAACCCCTAGCGATTGATAATACCCAGTCAGGTTACCCCTTTCAGTTGACAGAGATTACAAAGATTACAGAGATTACAGAGATTACAGAGATTACAGAGAATACGATTATTGCAAACAAACGCTTATGTTCCATCCTTGTGTTTGTGTTTATGCACACAAAGGTAGCCAGGTTGACCATCGACTCTTCGACTGCCTCGCTCAATTCTTCAAAAGCGCGTCCGACAACATCAACACGCGTCGTTGCCAAATCACCTTACTTTCTCTTCGCTATCTGTGCCCACCCAGACCATGTCAGCTCTCCCCTCGTCAAATTTCCCAGGACGTGCTACGACTGAAGACGTTGCAATGGAAGAGGACGACCGCTCGTCGTCCTCGGGCCAATCGGAACCAGAGGAGCAGCCACACCAGCAGGAGGAGGAAGACGCAGCAGCACTCGAGTCACAGAGGCTCCACCTTGAATCCCAAGCCCGCCTCTACCTCGCCCAGCAAACACACCCGATCATCATTCCCTCGTACTCGTCCTGGTTCTCTTTCAATTCAATACACCCACTCGAAATGAAGAGTCTCCCAGAGTTTTTTAACTCGAAAAACAGATCAAAAACCCCCGCCGTCTACAAAGAATACCGTGACTTTATGATCAATACCTACCGCCTCAGACCATCAGAATACCTCACCATGACCGCATGCCGTCGTAATCTCGCCGGGGACGTATGCGCTGTCATGCGAGTTCACGCCTTTCTTGAGCACTGGGGGCTAATCAACTACCAAGTACGTTACCGACCCGCTGCTTAGCTCGAGCACTTTCGGTGCTAATCCATTTACTGCCTTTGAATTTAGATTGACCCAGAGACACGTCCCTCCGCACTTGGACCTCCCTTCACAGGTCACTTCCGCGTGATCCTCGATACCCCCCGCGGCCTCCAAGCCCTCCATAGCGGTACAAAACCTGCCGTCGTACCCGTGAATAACGTCCCCGCCCCCAAGCCTCAAGGCCAACTTCCCGCGGGGATCCCCTCAACCGAACTCCGCACGTCCATCTACCAGACGACCACAAAGTCTTCTAAGGAGCTTACACCCACCGACGCAGCTGCTCTTTCAGCATTGGTTAACGCTGCCAGCGCCGGTGGAAGTGGTACTGCGTACACCTGCGATACCTGCGGTGCCGATTGCACACGCGAACGCTACCACTCTCTCAAGCAACGCGACTACGAACTCTGTCCTCCCTGTTACCAAGGTGGTCACTTCCCTTCTACCATGTACTCGGGCGACTTTGTCCGCCTTATCACTGCCCATTCTGGCATAAACGGCGTCGAGCCCGACAAGATCAATGGGGACACTGCGGCTGAAGGTGTAGTACCCAAAGAGGAGGATGATTGGACTGATGCAGAAGTCTTGCTCTTGCTAGAGGGTATTGAAATGTACGATGACGATTGGGTCGCCGTCAGCGAGCACGTTGGCACGCGCAGTCGCGAGGCGTGCATCGTCAAGTTTCTCCAGCTCCCCATTGACGAAGGTTACCACGACCTGGAGGCCGGTGGCGCGCCTGGTGCTGCGGCTGCTGGTACGAGTGGGACCAACGGAGTGAACCGTGAGGGCGACTTGGGCATCCTCCGATTCGGAAGAATTCCCTTCGAAAAGTCGGATAATCCTGTGCTCAGCGTTGTCGCTTTTCTCGCCGGCGTACGGCGCTTGGAGAATATCGGCGTCCATGAGGCAAGCAAGGACGTCCCAGACATGAAGAAGGAGACGGAAGATGTTGTTATGGAGGGTACTGGAGTCGAGGGCACCTCTTCCAACGGCGACGCAAAGCCTTCCACTTCTGCCCGCGCGTCCGAGACGCCAGCGCCGGCATCTGGGTCTGGTGCGAACTTGAAGGCAGCACTGCACCTCCCTCAGGCTCAGCGTGCCGCCTCGCTTGCGCTCTCACGAACTGCCCAATCGGCGTCGACGCTCCTCGCCCAAACTAACACAGCTCTCGCATCGACGCTGCAAAAACTCGTCAAGGTACAGCTGGAGAAGCTTGAACTCAAGATGGAGGCATTCGAGGAGATGGAAGAGCTTCTCGAGGACGAGCGAAAGGCCGCAGAAGCGGTCCGGGTCGGGTTGGCAGGCGAACGCATCAGTCTTCGGAAGACGGTCGAGCGCATCATGGAGGCGAGTCGAATGCAAGGTGGGGTACAGATGGCAATGCAGATGGGTGCTCAAGCACTCGCGCAGGGTACGGGTCAGATGCCCATGCCGATCGAAGGTGACCCCACCATCGCTGCCTCTGCAGGTCTGGGTATTGGTGTCGGGGAACCTGGTGGACCGATTTACGGTGGAAACATCACGTCGCTGGTTTAGATTCATTGCTGCATTTGTCCTTCATAGTTATGTAGATTGTATCTGGTCATCGCGTGCTATAAAAGTAGTCTCCCCACACCCCGGATGTTTATCTAGAGACCACAGGCAACCGAGAGCGTTCAAAACAGGAAATCCAAGCTGTGAAAATCGCGAAAAGGGAATGATGGAAGTGGGATTTGAACCCACGCGGTTTCCCATATGAGATTTCCAAAACCCTCAACGGAGAGCTTGGCCTAAATCATACGCCTTAACGACTCGGCCATTCCACCTTGCATTCACAGCAAAAAAATTGTTTGAATATTACTATTTCCAAACTATTACTCAAGCCCTTCGTTCTCATCCGGAGAACTAGCCAGTTGATGGCACAAAATTAGGTATAGACACACTCTAGAGCAATAAGTCGCAAATTTGATGTCACTAGAGGTTTAACCCTCACAAACACCCCAGATTAGGGGCTTTTAATGGCAAGAAAGAGGCCCCACTTCATCTTCCTAGTACTATACTATGTAACATTCTATTGGATGTGCATAAGTCATTGCAGTGTCTATAGCCATTCTCACTACAGCAGGTACCCTACAAGTCTTCCCCAAACAATGTTTCTTCTGCCATCTCATTACCAAATGGGATCTACACACAAGTCTTAAGCCCTAACATAAGTGCTCCCTTGCTAGTCCAACTACAGTATAAAGGATGTGAGCCAAGGAAATAATGATCCCTTTCTCAAGGTATTACTGTGGTTTAAAGAGCTAGAAACCCAATATAGGCCCGATTAGTAATACAACGTCAAGGTATCCTGGAAGCAGTCCTTCTAGGTAGTGACAATAACTCATCCATCACACATGTACCCTAATGAATGGGTGTAAATGTAAATGCCCTTTGCGGCAGGAGTCATTGAACTATAAGTATTAGATATGTGCAGCAATCTCATGTGGCTGAGGGTGTGATTGGTACAGGGCTCATCAATACTCAGTCAAACTGGGATCAACTTGCAAGCGACGAGTATATATCTTTCTGTCCATGTGTTGCCATTGGAAGCAATGCACTTCTCTGACTGTTTGACTTTATGATGCACCAATGCTCAAATGAGTTGCTGTATAAGCAGTGTCACAGGTAATAGGTCTACCTTGTTAGTGTTCAGTCGGGTCCCAGTTCAGGTACGTAGATATCTAGGTACTGGGTTCCTGACAAGGAATCTGAATGGACAACAAAAGTATCTATTGCAGGCCATAGGATATTCACATTGCTAGTAGCAGCAGAAGGGTTATATTTGTGGGCAGAGCAAGAAATACGGGCACACTCAGGGGTACATGAGACTGTGCCTAACATGATGTCATGCATGAGGTAAGCCAAATGAGGTAAGTCATAGTGGGCAGTGAGAAGTGCAGCAGGTTGGTAGGGACACCAGAGCAAGACGGGATCAGGTCGAGATTTGGCCATCCCATCCCATTCACTGGTCCCTGGCATGGCGCAGGAAACTGTTCGGCAAAAACCAACTATGCGGGTGTATAGGGCCAGATGGTATTGTAGAGACAATTGAGTATAGCAGTGTAGAACAAAATGGTGGTCCCGTTAGTGAGTTTCTGAACAGATTATTTGGTTTTACAGTGTGGCTCATAGTCTAGCATGTTTATATGTGTATATTGATCTCTATTAGTACTTCCTATGGCTCATTAATTACTACTACACAGTCAGACTAGTATTCACTTCTTGGAGCAGTTTACACGGGCGTCCAATGGGTAAAAAAATCCCCAGAGATGGTTGGACTTATATAGCCACCTCCCCAGAAGGTGTTTAATATTCATTCGTGAGAAATGGATAACAGGTATAATATCACTGAGTGCATTTTTCATGTACACAGACCCCGTGCCAATGACCTGATCTTCCGGCGGTTCGATAGCGAGGCTGGAGGAACTCTCACGCAAATTGTGATTGGTGCCCTATATGAAGATGGGTCTAGTACTTGTCCTTCAGAGTAAAAGCCAAAGAATAAGCAACAAACCGATAAAATAAAATAAAATAAACCAATTTACCTTCCAAAGATTAATGGATATAGGGCTGGTCATATATATTATGCAAGGGAATGCGGTGGCCAAACGAACAGCGATACAGGTGACCAGTTCCTCACCATACAGCAATTGACCATGTCCGTGAGTCTAGTAGGCGCTGGACTGTACTAAATTTCGTTGCAGAGCGGAGATTTACCCAAAAGCCGCGATACTTGCTCATGAAATGGGAACCACGGTGCGAGCGCAATCGGGGGTCACATAAGCAGTAATTTTACTATAAAGACGTGTGATAGGTAGTAGATGGGAACCAGCGTAACTATAGACACAAAATAGCACGCTGACCACGCATAGAGCGCGCAATGGGACACACATTATGAAGGAGTGACAGGGTTATCAGGAATAACAAAGGACCCACTAACCCAGATGTCCTGATGGATTTCCAGAGGTGTGGCGTCTACTCAGGGAGGGATGGACCCGGAATGAGGCTGATGTTAGGAACAGTCCGCGTAAGCGAGCGGGGTTTCAGCTCACGCTTTCAAGTGGCCCAATAGTGACTATCCCTAAGTGGTACGCGGAACCGCGAGAGGCAGCAATCAGGAGTTCCAGAAGGACTGCCTTTTATCTATCATATTCCATGGAGAATGCATTATACCACAATTCCAAAAACATAAACTATGCTATATCAAGATCACCGCTTCATTCACAGCAGAAGAAGGGCGACCGAGAATATTGCGAGTCGGACTAGCGCCAAGGTCTGCCCGGAGTACCAAGCCATTCCGAGTAATGGCATTCCTCCTTCATGTTGGTACTGTGGAGCATGCACCGCGCCTTCTAATCCACTCACTATGGCAGGTGGACAAAGCGCACTTTTTGGACTCCCCGCTTACGCCTCGGGAGCGATCGAATGGGTGACTGGCGAGAGTGGGTCTAACGACGTCCACGATAGTTATCGTTTGGTTCTCCTGCTTTCGTTCCAATCTGTTTTGGGGATTGCTCGCCGTCCATTACCACGCCCAGACACACCCAGCGTCCTCCTTAGCTCTGGATAAGATAAGTCTACGTTAGTTGGTCGAAAGGGTGAGTGTACCGAGCGATGTGCCCGTAGCAACGTGATAACCCGGTTGACGCCCTTGTTCTCAGCCAGTTATGTCAACGGCGGCAGACAAGAAACCCGCAAAGAAGCCATATGACAGACCCCCGAACGGCAAGGGAAAGGGTAAACCAGATGAGGATGCTGGTAAGATCCGGCGACCTCAGAATTCTTGGATCCTATATCGAAAAGACAAGTTTGAACTGCTACGAAAGGAGGCGGAGGCGGAGAATAAGCCCCGTCCTATAGCTGCAGAGGCATCCAAAATAATATCCGAGGCGTGGAAGAATGAGTCGCCCGAAGTCAAGAAGTACTACAACGACCTCGCCGAGAAGGAAAAGGCCAGGCATGCGGAGGAACATCCCGACTATAAGTTCAAGCCCAAAACAAAGGCACAAAAGCTTCAGGAGAGGGAGGCTAAGGAGCTCGCGAAAAAGAGAAAGGGCGATGACCTGAGAAATGAACGCGAGACGAAGCTAGCATCAAGGTCAACCAGAGGTGTTGGATCGGATAAGGTGCACCCGCCAATACCGGCAGGAATACATCTGTTTTATCCACCATTTCCTATGGGCCCACCACCATTACCAGGCCAGCCACCGGGCACCAGTTCGTCCGTACCACGGTTGCCCTGGTTCCCGTTTCCTTATCCTGCTTACCTCCCAACACCTACTATCCCCCCGTCAGTCTCTAAAACGTCCAAGGCTTCGAATACCGCCGCTGAAGCGACGACATCCGAGTCTGAATCAGGGTCGGGCCACCAGGCTCCAGGAGAAGCCAATGCCGCAAAGGCGGTGGTCAAGGAACAAAAAAGACGTTCCATGGAGTCCAACTCGACCACTTCCTCCCAGTCCGCATCATCTGCTGGAACCTCTGCGCCGGCAGACTCGAGGGCTACTGCAACCTCCTCGCCACCCATCGTGACTCCACCTACGATACAGCAAGAAGTTGGTGCACCAAGGATGACACCGATGCGAAAATCAAGCTCAAGTAGCAGCCATTCCGCGACGGTGAGCATTCACTTCCAGTGATGCTAGAACCTTACTCATGTCTACACGTCTGCATAGGAGGCGATGCCTGCCTCGCAGGTTCCACTTCCTATCAGATCTAAAAACACATATCAGACATCTTCTCAACCTGCCCCTCCATCCACCTTTCCTCCATCATTCGACCTCAATCTACTCGGAATACCCCTCGCAGGTCCACCAATACAATTTTCATCTTCCTCTACCCAATCGCATCCAACTCGTTCTGTGTCTGACCCACCAAACCCATTTGTTGACCCACAAGCACTCTCCCTAGTGTCGTCAAGCAATATACCCATATCCGAACCCATTACTCTTCCAGCACCATTCCTTCGACCCCAACCTGAGCGCTGTCCCACACACCCGCTACCCGGGTCTGATCCTGTTCTTGAATCACTTTGTACCACCCAAGATATCTTCTCTTACCCTAGCGACACGCTTGATCTTCCTTTCCCGGCTAGCCAGGAGGCGTTCGACCTGGCAGGGTTCGATGAGCTCAACTTTACCCCCGGCGCGGGCCAAATCGACCTCGATGAGATGTTCGATTGGCAGAATGTAGTTCATGATGGCGAACTTAGAAAGTGGGGCGGAGGCTGGGAAGGGTTTGATAATACTTGTGCGATGGGGCTCGATCTAGGAAGCGGCGGATTTGAACTGGACGAAATATTGGGTGGGGACGGTGCACGTGGACTTGGGCTTGATGGTGCAGGTATTGAGTCGGTTGTCGGACTTGATGTTGGAGTCGATACTGCTGTCGATGCCGCTGGTCATGTAGGGATGCCTGCAGCACTGCAGACCCCTAGCAGGTTTATCACTGGAGGGAGCACCTTCGCCGGCTCCAGCTCGGGAAGTTCAGGACCTGGCGACTTGAGTTGCAGCGGCTCTGGCTCTGACGGGCTGTCCATCCCTGATCTACAAATATCCCCAACCTCCAAGTATGCCAATTATGCCCAACACCTGCAGTTGCGCCAATCACAGACAGAAGCACAACGCCTGTGGGAGATACCCATCGAGGACTCGTCTTTCTCTCTCTCCGACTATGTCGATTATACTATGTGTCGTACTCCCAGCATTGCCGGTCCTTCGCGCGGTACGAGCCTTGGACCCAGCACACCTTTGTCTCGCACTGCCAGCGTGAGTGCATGCGGTACTGGAAGAGGGAGGAGTCTGAGTAGAAGTAGCGTTACGGGTCCTAGTCGTGGTCGAAGCGTAGGATCAACTCGGGGACGCAGCACAACGAAGAATACTGCAGGAGGCAGCTCCAGAGCTACGAGTCAGATTAGTCGTGCGGATTCGCGTGAGAGTGTCGGCCAGCAAATGGGGGAGATGAGGATGAATTCTTTCGCAGGGATCTCGACAGGCCACACTCCAAGTCAGGGATCGAGTGGGGAATTGGGAATTGGACTGGACCTTAGCGAGATGCAGGTTGACCCACCGCCTCCCACTTTGCCTCCCCCGAGTGCCATCATTGGGGGTCCAGGTACCGACATAAAAATGTCTTCTATGGTCCATCAGCCAGTACCTTCTTCGGTGTTCAGAAGTGCTGGAGCTATCGGGGGAATGGGTCCACAAGTGCTCGCCGTTGTTAGGGATATGCTACCTGGTTCATCAGCTACTCGGCCCATGCGTGCCCAACCCAGTCAACTCGGTCTTGTAGACCCACCAACTGCTCCAGCTATACCCTCGTCTCTGCCGCCCTCCTCAACAATACAACCGCAACTGGCACATATTCAAGGCATGCCCCGGCCCCGGTCTGACATCCCCACTGTCTCTTCGGAGGACCTCGCTGGAATTGCGGGTCAGGGCGCAATAGCATGGGACCCAAGTCAGCCTCCGCCAGATGGGTACCTCCTAGTTGCTGTGCCCATATCAAAAACGATCAATCCTGCTACCACCTCGAGCAACCTTATCTCTGGGACAGCGCTTTCTGCCACGGGGGCGATCCATTCTTCTTTTTCCTCTGCCTCGGGAACAGGGTTCCAGAATGGCGCAATATCAGGAATGGTGCTGCCTACTTCCGGGATTGGGACATGGGATATCAACTCAGTTGGTTACCCAAGTGGCGACATCGAACCGAACGGCTTGGAACAGGAACAGGAACAGGACCAGAATGTTCAGTCGCGGGCCGAGGGGGTTCAAGGTGGATGGATGGGCTTTGGAGCATAGACAGAGACAGTACGTCTGGTATCCCAACCGATTATTAGATATCTAAGGACGTTGCTATGGACCTATGCTTACCCACGTCCAAGATCTAGCCACAGGGAGACAATTCGATGCGCGTCGAGATTCTTTCCATATTTCAACCCGCATTGGCACCTCATTTTCACTGACCTATGCTACATATGCCAAACGTCCTCCACCTTCTTGCACCTCTCGCAGATTGTTATTCGATACCCTACTCATGGACATACCCTATTCTGATGTGGCTGCTGGCACATTATCCTATGCCGCCATATGCTTCTGGTCCGCCCAGTTCTGGTAGCCAGGACTTTGACGGACCTCGTCACAGATATCGTGTTCTATGTCCTGCACCTTCTTGCTTGCTACGTGTACTCTATTCGCCTGCCTGTGATTCGGTCAATTCTTGCTTGTTATGGGCCTGGATATCTTGGCCCGCTGTGGATTAGCTCATGGCTCGGTTGTCGTGTTCAGATCTAGGATTCACCACTCATGTTCTTGTTTTGTGCGTTGTACTGTATTAGATGGCATTGCGTTTCTGGAAAACCCAATTTCCTCCCCTCGTCGTGTCAGGATGATTGCAGAGCTGGAAAGCAAAGCCTCGGAGCTAGAACCCCTCAACAGATGACCACCCAACGCAAGTTCAAGTATAGGGAGTTGTGGCATAAGTCGTGCGAGAAGCTTTTGTCTACTTCCCTTAGGGCTTCACTCTTCAAGGGTGTGGAACTGGTGAGCCGGGTGGTGCTAGATCCCCCCAGTCACTATTGGAGCCACCCCTGTTCATACCCTGGGCACCTGCGCCGTATCCAGCTAGCCGAGATGGGTCCAAAATGGTTCTAAGGCTCCTGAAGAAAATCAGTTCTACGATCGCATCTACATTTACCTATCTTTTTGATGTTGGGATTGAATGGCTTTATGAAATAGGCATAAGGAATGAAACCGGAGGTCAAAGATAGTACAGTACTGGTATTTCAGTTATGCTTTAGCCTCTTTTTGCAATCTCTACAGTGAGTAGCAGCTCTTTCACGCGTGTTTTCACCAAGCAAAAACGATCTCCACAATTAGAATTTCCATCCATTCTAACTATAGAGTCAAGTTAGCTCGTGGACACTCATGGCGAGGAGTGATAGTACTAACATCGGCTATTATCCTTTCATAGCTTCGCCATGGCGCCTTCTGACCCCAGAAGAACTCTAAGTCCCTCTAAGAGTGGGCGTGGCAAGCCTTTCACGGGCTTCCTCTGTTCTTTATCCACGAAAACATGCGTAAATCCCCCGACCGCAGCCACCGACTCGCTTTCCAACTGGGAGCCACCAAGTCCAGGGTTCGGGGCTCCTTCTAGGAGAGGGCCAAATACTGCAACCTCGTAAGACACGCTGCTGCGTCCGAGTTTGGTAACTTGCATGCCCAGAAGAAGTCGAGATGGGAAGGAGAGTGGCCGATGGAAGGTGCTCCATGATGACACCACCAACCCTATCACCTATATTGTGGTTCTGATCCGGTGTGGGGTTGCGTTTCTGTTTTCAGAGGGCGACC
>Ga0307513_10003061_pt1 | contig 22796 bp, 21 predicted proteins | sample 15_EM_MG_FD_202174 | JGI IMG/M metagenome (GOLD analysis project Ga0307513, IMG submission 202174) | Populus trichocarpa ectomycorrhiza microbial communities from riparian zone in the Pacific Northwest, United States - 15_EM | ecosystem: Host-associated > Plants > Roots > Unclassified | place... | reverse complement strand
TCCATATGGAATGGGGGGGATGGAATAGGTATGGAATGACCATGGAATGAGGGTGGAATAAGGGTGGAATGACCCTGGAATGATGATGGAATGAGGGTGGAATGACCATGGAATGACCATGGAATGAGGGTGGAATGACCATGGAATGAGGGTGGAATGACCATGGAATGACCATGGAATGGGGTGGAATGAAGGTGGAATCCATCACCCATTCCATGGAATACATACCCTATTTTATGGATTCCATCCATTCCATACCCATTCCATATGGAATAACCTGGGGAGTGTAAAGTAAACCCAGATGGGTGTACAATATATCATTCCTTCCCAAATATAAAATTTCCCACCCCCAATTCCCTCCCAATGAGCCCAACAGCAAGCGCACCACCTGACCACTGCTTCTGGCATTGTTTACATGTATTTACTAATGCCCCCAACCCCTGCTCAACAGCCCCGCCCTAAATTCTAACCAGCCCCGGCACAATGGCAATGCTCCCTTTTTTGGGTGGTGGGAAATACCCACTGTGGATTGATGAAGTCATTCAGGCAAGTCCTGGGTATTGATATATCAGGGTACCATTCAGAGGTGCTACCTCAGAGTCCCAAGTTCATGAGTCCTGATTACCTTGAGCCCATGTGATTTTGCATATCATATTCTGTGCATCTATTTCTGAATCTGCGAATCTGTGAACCTATGAAACTGCGAAACTGCGAACCTGCGAAACTGTGAAACTGCGACACTACAAAACTGCGCACCAACGCAAACCACATTTACCACATTTCCCTGGCACCTGTCACTCTACACACCAACTTTTCATGTCGTATCCATCGCATTTTCAAATCCCGCTCCCCCAGCTATTTTTACCCTTGCAACATGGTGTTATCAATGCAAAAGTGAACTGCAGCAACAAAACAGCAGAAACGGACACCCGCTACCCCCTCTAGTGATTTCCCAGCAATGCTGGCTGTGGCCCTAGCACCATTACCCACACTATCTATACCCGCTACACCAGCAATAAGCATCACCAGCACCCACTTCGTCCCCACCTTCCTACAAGCCCATCATGGACAATGCGTTGATTGAGCGCCTCATCAGTCTCGCCAAGGATTCGCCACCCAACTCGGCATTGGACATCGTCTGGCGACACACATTTGAAGAGGGCAAGAAAATTGGCTTTTCAGAAGGTGCAAAATTCGTCGACAGAATCAACATCGATGAGGTTTTGAAGACAGGATTCGAGAAAAGTATCAAGAAAGGTATTGAAAAAGGGATTGAGTTTGGTCGAGATCAAGAGAAATGCGCATGGGGTGCAGCTGGCCACAGCACTGCCTGCATCATGGTAGCTCGCCCACCTCGAGGCATCGCCATTCAGACAGATGACCCACTACCTCGTCCCATGATGATGATAGCAGTTCAAGTCAAGGCAACGAAAACCCCACCAATGCCACGTAGCACACCTGACACTGCCAACTCAGCAGTTCAGACCACCCCCCTTGGAATTCAAGACACCAATTCACAGATGTCGCCACACCCAAGTCCAACCCTCAACCCCATTCATATAACCTCACCACCACTATCCACATCTCTTAACTGGGCAGACAACGCTGCATCGCTCCCGATTTTATCCAGTCATCCACCACCTCGCAATTTATCAGCCCTTTGCTCAACAAAACGAAACCCATTCAGTTCTCTCCAATGTCGTTCCAAGCAATTCCATGCTTGGGTTTCCTCTCGCTTTCACCAGAACATCTTTTTTTCTCAAACCTCACATTATCATCATCAACCATTAGCATTACAGCCCCTGCCTCTGTTCCCCAAACCTCAGATTCTCCACCATGCTTCGAAAAATAAGCCCTTCATTTCCCTGCCCTCATCTTGCATCTCAGGGCTTGATTGGGACCAAGATCCTCACTTATCAGACCTCAGTCGGGCCCTCAAAGCATTAGATTGGATTCATTCATGACTACAACGAGGACATTGTTTCTAGACAGAGGGGGGAAGGATGGATCAGGTTGGGCTCTCTCCTTCTAGATTTGGTCTTTGTCTTTGTTTCACATCTTTCTTTTGCTTGCTCTTTGTTGATCTCCATACTCTACACTTTTTTAGTTTTTTTCGTTTTTGTTTGGGATTTCTTTTTTTCATCTTGTTTTTTTCACTTTGCTTAAGGCGACGAGAACATCACCATTTTGGAGGGGGGTACATGTGATAGGGTTACCACGACCACGTGACCTACCATAGACAGTTCCTGTACATCGTTAGGCTATCATCACCAGTTCTACTGGCTTCCCCGAGCCAGCAACCAGCTCAGGGCACCTCACCTCATTCCAACATGGTGGATGTGGAGGCGATTGGCAGATGTGGGTGCTCGCAAAGGGCGACGATGGCATACCTAGAGGGAGTGGGCCAGTGCACATTTCATGAGGCAATGTTAGGGCATGGGGAAAAGATGTGGTAGTGTGAAAGCAGAGGATTTCGAAACGAGTTCGAATTTTTGTTGATGGACATGTGACTGTGTAGGTTTTCGTTTTTCGAAAATGCAAAGTCACACGCTTGGTGGAACTTCACCATATTTACAGTAACTTACACCTACATAAAATGTTCAAGTTTCAATGTATTACTACAGATATTCAATGGGACACTATGTAATACCGGATAAGATCATGCCCTGCATTAATAGTGCTACAGAGAATTTGTACTAGCGCTATGTGATACTTCAGGCCTATAGCACGCTATGGGAATTTATATGATTGCTACAGGAGATAACATTTGCTATAGTTCACTCCAACCAAAAATCACATTTTGCTGATGTAGCATTGTCTTGCCTTTTTGCGTGTCTTTGAGTGTAGGCTTGCAAGAACATGCCAGCCTTCTCACCTTCCTGTTCTGTTATTCCCGTTATTCCTTATTCCTGTATCCATTTCTTAGGAATCCATGAATTTTTGGCATATAATCTTCAACAGGAATGATAAGATTCCACAGAATTCCTCAAGGGGGTGTCAGAAATAATTAAATAAACATCACCTAGGGGGGGGTCAGCTGAGGTTGGCTTAAAAAAATTTCTTCTGGCCCAATTTTGGCCCAATTTTGACTGGAAAAAATGTGAAATAGCCAGTCACAATGATCTAAAAGAATTCCTCAGGCCCATTGTTGGCCTAAAGATAGCTTTAAAAGGGGTACCAATAGGCCACAGTGGCCCAGATAGGCAATTCTCAAAGGATTAACAATGCACCCTGGTATTATACAATATTGAGGGCCATTCTGGTGGCAGCTATTAATTCTCTAGATTTGCACAGTATAAAATCCTCCTTGGTATTTCTCATTTAATCTTAGATGATTCTTTTAGCATCACAAACTTCTCTCAATCTTCAATCTTGCCTATTGGTAGAACTTGTCTGTGTCTAAGATAATAAACTACTTGATGTCATAAAAATTTTCTAGCATTCCAATCCAACACCTTGATTAACATAGCAAGTGAAACTAGAGACCAAAATGTACATATGGAACCCAAGTCAGTAATGATGATTCAGAATTGTCAAGTGTCTTTCGGACCTGCTGCATGGCATAATGAAGTGCACGTGCAGCACCATCACTACTCAACCCTTCTTTTTTGTCACTCACCCCATGATTCATAAGATGTTTATAAAAATCTTCAGCAATTCCTGGCCCATACTGATCCTCAATAGACCACATGGTTGCCACCACACTCCTGTATCCAGCTGCTAACATGCCTCCAGCCAAATGTACAGCTTCTTCAGAAAGCTTTTCATCACCAGCAGAGGTTTGACATGCAGATAAAAAGGCAAGATCTGCTCCTATCAACTTTTTTTTGATAATTTCTGAGAGCTCAAGTCGTCCATCATGAAGATAGAATCCACTTTGGAGGGGTTTGGTGGTATTCTGGGTGGCATGACAGGCAAAATGGATGCAGCTGTGAGTGTCCATTTTTGTTTTCACTTGATTAACTGTAGCATTGTCACTTTCTAGGCATAGATGTTGGATATTGTGATTGGTCAGCACCTGTTCTATTGCTCGAACCTCCACTGTTGTTCCTGGAATAGGATGCAACATTGGTGTGTCTGGCTGGCTGATCATTAAAAGTCCCATTTTCTTTGGGATAATTTGCTGAGAACTTTGTACCTTTTCAACAAGTGCCCTGACAGTGGGAGTGTAAGATGAGACTGCAAAATCAGAGAGAAAGGAATATATTTCTGGGGTAGATTGGGTTGGCTCATATATTCCAGCTGCATGGATTGGAAGGAATGCCAGAGGTCCAGATACACACCACCAAATGCGTGATGTATTGGATGGAGATGCCTTTGAGAAAGTACAAATGTTAGCTTTAAACTGGGTAAAAAATGTTCAAAGTACTTACAGAATACCCAAGAGCATTTAGAATAGGCTTGACCACAAAAATCCATAATTGGCCTAGAATATTTTTGATGATTGCAGGGCCTTTATAATGCAATCCACGGGTATCAGGCTCAGACTCAGATCCATGCATTCGGACTCCAGATTTGAAGAGATGATCCTTTAAGTCATGATAAAGTTTATCTGCCTTCCTATAGGAAAATTCATGAAGAGGGATATGAAGAAGCTTTTTAGTTCCAGACAGTAGCACAAGTGCATCAGAACGATCTTTGTGGATATTGATGACAACCACAGGTCCAGAATCAGGAAGATGCTTAAGTAAGGTTGAACATGATACTGGTCTAAGAAAGTCTTCAAAGGTGGGTATAGCACGAACTTTTGCAAGAAGCTGATCCCATTTTTTTGCCAGTTTAATATGGGAATTTGTCTTGTCTTGTATTGATATTTTTTCCATCATACTAGTTTTAGCTGTGAATGGGGCTGCATCTTCTTGGGAGCCTGCATTTTCTAGAGCTCTAGAAACTTGCAAGAGGTCATTAGCTAAAGCTGGATTATGCACACGAAGATCATCCAGAGGAGTACGAAGATCATTAAGCTGTTTCCACACAAGGCAACGACCTTGTTCAAGCCACTCTAAAGCCAACTCATATTCCCCATAGCTAAATGCAGTGGCTGCAGCAGAAGCTGATAATTCAGAAATATCAATGAGATTTGTATAACGCTTCTGGATAGTTTGTTCCAGACCTGGAACCAGAGAAATAAGATGAATAGCAGTGTGGTAAGCCTCCAATAATTGAAATGAATGAGCATCTGATCTCTGAGAAAGGCCAGCCCATTCCTTGGCTGCATTAAGTCGAATTGAGGGTGGTCCAGAGAGATAAGTTGCAGACTGTTGGTAATTAGAGATAGCTCTATGAGCATCTGCTAGATCTCTTGTGTATTCAAAGCGCACTTTGAATGAATGTCCAAGATTGTTCAGTTGATTAGGCATGTGTGCATGGCCTTCAGGAGTGAGCTGAACTGCTTTCTGGTAGAATGATATCCCTTTGGACATGTCAGTGAGATCATGTGTGCATCCAAAGCGACCCACAAATGACATTCCAAGGTTGTGCAAAAAAGTAGGCATGTCTGCATGGCCATTGGGAGTGAGCTGAACTGCTTTCTGATGGGATGATATTGCTTTGGAGATATCAGTGAGTTCTCCTGTGTATACAAAGCAATTCAGAAATGAATTTCCAAGGTTGTTCAGCTGACCAGGCATGCCTGCATGGTCCTTAGGAATAAGCTGAACTGCTTTCTGGTGGGATGATACTGCCTCAGAAATATCAGTGAAATCTTGTGTGTATTTAAAGCGACATCGAAATGAAGTTCCAAGGTTGTTGAGGTGACCATGCATATTCACATGGCCCTCAGGAGTGAACTGAACTGCTTTTTCCTGCAATAATATTGCTTCAGAGATATCAGTAAGATCTCCTGTGTGTTTAAAGCGAATTTGAAATGAATATCCAAGGCTGTTTAGCCAAACAGACATGTCTGCATGGCCCTCAGGAGTGAGCTGAACTGCTTTCTGCTGTGATGATATTGCTTCAGAGATATCAGTAAGATCTCCTGTGCGTTGAAAACGGATTCGAAATGAATTTCCAAGGCTGTTTAGCCAACTAGGCATGTTTGCATGGCCATTGGAAGTGAGCTGAACTGCTTTCTGATGGAATGATATTGCTTCAGAGATATCAGTGAGATCTCCTGTGTGTTGAAAGCGATACATCAATGAATTTCCAAGGTTGTTCAGCTGAAGTGGCATGTTTATATGGCCCTCAGAAGTGAGCTGAAATGCTTTCTGGTGTAATGATACTGCTTCAGAGATATCAATGAGATTTCCTGTGTGTTCAAAACGACACCGAAATGAACTTCCTAGTGCGCTTAGCTGACCAGGCATATATGCATGGCCCTCAGAAGTGAGCTGAACTGCTTTCTGCCCATATAATACTGCTTCAGAGACATCAGTCTGATCACCTGTGTGCTTGAAGCGACTTTGAAATAAAACACTAAGGTTGCCCAGCCAAATAGGCATGTTTTCATGGCCCTCTGGAGTAAGCTGAACTGCTTTCTGCTGCCATGATATTGCTTTGGAGATGTCAGTGAGATCCCCTGTGTGGTGAGAGTGATGCATATATGAACTTGCAAGGCTGTTTAGCCGACTAGGCAAATCAGCATGGCCCTCAGAAGTGAGCTGAACTGCTTTCTGCAGGAATGATATCGCTTCAGAGATGTCAGCGAGATCTCCTGTGTGTTTGATGCGATCCAGTAATGAAACTCCAAGATTGTTCAGCCAAGCAGGCATGTCTTTGTGGCCCTGAGGAATAAGCTGAAATGCTTTCTTCCAGGATAATATTACTTCACAGATGTCAGCAAGATCTCCTATTTGTTTGAAGCGACATAGAAACAAATCTCCAAGTTGTTTCAGCCGAGCAGGCATATCTAAATGGCCCTCAGGGGTAAGCTGAACTGCTTTATGCTGGTACACCATCCCTTTAGAGATATCAGTGAGATCTCCTGTTTGTTTGAAGCGATGCAGAAACAAATCTCCAAGGTCATTTAACCAAACAGGCATATCTGCATGGCCCTCAGGAGTGAGCTGAACTGCTTTCTGCAGAGACAATATTGCTTTGGAGATATCAGTAAGATCCCCTGAACATTCAAAGTGAAGCATCAACAAGGTTCTGAGGTTGTTCAACCAAACAGACATGTCTACATGGCCCTCAGGAGTGAGCTGAATTGCTTTATGCTGGAACATTATCCCTTGAGAGATGTCAGTGAGATCTTCTGTGCATTGAAAGCGATACATAAATGAAAGTCCAAGGTTGTTCAACCACTTTGGCATGTCTGCATGGCTCTCAGGAGTGAGCTGAACTGCTTTTTGATGGAATGATATTGCTTCAGAGATGTCAGTAAGATCACCTGTGCATTGAAAGCGAAGCATCAAAAAATTTCCAAGGTTGTTCAGGAAAGAAGGCATGTCTACATGGCCCTCATCAATGAGCTGAACTGCTTTCTGGTAGGATGATATTGCTCCAGAGATGTCAATAAGATCTTTTGTGCATTTGAAGCGATGTAGAAATGAATATCCAAGGTTGTGAAGGATAGCAGGCATGTTTGCATGGCTCTCAGGAGTGAACTGAACTGCTTTCTGATGGGATGATATTGCTTCAGAGATGTCAGTAAGATTCTCTGTACATTGAAAGCGAATAATCAACAAATTTCCAAGGTTTTTCAGCCAAGAAGATGTGTTTGCATGGCCCTCAGAAATGAGCTGAACTGCTTTCTTGTAGGATGATATTGCTCCAGAGATGTCAGTAAGATCTCTTGTGCATCTGAAGCGATGTAGAAATGAATTTCCAAGGCTGTGAAGGAAAGCAGACATGTTTGCATGGCTCTCAGGAGTGAGCTGAACTGCTTTCTGCTGGGATAATATGGCTTCAGAGATGTTACTAAGATTCCCTGTGCGTTGAAAATGCAGCATCAACAAATTTCCAAGGATGTTCAACAAAGAAGGCATGTTTGCATGGCTTTCAGGAATGAGCTGAACTGCTTTCTGGTAAGATGATATTGCTCCAGAGATGTTGGTAAGATCTTTTGTGCATTTGAAGCGATGTAGAAATAAATTTCCAAAGCTGTCAAGGCCAGTAGCCATTTTTGCAGAGCACCCAGGAGTGAACTGAACTACTTTTTGCTGGGATGATATCACTTCAGAAATGTCAGTGAGATTCTCTGTGAATTGAAAGAAAAGCATCAACACATCTCCAAGATTGTTTAGAAAAGAAACCATGTTTGCATGGCCTTCAGGAATGAGCTGAACTGCTTTCTGGTAGGATGATATCGCTCCAGAGATATCAGTAAGATTCTTTGTGCATTTGAAGCGATATAGAAATGAATTTCCAAGGCTGTTAATCATGGCAGGCATGTTTGCATGGTTCTCAGGAGTGAGTTGAACTGCTTTCTGCTGGGATGATATTGCTTCAGCTATGTTGGTATGATCTCCTGTGTATGTGAAGCGATATAGAAATGAAATTCCAAGATTGTGCAGGTAAGTAGGCATGCATGCATGGCCATCTGGAGTGAGCTGAACTGCTTTATACTGGAATGATATTGCTTCAGATATGTCAGTGAGATCTCTTGTAGATTCAAAGCGACACATAAATGAAGTTCCAAGGTTGTTTAGCCAACTGGGCATGTCTGCATGACCCTCAGGAGTGAGCTGAACTGCTTTTTCATGCAATGATATAGCTCTTGAGATGTCAGTAAGATCTCCTGTGTGTTTGAAGCGCTCTGCAAATGAATTCCCAAGGCTGTTCACTCTACTGGGATTGGATCTATGATCATCAACTGTGCTTTTGACAGGGATTTCAAGCTTTGAAATTGCTTGATTAATATCTGCCAAATTTCCTGTTAAATTATATCGCTCAAGAAATGAAACCCCAGAGTCATGGAGAAAATCCATGAATTTTGCATCATGAACAGGAACAAGCTGAGTGGCTAAGTCATAAGCCATGATGCAGTTATTGATGGCACCTCTACTCCTTGTTCGCCGAAAGCATGCCAGTAAAATGTGTCCAATCCCATTTAGAAGATGTGGTTTGCTTGCATTTATGTCTGGAATTTCAAGAACCATGTTAAGTGCCAACTCTGGGTCACTTTGAGCCAAAGCTTTAATTAAAGCTGCAGTCACAAATCAGAAAAATATCTTGGCTTTTGCATGCACTAGGTAATGCGTACTCTCTTTTGATTTTGCCAGGTATCCCCCACCCTGTTGCACCATGTTCTCCTTCAGTGGAATAATATAGAGTTTGAATACCAATCTCAAAGTGAGGCCTTCTGCTTCAGTCACCAATTCTTGCATGATTTCTGACAGTTCAAATGTCAGTTACAATGCTTTCCATTAATACTAAGGTGACATGCTTACGGTTGTATAATCCCACTTTGTCTTCCTGCTTTTCCAATTCAGTTTTCACCAGGTGGGCAATCCCAAAGTGTTCTGTCTCATCCCATCTAGCAATCAATGTGACTTCATTTGTCCTGGCATGCATCAGATTCATTTAGTAAATGTGATATAAGGTGTAGCAACTTACAGTGCAATAGCACCATTATGTTTCCACTCCTGTGAGGACATCTTCTCAAAATGCAAGATTTCACCCTGTTCCTTCTCGGAGCTAAAACACTCAACATCCATCATAGTTGGATTGAAGTGATCAGAATTCTCCAGAATGCATTCAATAGTGATATCTAATAATGGGTGAGAATAAATAGCCAAAGGCTTTGTTGTTGGCATCCTCACCTGTGATATGCCACTTACTGTATGGCACATTAGCACAGTGAAATAACTTTTAAGTGGGACATAACATACGCAGCTGGACCAATTGATGGCTGGGTTTCTGCACCCTGCACCTGTGGTAAGCTATAGGCGATAGTCAGAGCTTTCGTCTTGACACCACAAAGAATGTAATATAAACCTTGATACTTCCTCGTCCTCCCTCGAAGTATTATTAGATGGCATGTTTGTTAGGATGGATTGTTTGCAAAACTACTGTAAGTACTTCAAAAAGTTGGGAAGTTGTAGGGAATGGATGGGCGAAATCGACGATGGAATTTCTTATAACGGATCTCAACCGCGCATTGCACTAATACATGGACAGCCTTTCTGTGGCGCGGTATGCGGAACCCTCATATCCGTCTACTAGTAACTATTCCCGCTACTGATTAACTGTCACATACAGCATTTCTCCGACATTGTGCTTCGCCGATTTGCGCGGGAAAGCAACGGGAAAGCGTCATATTCTATCTAGTAAATCACGGTGTGAACGGAGCGATATCTGCTGCTTCCATCTACTAATATTGAGCGCTCAAATGTGTTGGAACGTGCCCAAGGTCCGGGTCCACGAAAAATGTGGGGTGTTTGAAAGTTGACGAGAAGAAGAATTCCATTTAATTTTTGGGTATTTATAAACATTATACATCTAGTTTATGTAGTATGGTCGTGCACTGCCCCGGTGAGTGGACCTTGCGGTCGACTCTGATTGATTCAGTACATCTATCAACAGAAACTACATACGGTGTTTATATTCTTTTGAGGCAGTGAGCGGAGGCCCCTTGTCTGTCGAGTATATACTGAAGTGATGACTTGATCGGCGGACGGCGCCAACGTCGATCTAGATCTTCAACCACTGGCATTGCTTTCTTCGTTCATGTCAATGCCTCTTCCGCCTCATAGAAACCCCAAGAAAAGGTCAGTGCTGTTTCTATTGAATTCACATCTTTCATTCGGACCCATCTTACTTTCAACAAGTACCTTATGGGCTCGAATGAAACACTGCCACATCGGTTGCCCTTGCCCTCTTTTTTTGGAGGGATGTGGGGCCGACGTTTGAACGGTTTGTGAGGATTCGACGGAGGTGTATGGACCCACACAACTGCTCGTTTTGAACCACTGCCCTTACAGGCCAGGCGAGGGCAAATAACCTCTCCTCGTGTTCTCCCTCAATGGTTGTTTCAGCTCCCAACGGCCCAGACCACCACACGCAGCTCACGGCTCTCCTTCGTTCTAGCAGCATGTGTCCACTTCCTCCCTCAACCTACGAATTATTTTTGGCTATCAACAACAAGTAAAGACCTTGACCTTCCTTGCTGCTGGCCTCAGTTGTTTATCGACACCATCTTCAATGTCGACCGTCGTTCAGCGTTTCCTTATCGCCTCATCAACTTTATCCACTTCATCAACGGCACAAACACCAACCATCAGCCAACTCGGACATATCAACATCAACCACGAGCCCCGCTCCTCGGCCAACACCGACCATTCTTCTCCACAGAAGTCATCTCCGCGGCAACTCGAGCCTGCGTCGACTCGAGCTTCATCTTTGCCGTGGTGGGATGTTGGCTCATCGTCTGGGTCGGCGAGGGCTCCTGCGCACGGTGCTGGTGCCGCCGCGTCATCTAGGGCCTTTACCACCCCTGCGAAAGCGGACCTTTGATTGATGACGATGCACCTGTAAGCGCGAATGCTAGGCAGGTAGGATCGTAACAGGAGGTTGGCTCGCCGTAGGAAGGTTTGATAATTGAGGGAGGCTAGGAAAGCGGAGTCGACATCACCTTTGGCTCAGAAAGGTTCGTCGCCACGGTGGTGCTATTCTTCCGAGACAGTGACGATATGGCCTCGCAGGAAGGAGATGGGATCAACGCACAGGAGAAGTTCGCATTTGATTGATGAATCGATGACGAATGGTCCCGTGCTGGGAATTAAGTGCGGATTCTCGCCGATTTTCTCCTCCGCCATCGATATTTGCGGCTCAGTGCGGAGCGGTGCAGAGCAGGTTTTCACTGGGCCTACCCGCTCACACCACAACCTCCATGGTACATAAGCTCTTGTCAACCAAGCGTGGCACCAACAGCCGTGGTTCGCCATTTCCCCCCGTCAACGCATAACATTGGAGAAGAGCTTGCCCACACCCTCGTTTTGCGTCGAACAGTTTGCGGCTTTCTTCTGGACATTGCCAACAGTCAGAGATTCCATTCTTGCGTGTTCTTCGGGCCCTCCAGCACCTCAATAACCGCCTTGTGATCTTTGTGCCACACGGCTCCCATACTTTCTCCGCCCGTTCGCGTACCGCGTGCACTCCTGCACAGGCGTCTCACTCAAAAGTGTCCCAACCACCCTGGATTTGTCGACTGCATGGTTATCGGACGGCAAGGATTCCAATCGCGTGCCCATCCCCAAGCCCTGCTCATAACCAGAGGTTTATTGCCCTATCCAGCGATCTAAACGATCCAAACGATCCAAAATATGTTTTTGCCGCTGAAAATTCCATCGGATGTTGATTCCTATCCATCCCATTCTCATTCCATCGCACCTTGCGCACCGATTGACCTTCAAGCGCGGCCAAATATCCGTTCTCGACGAGTTTACCAAAGGAAACGGGAGTATAAACGACTTCAGGAGGCCCCGTCAGTCCCTGCTACGAATTTCGACGCCATAAGGTATGTCGGATTCCTTCTCGCCCTTTTCAGTTGCGCTAAATATATCATTGGCTAAGGTGATTTTGGGTAGAATATACTGAGCAGAACTCGGCAGGTAAGTCGTCTAGGAATCGCATTCGTCGTTATCCATCTCTGAGCCCTCTTCTGCTCCAGAAATCTAATCGCCGTCCACGAGGGGGGAGTCCTCCGCATTTAGAAAGCCCGCCTGATCATCGAAAAATCTGATCGGAGAGATGGATCCCACTTAGAAGGATGGGTGTGGCTCCTACTAATGAACCATCTTCGCCGACGCTGTCCTCGACGTTCCATGAGGGGTCAAGGTCCTCACGAACGCCGAGCCTGGAGCCATGCGGATACCGACGGACGATCGGATGACATCGTCCCCTCCTGTAGGACTTGCAGGTGTTCATGCTTTACGCTATTGTGAGATTGGATAGGTCGGAAGGCAAAGAGAAAGAGAAGGCTGAATAGCGAGCAGGAGAAGGGGGCTCTGTCGAACTTGGCGAATCATCGCCCCCTGCCAACGATGGATGGTTTGGAAGACGAACCATGACCATGACGGCATCGTTCTCATCTTTTGACCCTCTGCCGATTCCGTCTGCTTTGAATGTTCCGACTGAAACTCATTTCAGATCTTCCAACAAAACGAACCATTGACAGTTAAAAACCCGATACACACAGCCCCTGCCCAGAATTTTCCTAGCGGGAACCTCAGGAGCTTCAACCCGAATTCTTTTTGCCATCGTTGCCTTCGGCAGAGAAATGGTTGGCATTTTGCGCTAGGATTTGAGGATAGGTCAGGCGTCAATCAAGGGTGGTACAATATTAATAAACCTCTTGATAAGTGAGTCCCAACTATGTATGGTATTCTCTGACATTCTGATGCAATCTCCGTACCAGCCTTATTTTTCGATGGCTTGCTATTCCATGGTTCCAGTCAGAGCTGGGTGAATAGGTTCTCCACCGCAACCGAACTCCTCGGTACGATGCCAAAAAATTTCTTCCAAATCGAATTCGAGACAAGGCCAAGAAGCTCAACACAACGTAGGCGCATCGCCTTTCACTCAATTTACATGAATAGGCCTTCACCTCAAGGCCGAGTATGCCCCGCCTGATCATTACTAGTAAGTATTCCAGCTGACACCGTGTCGTAGTACTCTAATGTCCATAATAAAATTCGTAACTTACGGATGCGTAATGATTTTCGGATTAGTTATGTAAAAGCTTTGGGCCACCTAAGAACAGCTAATAATCATGATTGTTGGAACCACCAGAAATTCACATCTTGAAAGAAAAGTGTTATGCACAGCCACTAAGTCTGGACGGTTTTTACCACCACCATGTTTAAATTCGACTTCGACATCGACGACGCAGAGGACATCGATGGCTTGGAATATCTCGGAATCACACTTCCAAATAGCAAAAATACAATGCAACCCCGGTTGGATTCCTCCCCAGAAGTGCTGGAACCATTCTCCGAAATCTCCCTCACGCAACTCGTTCGTGCCCAACAATCTCTTCAGCCAAGGAACATCGAAACCCTGACTCTTGCATTTTTCCTATTCAATAACACGCCCAGCTAGACGCCCTTCCACGGCTGATATCCTATTCGTCGCTTCACATTCCGCTCTCCTCGTCCCGGACAGAGATCATCCTTTCCCGCCGAGATCTCTTCGACGCACGTTTTCAACTCATATCGGAAGGTGCTGGAGATGATGTCGATCCTGTATGCAGTGAAGAAAACGCGCATGGTCCCACATCATCGATAATGGATAGGAAAGCTCTCGAGTTCCTCGACGCTCCTTCCGATCTCGTTCCTGGAGTGTACGAAGGGGGGCTGAAAACATGGGAGTGCAGTCTGGACCTCGTCGATTATCTGGATGGATTGAAAGACACCTCTAGTTTCAAAGGGTTCCCTGGGTGTAGTATACTCGAGGCACGTTTCCCTTCGATCTTTACCTGAATGGGCTCTCACCCTTTCCTCAGTTGGGATGTGGAACGGCTGTCCCATCCATATATACCCTCTATGAAATCTTTTCCTCCATCAAGAGTCGCACTGATGGGCCCCAAACGGAAACAACACTACATTTACAAGATTACAACGCATCCGTCCTCCAACTGGTTACGCTACCCAATGTCCTCCTGGCATGGTGTATGTGAACCTCCCTTTCACTTTGATATTTATTCACCCTTGTATTAGACATGTCCACACAAGCGGATACATATCGCAGCGATGTCAGCGACTATGAAATAGCGCCACTCATCGATCCCTCCAATCCCGGCGAACTACCTATCACACCAGAACTCAAAGCCGCCTTCCTTTTATCCTTGCGAGAGCTCAACATAACCATCCAGTTCTTCTCGGGTTCATGGAACACGTTTAATTCACTCGAAACAATCGGTCGGGGTGGTTACGACATCCTTTTGACCTCAGAGACGATATATCGAAACGAATCTTTGCAACCTCTGATCACCCTGATGCGAACAGCATGCACGAGACATTCGGTAACACTTATTGAGAACCTCGTCGCGTCGCAGTTGAAGATAAATGAAGATTCTGGCGCAAAGGCGGCGGAGGGCGGCGATCCAGAATGCCTGTGTCTTGTCGCTGCCAAGGTCCTATACTTTGGAGTTGGAGGTGGCGTATCTGACTTTCTGAGGGCCGTCGAAGCAACTAAAGGTCGCGTTGAAACGGTACTGGAGCGGAAAGAAGGTGTTGGAAGGAATATCATGCAAATTTGGTGGACGTAATAATCGTTCACCGACAACGTATCCCCCAAAAAATATCAAGCTGCATCTGAAAAAAAAAAACACGGACGTTGAACCCAACCCTAACACCTCTCGCGTCTTGCGTATGATGAGCAAGATACCTGCGACACCATTGTGGCTGTATGCTCACAAGAAAAAGAAAGAAAGCAGGTGGACACATTGGGAATTGAACCCAACACCTCTCGCAAATCATAGATGGAATTTTGATATGCTAAGCGAGCGTGATAACCAACTACACCATGTGCCCAGATACACGTGTTTCCGAGCATGGCAAGAATTTCCTGGAGAGTAAATTACTCAACCTTTCTACCACAACTCCAGTCCAACTTCACTGCCAACGTCCCAAAAGCCACCCTTACCGATTCTACCCTCCATAATCTTTTCACCCACCTTATATAACCTTTTTTTTTTTAGTCAAATCAGGAATTCGAGGTACTTTAATTGGGCGTCAATCTCGGCACCTTACACATCATTGAGATTAATGGATCTCCATCGTTGCTCCATCGTACACCTCCATATCTGGAATCATATCAGACAGTTGTAGAGTTGAGAGTCTGCGCAGCCTTTATACTCACGTAGAGAGAGGGGCTCTTTGTCCAATTCTCTTGGGAGCTGAATGGCACATACGCTTCTTGTTAAGAGCTTGTAGAAATTTCTATCTAATGTGTACAAGAAAAATCTTCTTGTAATGGTCCGGAATCTTCAGGATGGTATGAAGATTGTCGGGCTTGAGAGCCATTAAGCAATCCTGACGTCCTTGGACATAGCTAGACCCAGAAACTGAGGCGAAGACACTTATACCGTCCAAGTAGTAGTCTCCTGTGGTGTCAGAAATGTTGGGAATCAGAAATTAATCAGAGTGCGATTCGCAGCGCGCTGTTGACCAGTAGATCTTAGGGCAGAAGAGTGTAACTACTTGGACCGTGATTCGCAGTGCCCGTAGAATGATGGCAAAAAGGACAGCTGAACAAAAATTGATGGACACATTGGGAATTGAACCCAACACCTCTCGCAGATATGTTTAAATGCTAAGCGAGCGTGATAACCAACTACACCATGTGCCCAATGAAAAGCTGATTGACCCTTGACTATCAATATCCAGTGGGACGTGAATTATTGAGATGTCCTTTGCTCCTGATTTTCGTACCTCAAAAAACTGGTTGAAGGAATACTCGATAATCATCCTTCTACGGTAGTTTTCCTGTGTTCTCCGTTCCGGTGTTCCTTTTAGGGCCGATTGCCAAACAACCTGTTTCCGGAAAGCACCCCCGTGAGAGAATTCTTCTTGGACGCGCGTCGCGTTCGAACCAATTTGGTGCCATCGACAACGACCATGTCAAAATCCCAAGACTTTACTATCAAAGTACAATCGGAAGAAGCAAAGAAGAAGGACAAGCCGCTCAATGACGAGCCCGACTTCAAAGGCTCCTCCAAACTTTTGAAAGATGCAAAGGCAGACGAGGGCGAGGAACTGGTGCGTGATGCATATTTTCTGTGTATTCCGTTTCTTAACCACCTAATCCATACAGTCGGAGGAGGACCAGGCCTTGAAGGAACAGCTTGAAATGTTGGTTGAGCGGTTGAAGGTGCAATGCAATCCTCTGACCTTCTGCAACCCGCGCTGACGCAATCTAACAGGAACCCAAGATGGAGCTGTATCGATCTGCCCTCGAGACGCTACGGACACTTATCAGAACATCGACCTCTTCAATGACCTCGGTACCCAAACCCCTCAAATTCCTACGACCCCATTATCCCGATCTTCAAGCACTTTACGAAAAATGGACGGCATCGGAAGACAAGGTCAGTTGCGTCCGGAATCTAATGAGTCCCAACTTATCAACATTCAGAGTCTCTTTGCCGATATCCTGTCTGTTCTGGCGATGACCTATTCCGATACACAACCCCGAGGAACCCTTCGATATCGCCTTCTTTCTGCATCTCTTCGACCCTCGGGTTCACCACTGGCGGATCCCGGAACCTGGGGCCATGAATACGTCCGTCACCTTGCAGCCGAGCTCGGAGAGGAGTTTTCTTTCAGAGAAGAAGGAGGACTCGAGGAAACGAAGGATTCCGATAAGGCAACGGATTCCACTCAAGTTCAACTTCCTGGAACAATTGAAGATCTCCGTAATTTGGCCAAGGAATGCGCGACTTTCCTACTAAACCACAACGCAGAGCCAGATGCCGTGGATCTGCTTGAAGAGATGGAGATTATCGACGAGATTACGGGACTGGTAGACGACAACACATATGGACGCGTTTGCCAGTACATGATTCGGTAAGAAGTTCAATCTGCTCTATTATGCGCCCAAAAGCTAAAATTCAACTTGAAGCATGGTAAATCTGCTACCCCCTCCAGACGACGTTCTCTTCCTCCGCACTGCTCATGCTATTTATGTTAAACACTCCAAATTCCCTGAAGCACTTTCCCTCGCTATTCGACTCAACGATCCGGAACTTGTCCGAGAGGACTTCAACACTCCCGCCAACCCGTAAGCCGCGTGGATTAGTTTTAATTTATCAAGTTTATACTCATTTGCGTTTTACAGCCTAATGAAGCGTCAACTCGCGTTCCTCATTGCTCGTGCCCAAATCCCAGTTGAATGGCTCCATCCACCCTCGGCAGACGACGAAGAAGCAGAAGAAGCAGAATTCGAGCCAGATCTACAAAATTGCTTGTATAACACCAAACTCAGTCAACACTTCCGCGACTTTGGGAAGGAGGTCGGTGTCGAGGACGCTAAGAGCCTGGAAGATGTGTACAAATCCCACCTCGAAAACACAAGTAAGTATTCTGAAATTTTGTTCAACGATTCAGCTGAGATTTTTGTATAGGACCGGGTATTTCCGCCAATGTGGATTCTGCACGTGGGAATCTGGCAGGAACATTCGTGAACGCGTTTGTTAATGCTGGTTTCGGAAACGACAAACTGATGGTCAATGCTGAGGAGGGCAACAGTTGGATCTACAAGAACAAGGATCACGGTACGTGCGCCTTACGGCGAATGAATCCAGCGTTCAAACTCAAACACGTTTGTCTGTAGGGATGATGAGCGCAGCTGCTTCTCTTGGTCTGAGTTTATTGTGGGACACTGACATGGGTCTCTCTCACATCGATAAGTATACATATTCGGCCGAGGAGCATATCAAGGTAAGATCTAATTGTGTCAAAGAATTCAGCTGTGTTGTATTGATACGACCTCAAGGCTGGCGCTTTGTTCGCGACTGGCATGCTGAACAGCGGCGTGCGAACTGACGTCGACTTTGCTCTCAACCTGCTATCAGAATACACAGAAAACAAATCCGTGCCTCTGAAAACGAGCGCCTTTATGGGCCTTGCCCTCGCCTACGCTGGATCGCATCGCGAAGAAGTTCTCGCCCTCCTCCTTCCACACGTCGCAGATGACACGGTATCAATGGAAATTGCTAGTATGGCAGCGTTGGCTCTTGGATTCGTATTCGCGGGAAGCAAACACGGAGATGTTTCGGAAACTATCTTGCAAACGCTGATGGAGAAGTATGAACGCAGTGACAAGTCACTGGACGAGAAGTGGGCCAAGTTCATGGTGTTGGGATTGGGACTGTTGTACCTCGGTTTGTTCTTCTGGTGTTCAGCTCATCCTCCTTTTGGTTGACATGTACAATAGGTCACCAGGACGCATCCGACGCGACAATCGAGACTCTCAAGGCTATTGAGCACCCAATATCGAAGACGGCTCAAATTTTGGTTGAGGCTTGCTCTTTTGCCGGCACTGGGAACGTTTTGAAGATCCAATCCATGCTGCACCACTGTGACGAACATGTCAACTCGAAGAAGGAAGAAACAGATGACAAGAAGGACTCTAAAGACGATGGCAAGAAAGACGATACCTTCCAAGCCTTTGCTGTGATCGCTATTGCCCTGATTGCGATGGGTGAGGATATCGGCGCTGAAATGTCTCTCCGCCAATTCAACCACCTCGTACGCAAACTAAAACACACTCATCCTTCTTCGCGGAAGCTGATGCTGCATTTGTAGATGCATTACGGTGACCCCATCATCCGCAAAGCCGTGCCTCTAGCCATCGGTCTTGTCAGCGCATCGAATCCTCAACTACCCATCCTCGATACCCTCTCCAAGTACAGCCACGACAACGACCTGCAAGTCGCCATTAACGCCATCTTCGCGATGGGTCTCGTCGGCGCGGGAACGAACAATGCACGTCTCGCGCAGATGCTAAGACAGCTTGCTGGGTACTACCAGAAAGAGCCGGATTCGCTGTTCATGGTCCGCATCGCACAGGGATTGGTACATATGGGTAAAGGAACGATCGGGCTCAATCCCTTCTTCTCTGACCGGAGTATCATGAGCCGACCAGCGGTGGCGGGTTTGCTGGCGACTCTGACGGCGTTCATGGATACGAAAGCTTGTAAGTTTTGTCAATACATTACTAAAAATATTAATCCTGATTTTAACACCTCATCTTTAGTCGTTCTTGACAAATATCACTGGATGCTGTACCTCCTCACACCTGCCATGTATCCTCGGTTCTTGATCACGCTCGATGAGAATCTCGAGAACAAGCCGGTCACTGTCCGCGTCGGTCAGGTTAGTTACCTTTTGCGCGTCCTCCGTTCTTCGTGTACTAACCACCCGACAGGCCATCGACGTTGTAGGACAAGCAGGAAAGCCCAGGACGATATCTGGCTTCCAAACTCACCAGTCTCCTGTGCGGTTAGGGACGACGGAACGCGCAGAGCTCGCGACGGAAGAATATATCCCGTTCAGTCATGTCCTCGAAGGATTTGTGGTGCTACAGAAAAATCCTGGGTGGGAAAAAGAGGATAAGATGGAGCTGTAGATGCAAATAGACACGACACGACACGACACGACGCGAAATTTTTTCTGTTTACCTGCGGTACATCATGTCGAGGTTAGAACGGTCTTGCGGTGTTATTTAATTAAATTTTCCTTTCGTTCCATTCCACTATTTGGGTCGAAATTGTGAACAAGGTTCGGGTGTTTATCCATGTCAGGAAGCTATATCTTCGCATTGCACGAGTATTTGTATGTACGAGGAGATTTTCATCATAATATAAGAGGTCGTTTCAAATTGTATGCATCAGTAATCCTGCATTTTAGTTTTTACCGGTTTTTGAACCCAAAAAACCGATAAAAACCAGTAAAAACCAGGAAACTCGGTAACTTGGAGACCTAGGTCCCTTTTCCCGGAAACCTCATATGCTATATATATATGTATTACATAATAAGAGTACATACAACTAGCAGACGCCAGTGGGTCAATTGAACAAAAAGTGGTGGCCTTATATAACTAAAAGGCCTCAGGGTCAGTTCGCTAGAACTTTCCATCAACGTTGACAATCGGAACAAGTCGGAACAATGGAATATTCTACCGAACTAACCCTGAGGCCAGTTGATTATATAAAGGCCACCTCTCTGCGCACTTAATTCCCCACTAGCGTTTGCTAGTCCTAAACTTAATAGTATTAATGATAGTTATTATTCTAGTAGATTAAATCATTAAATATTGTTTCCAGGTTTCGAGAAACCCAAAAACCCCAAAAAACCAGTGGAAACCCGAAACTAAATTGACAAATTGCTGATGACTGGTTCCTTTGCACATGGTGTACGCGGGTGAAATTCCCTGTTTGCTTAGTTATTCCCCCCATAGCGCACATGCAAGTTAATTTTGGCTTCCTCATGGCTTTGGCGTTCTAAAAATCGCAAACGCTGCATTGCCCGCCAGCTGCGCAACTTTATCTGGTTGGGTTGGTGTTCAATAAAATACTGCTACCCATTTCTATGTCAACACCAAACATCTGGTTTCTGTTTCGGGTAATCCACCTACCAATAAGGGAAGACGATGATACAAATGAAAGTCTTTCCCCTCTTAAAAACTACTTTCTCTCCACATTTGTATTCATAGCATTCTGCATGTGAACAACCAACTTGCTGTACAGTGTACACGCGGAGATTGGTCAATGGCGTAATTGAAGGCCCCATCTGTATGTGCATATGTGAAATAAACATTTCAGAAAATCAAGTTACGCACCCAAGAGACGGCTCCAGCAGTATATAGCGAGAAATTCCGCCGCTTGTGGGATAGTTGGTCCGGTTTAGACAAATGACAGCTTTCGGCATTCTGGTATCACGCTTCATCGAACGGTCGCATTGATGCCCCGTCAAATACGATAAGGAAGTGAGATGGAGGTTTAGGAATAACCTTCTTCCATCCGTACTCGTTGGATCAAGTCGGATCTAAACACTTGAAGTCACTAGATATATAATATGAGCCCAGATATCGGATTCTGTATCTCAAGTACTCCTTTACTTGCTCAAACCACGATGAAGCTGCTTCATGTTCTTTCATTTGTCATCCCATTTCTGCTTGCATCTCCTGCGTCCTCCACTACCGCTGTCTGTTGCATAGCAGTAACTGGAGGGTGTACCCGCCAATTAAAAGGGCCTGTCCCCGCAGAAATCGCAGCACGGCTCGCAGATCCGGCGCTCGAGGTTGTTAATCTGGCAGGGAATCCAGTAACACCAGACCTCTGTTGCTGCTTTGCGGGCAGCGCTGACTCATGTGCCACTCAATGTGACGTGAGTAATTCTGTCTCTTCTGGTCTATTCGTATCCTTACAACTTCTCAGCAGGTCTGATTGTTGCCAGCGAGATATAATGCAACATACTTGTTCGTCATTCGCGAAAAGCAAAGACCAGCGTGGACATAGTTAGAGGGATCCTATCCAACCTGTAAATATGTGTACCAGCACACGTTAGCCGCGATATGTACAGTTCCAGGTCCATGCAGTGATTCCCGAGAGTGGTTGGCTTTTTTATCGACTAGAAACCAAAAAATATTGTCGCATGTTATTCATTTATTTCTCGGAAAATGTGACGAGCGACAGTGTCTACCGCCTGAGTCGACGACAAATAGAAATGATCAATATCCAGCAGAAAAAAGAGAAAGCAACGGACCACAGCATGATATCTTAGATTCTGTGTAGACAAAAGAACCTCGGGATAGAGAGATACAGTAGGAAGGGGCGTCCGCCATATTGACCAACGGCCGACTGAGATGACAACAGCTTGAAAGAGTTATAGAAAGAGTACACAATGGTTGAAAGATAATGATTACGTGATCATGATCATGTGACTATTCACAAATTGAATTGACTTCATTCAACCGTCGCCATCCATCTATTAATTGTGGAGGATTTTCAACCCCCGCAGGATGTTCCGAACATGCATCTCAAGCAGTGGGCACGCTTTCCATTTTTCAGTCTCAAAATACTAATTGGTATAGGTTCACGGGTGGCTTCATCCTCGACAACTACATGCACTGCATCCCTACACACCTCTGCCGTCCTTAACGCGTCCAAAAAGTCTAGTCTACGTACCAAGAAGATAAACCTGGCCAACACCGCACAGCGTCTCAAAGAAGCTGCTGCTATCCGACCCTCCGTCGTCCTCGGCACACGCCCACACGAAGAGGCCTCAAAATGGGCCAACTGCGACCTGGCAAAGGTCATCATCAAGGAAGCCGACTTGACCTCGACGACCGCTATGAATTCCAAGGATTTTTCTATCGGAAGCGTGGACCTGCCAAAGGAGTTTGCATTCGGC
>Ga0307513_10003060_pt1 | contig 22801 bp, 13 predicted proteins | sample 15_EM_MG_FD_202174 | JGI IMG/M metagenome (GOLD analysis project Ga0307513, IMG submission 202174) | Populus trichocarpa ectomycorrhiza microbial communities from riparian zone in the Pacific Northwest, United States - 15_EM | ecosystem: Host-associated > Plants > Roots > Unclassified | place... | reverse complement strand
TCCGCTCCCCGCTGTCGCCCCCCCTCCCCGGCCGCCCGCCCCCCCCGCCCCCCCCCCCCCCGCCGCCCCCCCGCCCCCCCCCCCCCCCCCCCCCCCCCCCCCCAGTTCATTCTAGGACTGCATAGATCTCTGTGATATCCGTATAGCGGTACCATTTGCTACGGTGGAGTGGGGTGTTGGGCACAGTTGTGAGTTGAAAAAATAAATAGATTTCTTATGTTAACAGCTGATCTGTGGGTGATCGTGTCGTCGAGTGAGATACTATGAAGCCGAGGTTTAGGGTTTGGTCGCGCTGAGAGCTTGTGAACCGGGGGGGGGGGGGGGGGTTGGTTGCATTATCCTGCCTTTGGCTGCTTTCGATTGGGAGTGCACCGAACCCTGTGCCGCCTGGGCTGCTGCGGTGCGGTGGGAGGGCCTTCTCCTTCTCTTGTGTGAGGTACCCTGGAAGGGTGGACTCAGGACTGTGATTGGCAGGGGGTTGTGGAGAATGCTCTATTCTTTGGTTATTATTGGACTAAGTGAGGGGCCGGAGAGGTGCATGGGGGAAATTTGATTCTGGGCAACAATGCCCTGCGAGCACCATAGGATTGGGAGTTTAGCAGTTGTGATCCCTATAGGCGTTTGCCTATATGGCATGCGGTTGTGCGGATATGCGGACATGCGGACACCCGGCTATCTAGTTATGTGTGTAAGAGATATGTGGTTATGGGGTAATCTCTTTCGAGGTTCGGGGTGTTAGGCACTTAGCAGTATCATATTATGATAGATTACTGTTTCCGCATCCTATGACCCTGGGCATCGTATATCGCTTGATAGACATTGCCGTCGGGTATTAGTATCGGGCATTTAGTTTTATGAGGGTTCTTTCAAATCTTATGCCATAAGGAATCCGCCAGTCAGTATAGGGCATAAGCCTGAGGGATCATGGAGGATAATGAGAGATCAAGGTGGTTCTATATTTCCTGAGAATCACTAGGGATAAGGATTTGGTGGCTCAGCATATCTCTTCAGAGTTCGTTGAGTTTCGGCAGTTTTGGTGTTAGTTAGATAAAGATATATATCTCCTAGCATATTCTCTACTAGCTCGATAGATAGAGTGGCATGTTAGGCGGGTGGCCCGCTTAAACCTCCCGTTAAGCTAAGGCAAGACCTCATGTGGATCTGTCGTAATGTGGACTGAGCCTCCCTCAGAGATTCCCCCAAGTGGTATAGTTTGGTTTGCCCACTTATTAGTAGCCTAGTCATAAGTGATTAGCCAGTTATGCTCCTCTAAGTCCGTTATCTAGAGCGATGTCCAATTTACCGAGACGCAATCATCGCCTGAAAGCAAACCCCTCTTTTATGATGGTCGTACTGCCACTGGAACAGGTAGCCACCTCAGAGCGTATTATACCTGATTTTCTACTCTCTGAATTCTTGTCGCTAGATGGTCAAAACATCACGCTGTCCCGGAGGTGCTTTTGGAAATCCCACCCGACGCTAGACGGCATCGACAGGGGTTAAAATTACATGGCCGCAGACCGTGAGCCCGGCAGCCAGAGTTGCAAATTTCATCTACCTCGACTCAAGACAGGACATGAAATGATAACAATATCTGTAAAAAAGTAAATAATAGGATCGGTAGAAGTAAATAAGTGGTGCGTCACTCCAGCCTTCATTCTCTCAGGTATGCTCCTGGATAAACCATTGAAGAAATTAGAGTCCAATAGCCTAGACTGTTGATGTAGTGGAAGTCATAGCAGTAATGAACTAGCTGCTAGATAAATTATGTGGAGTTGGAAAGGGTACTCGTACGAGCCTGGTGACAAAAGAAACGGACCCCCCCACCTTTTACACCAAAAATGGGCCTTTTCACCTCATAAAATCACACGCAGTTGCTTTGCGAAAAAAATATTAAGATTCCTCAGAGTCTTTGGACCCGTCTATATATTATCATTTATATGTGACAAGCTCTGTTAGTTAATACCCATAGTGCAATACCAGAAATCATGATGGTGGTCAAGAGGTATCATACCTGAAATTTTGTATGAGTGTCCCATACAAAAGGTACATTGCAACCACCTCCAATGACAATCCTGGGCCCTCAATCCCTGTGAGAGAATGGGAAAATTCTCATAATTTTTACCTGGAAAGTTTAAATCTATCAAGCTTTGGAATGGGTTATGAATGTCCAAAGTCAGCCATTTTTGGTGTAAAACGCGGGGGGGGGGGGGGTCGGTTTCTTTTGTTGCCAAGGTCGTACATGAGTTGCAACACAGGCTAGCGTGCTCACGGTCGGGTAATTTTGACCTCCGTCGATATGGGCTCCCAGCAACGACTTGGCCCGGACCTGTGCTTTGGATGGGATACTATGCGAATGCTTCTGACCAGCGACCCTCCAATAACCCCGCGGCCCGCGCAGTACAGTACAGACATCTATACCGGAAATCTTGGTCACCTCTCAAGCCTCCCCGCTACGACTAGACTGTTGGGCTTGGCACTCACTTAAGCAGCAACTTTAAGATAAGGGGTGCCGGAGGACCACGTAATTTTGAATAGAAAATTGAAAAGCTTTGAATGATACCACCAGTACCGGTATCAGGTTCTTAGATTTCTGTTGCTTTGGAATGTGTCGATGAAGAAGCATGAAGTAGAATAACTGACTTGGATTCTGCTGCATGCCAACCGACCGGTACTCACACTTTTGACGTGAGCAGCGCTTGAACTTTTGTGTAACACATTTCGGATCCCGTGACTGGAGAGGTGTCAGTTACGGTAGGCGCAAGGCTTTGCGATCAGCCCCGCGCTTTTCCTCACAGTTCTTTAACGGCACCCAAGTTAGTCAACGCCTTGCTCTCGACAACATTCAAAGCAGTGAGAATAGAAAAATGTCACAAGCATTCAGCAATAACCATAGCTCTTTCAACATCACTACCTTTAACTACACTACCTCGGAAAATAGGTCCGAAATACTCGCCTGGCTATCCCCACTAGAGCCGCGGGTACGGCATCGAGACATCGGAGCCCAGCGGGTGGACGGCATAGGAGCCTGGCTACTGGAAACTAAGGAATTTAGACACTGGCATGATGACAGTAGGGAGGATGGAACTTATCATCCGACCTTATTCTGCCACGGCAATCCAGGAGTGGGAAAGAGCCATATTATGTAAGTGAGGGGGGTCAAAGAGTGCCATAGTGGCTGATAGGTTGCGATAACAGGTCACTAGTTGTAGACAGGCTGTGCGACGAGGCCGTCAAGGAGGATACAGCCGTTGCCTGTTTTTACTTCGACTTTGCTGCTCGGAATGAGCAGTCACCAGAAAATATGCTTGGCTCGTTGCTGCGACAGCTGGTCAGCGGACCTGGGGAAATTCCTGATGTGGTAGCCCGGGGCTTTCATGAAGAGAAAATGGTTATTGGGGGTAGAGGGCTTCAGGTTTCGGGAATTTTGAATATGTTTCAGACCATCGTAGCGACGAAGCGAACGTTTATATGTGTTGACGCACTTGACGAATGTGTGCCAGAACATCGAATGGTCGTTCTCGAATCATTGGGGCAGATTCTTCAAGGGTCGCGGTGTACACGCATATTTATGACAGGAAGATCACAAGTCCAGAGTGAGGTCGAGAGGAGATTGGGTGGGGCGGCTGCTTTTATCTTGATACGAACTATGGAAGACGGTGTCCTTCAATTTCTGCGTGAGAAACTAAGGAAGGATACTAGACCGGATGTAATGAGCAGCGCATTGAAGGCAGAGATTATGAAGAGCATTCCCGAGATAAACGCCGAAACGTAAGTAGAAATGAATACTAGGGAGGAGCCGGGCTAAGTCGACGGCTGACATATCCAAACCTAGATTCTTACTTGCTTCTCTCCACATCAAGGCAGTCCTGCGAGGGGCCACGATTTCCCGGCGGAGAAACGCGCTTAAAGCAATAAAAGATGGATCAGGGTTAGGGGATGCATACGGTGTGACGCTGGAGCGGGTAAGAGTGCAGGATGAGGAAAATATAAGACTTGCGATGGCCACTCTTACATGGGTCTGTTATTCGGAACGACCATTACAGGTGGATGAGTTGTGCCATGCACTGGCGGTGGAGATTGGAGCAACAGAGTTTGACCCCGAAAATGTTCCCTCGATTGGCACATTGCTCCACTGCTGCCAAGGCTTAATCACGGTGGATAAGGAAGCTTTGACAGTGCGGTTAATTCATCATACCCTCCGGGAGTATCTTTGCTCTCATCCAAGTTTCTTCAATAAACCTCACTCGATTCTTTCAGAAACCTGCTTGACCTACCTGAACTCACAGCAGGTCAAGGACCTCCCACCCTATCCTCTCCCAGATCACCAAAGCGTCCCGTTCCTTAACTATTCTTCGAGATACTGGGGAACACATGCAGGAAGGGAGCTCTCAGATCATGCGAAGACCCTTGCGCTGGAGCTCTTGACCCCTTTCGAAGACCATGTGTCCGCTGTGTCACTATTGAAGCAAATATCACATTCCGGGTATACCGAATACATCCATGCTCCTCTACTCTTCTCTGGACTACACTGCGCATCGTTCTTCGGGATTGTTGAACTGGTGGCTGCGATCATAAATACTGAAGGTTGCGATATCAATCAACGAGATTGCACGGGTAGTACACCTTTGGCATTGGTGGCGAGGAATGGGCACGTGGGAGCCGCTGCCCTACTGTTGGGACAAGAAGATGTCGACCCCAATCGCCCAGGCACGTATAATCGGACGCCGCTCGGATGTGCTGCTGTTGGTGGGCATGAAGGGATGATCAAGTTACTGCTAGGGCGGGGGGATGTCGACCTCGATCGCCTGGATGTGAATGGTCGAACACCTCTCGGATGTGCTGCTTTTGACGGAAGTGAGGGGGTGGTCAAGCTCTTACTAGAACGGGAAGATGTCGACCCCAATCGGCTAGATGTAGACAATCGTACACCACTCGGATGTGCTGCTTTCGGGGGACATGAAGGGGTGGTTGAGTTACTGCTAGGGCGGGAAGACGTTGACCCCGATCTCTCAGGTATGCAAGCTCGAACACCACTCCGGAGCGCTGTTATCAAAGGCTACGAAGGGGTAGTCAAACTGCTACTAGAGCGGGAAGATATCGACCCCAATCGGCCAGATGAAAATGATCGAACACCACTCGGATGTGCTGCTGTCGAGGGACATGAAGGGGTGGTCAAGTTACTACTAGAACGGGAAGATGTCGACCCCAATCTCCGAGATGCTGGTCATTGGACGCCGCTTGGGAGTGCTGCCGCCATAGGACATGAAGGGGTGGTCAAGTTACTGCTAGGGCGGGAAGACGTTGACCCCAATCTCTCAGGTATGCAAGCTCGAACACCACTCCGGAGCGCTGTTATCAATGGCTACAAAGGGGCAGTCAAGCTGCTACTAGAGCGGGAAGATATCGACCCCAATCGGCCAGATGAAAATGATCGAACACCACTCGGATGTGCTGCTGTCGAGGGACATGAAGGGGTGGTTAAGCTACTACTAGAACGGGAAGATGTCGACCCCAATCTCCCAGATGCTGGTCATTGGACGCCGCTTGGGAGTGCTGCCGCCATAGGACATGAAGGGGTGGTCAAGTTACTGCTAGAACGGGGGGATATCGACCCCAATCGGCCGGATAGGAATGATCGAACACCACTCGAATGTGCTGCTCTCAACGGACATGAAGGGGTTGTCAAGCTACTGCGTGGGCGGGAAGATGGCGACCGCAATCGCCCTGACGGAAATGAGCGAACACCACTCGGATGTTTCGCCATCGAGGGATGCGCAGGGGTGATCAAGGGGCAACCTGAAGACAAAGGTGTCTAACCCTACCGGCCGGATAAACATAGCCCTACACCGCTCTCTCATACTGCTCGGAGGAGCCATGCGAGAATTGTGAAGATATTTTATGCTCGGATATCCCTTGAAAACCCGGTTGGGCGGTGGCCTCACCAGCTATAAGTCAACCATCATATAGCAGAAGCACTAGGTGCCCACTCTACTATGCCCAAATCGCACGGGATTCCTTGTTTTCTAGCACTGGCTTTTGTCAACCTCTAATAGTCTAGTATGCGCTGCCCTAGACATTACCGCCTTCCATTCTTCTCTTGTACGTTCTTTACATCAGTCCTGTAACATGATCTCGAAATTCCCCGCTACTGTTACTGCCGCAAATTCCATATGTATTTAGGCATACCCTTCTAAACCCTCTAGATACATGCTAGTGTTTACAAATAAAGTCTCACCAGCTTCTGTTTCTTGTGTCTAGCGCACAGCGGCCGGCGGGTTATCTCATTTGTTAACTTCCATCATTAATCTTGATTCTAATCCCCTGGTCCAATTTATTCCCTGTTGCGGGATCCCCTCCACTCTACTTCTTCCTTGTTTATTATTTCCTCCTTCTTTTCTCTTGCTAAGATTGAATAGATGGCTAGATGGACAGATAGATAAACTGCGTATAAATTTCTCTTCCGATACCTGACCTAGCGTAGGCGTTCCCGAACTTATCATAAGCAGACTCGGCTCCAGGGCCTGTGATTTTGAGATATATTATTCTAGCATCGATTAGCACTTGAATTATTCACTCATCCGAAAGTATCCCCTGTTCCCCTTCCCAATCCCTGGCAGGGAAAATACGTTCGATTGGCCCTGCTTTACGGCCTAGTAAATTATCCCTAGCCATATGATGTCCGAGCAGGACCATTAAATTCGCCCGGAGGCAGCGTCCTAGTGAACTGTAATTATACCCTAGTCTCAAATTCACCGCTAATGATAGGCTTGAAATTTTGATCTGCATGGAAAGTCAGAATTATTTATGTTCGTGTTGCGCAAATAATATTAGAGAATGGGCTGTTTTGAGAAGGTATTTCCTAGGGAACTTCGAAAAGTACTAGTCTACAATTAATCCACGGGGTTCGGATATAGGCCGACCATTGCGATTTGGCCATCGTGCAATGTTGGGATGGTTGTCAACGACTAACTCTGTGCAATGCTACAAGTTATTAGATTACCGCGGCACTGCATACCTGTACCCACAACACATACCTATCCGCCCATTTTTGCCTTTAAACAGCTACTAAATTGTACTATGATACTACTAACCATGCTTGACGATAACCTGCCGGGCAGTGCTATGGTACCGTATTGTCCCACACATTGTGGTGCCCGAAACCATAACTGGAAGTTTCTAACCTAAAATTCGATATCCTCAATTCATCGACTCCAGAAGGTTTTAGACTTCACCTCCGAAACAATTCGATGAACCGCGAGTGACGAGCCGTGAAACGAAACGAAACGCCAAGCAACTCACAACGGAAACGATCGCACACTCAGGGGCGGGGAAAAGCTTTTCACTAACAACCACAGTCTCACGCTTAACGACACCTCTCGATACCCGATGCCCAACTAACTAAGGGCGATCACAGTAGTATATATCAATCACAAAGACATCATATCCATCTATGAGCCATAGTGCTGCTCCATGTGAGTCCTCTTCTCACACCATGACTCCCGGGCTGACAAAAGCAACACAAACTCTCCCACTGCGGCCGGGCTTCTAGCTCTCTCACGCTGGCCTTACTGTGCTTCCATTTTTCTCCCGGCTTTTCCCCCAAAAGCATGCTCCAAAAACTATCGCGTATTTTTGCATTCGAAATGCTTTCCACAAAAACGCCCGAAGCCGGAACATATGCTCCAATCATCAGCGCATTCCCGAAGTCAAACAAGTGCATCCACGGAGGCTATCAAAACAACAAAGGAGGTATCGGGAGAGTATAGTGAGCAGCATCATTTCCAATTGAAGGTCATCCCGGATCGAAAATGAGAGAACCCGACTAGAGTTAACCCTAGAGCCTGGGGTCTGGCCAAGTGAAGGAGACGAGGAGGGTTAGAAACGGAGATAGGAAATTCAAGTGATGATGGAGATAAGCTTTCTGACACCATCATACTATGCTTACATTTCTGCCATGAGAATATTTTATCACGGCACTGGGATTAGTGATAGGAAATACTAGTATACCTTGTTTACTACAGCCCCTGGTTCCACCGGGCACCACCCGCCACTTCTTCGAGGCATGATAAGTGAGACTCAGTTTTATAGGGATTAGCCGCTGGAGTTAGACCAGATTGTGCTCGTCGAAGCATTTTATCCGGTGGACAAGATTGGTTGTCGTGCCGCTGGGGGGGGCAGCCCATTCTAGGACTGCATAGATCTCTGTGATATCCGTATAGCGGTACCATTTACTATGGTGGAGTGGGGTGTTAGGCACAGTTGTGAGTTGAGGGAAATAAATAGATTTCTTATGTTAACAGCGGATCTGTGGGTGGTTGAGTGAGATACTATGAAGCCGAAGTTTAGGGTTTGGTCGTGCTGAGAGCTTGTACACCGGGGGGGGGGTTAATAATATTATCCTGTTTTTGGCTGGTTTCGATTAAGTGAGTGCACCGAACCCTGCGTCGCCTGGGCCGCTGCGGTACGGTGGGGGGGCCTTCTCCTTCTCTTGTCTGAGGTACCCCGGAAGGGTAGATTCAAGACTGTGATTGATGTAGCTAGACGGTCAAAACATCAGGCTGCCTCAGAGATGCATTTGGATACGGCGGTATTTAAGGACAAAAGTACAGAAATGAAAAAGTCCACATGGCAACGGTTGCACCCGGTCAACTCACCTTCCTCACGCAAAGTAAATTATCCCTTCCAAAGCTTTAAGGGCCCGTTCGGTTAATAATTGACCGTTTATCTACCGTTCCAGATATAACCGTTCACAGCCATGAACGGGTGGTTGAGATTCGGACTACCTCAAGGAAATCTGTTCAGTTAGGCAGATCGTTCAACTGACGACCCATGAGTCAACCTTGAAAAGTTTTCACCACCAAGCTTTTCATGCACCAGCTTACAATCACATTTTGGTTTTGAACCCCCAGCACCATCCATTACTATGGCGCGAAAGCGGACGAATATGAGTACAGAGGAAGCCCGTCCTCCTCCAAGTGTCCAGTTTCAAGTTTCTTCTTCTACTGAGCCAACAGTTCAGCAAACTCAGTCAACGCTGACAATCTCTCATCTGTTTTGTGATGAGGATCCTTGCCCAACACTAGCTAGTTTCACTATCCCGGATGCTTTCAACACAAGAAGCACCAGTGAGATGGAGCTGTTTGCACCTTCAAGTTCTCAGGTTGCGGCTTTCAGTTCCACTCTCACTTCTTCTACCATTCCTCCGGCTGCGCTATCCCAAGTACCAACTACCAAGAAGATGTGGGGAAAACCTGTCATTTGGACTCCAGAAATGACACAGGTAATGGTTCGAGAGGTTGTACAGCAAATTCATGCTGGAAAGCGTTCAGATAATGCATTCAAGTCTGAAGTGTGGTGAGAAATTTGTCAAGTGGTTGTTAAAATGAGTGAAGGACCGGCTGATACCCTTACGGGAGAGAAGTGTCAGTCCAAACTTGAGAATGTACTTTCCCTATATACTATTTGAATATTGCTCTTGACTAATTGTATTGCATTATAGTTAAAAAAGAAGTATGATGTAGGAACACGGCTGCATAAAATGAGTGGATAGGAATGTGATGCATTAAATGGTGCTTTGACAGCACCGGAAGAAGTGTGGAATGTGGAAATAATGGTAAGAAAGCACTCTCTAAATACATGTATATTTTATTAAAAATTGGAAAACATAACCATTGTCTGGGGTAAGATCTAGATTGCATTAGGAGAAATAGTTATCTGGTGTTTATCGACTTGCATGTACTTGTGATTGGAAGCATGTGTTAACTATTACCCTAGCGGGAATAGCTTGCATAATTATGTGCGAGGTATATGCCACCATGGGGGAGAGCATATATCCGAACCCAAGCTTCCTGAGAAAAGACTTCCTGGAGGCATCTGGGAGACTACTCAGGAACTACAAAGAGTTCACTTGTCAAGATATGGCTAACTGTTTGGAACGATGATTAGAGAACCAGTTCTCTACTCTTACTAATGCATACGTATCATGCATCGATAGATGAATATTGAACTTGATCACTTCATATTCATGATACTATTGGTATGTAGGCATTTAGACTGCATATTCCATTATAGTCAATCAGGACGAAGGGATCGAAGACTGACTACTGGTGGAGTGGGGACACCCTCAGAAGAAATAGCAGTGGGGAGATTCTCAGAGTCGAGCTGGGTAAGATTCAGGGTCAAACAATGTTCGCACTTTGTTCTGACGAACTGAATTTCTAGAAAGATACTTCTTTACTAGAGAAGTCAAAGTAGCGTGAACATTAGTATAAATTGTAGGGCTCTCCCCAATGGTTGAGAACATCATCAAGCAACGGAGAAGAGACCTTAACAATATTATAAGTTATTACGATATTCTTCTATTACTTTACCGAATAATTCATCTTAAGCCTTCCTGACCTATATTCCGTTGTCATGAATATCCTCAGTCTTGTTAGCGCGGAGTCCTACCGTGTTAGCTACCCTGCAACATTAACAGCCTGTTGTCTTGCAGACATGTTCGGCTGTAAAGGAATTTAGATATATGTCTTTGGCAAACTGATTTGAGCTTGTAGAGATTGTCGAAGGAGTTTCGGCGAGTGGTGATCAAGCATTGTATCCCAGCAGAATTGGTACCACTTTTTCGATTTTTTTGCCTCTTACCAAATATAAACTAAGGGAGCTATCAGCAGGTGACTCTCAGTCAAGTGAGACTACAGTAGTGTCTGATCCATCATCGGTTCCCAGTATTTCTATTTCCAAGAGGAGAAAGAGAAAATCTGTACCGTCAATTACCGAGAAAATGTCTGCTGCACTTGATCTAATTCTCCAACCAGAATCCAACTCTGAGCCACAGGGTAGTAGTGGGGTATCAATGGTTACAAGAGCAATGAGGAAGCTGCAGGAGGAATACAAGAACTGTGAAGGTTGGATGATGGAGGATTTACAGCTTGCATATGAGATATTTGAGAATCCTGTGAAAGCAGAAATATATTTAGCGCTGATAAGCCAAGAGGATCAAGAACTATGGCTTTGGTGTCAGTTAAATTGATTTCAATATCTACTGTCTGAATATTCTATTTTGTCTTTCCATGTATATTACGTAGTCATCCCACATCTCTGTTGCCATTCTCTCTCCCAATTCCACCATACTTCTATCTTCTCTTTGTGCTAACTCTTCCCTCATACCTCCACTTTGATTTCCACCTCCTGACTGTTCTATCTGCTGCTGCTGACTTCGTGCTTCATGCTCAGCATCTGCTTCCATATATATAGCATTCTCAACCCTATGAGCTCGGTAATGAATAAAGTTATGCAGTGCTACTAATACAAGTATAAGTTTAACTTGAACATTAAATGAATAGGATGGCATCTTGTCAAGAATCTGAAACCCTTTTTAAATACACGAAAAATCCACTCAATAACATTGCGAAATTGAGCATTCCCGAGATTAAAGAGTTCTTCCTTATTCTTGGGTTACTGTGCAGCCTTTGCCTGTTCTCGCAAGTGATACCTTACTATTACCCTAGCGGGAACTTGAATAGCTTACCAAATAATCAAGAGCCAGGTATATGGCTCAATAGGATGACCATATATCCGAACCTATGCTCCCGAAGTTATAAGCTTCCTAGAGGCATTTGGAAGATAACTCGGACCACTAGATAAGAGCACGTTTCAAGATATGTTTAGCTGATTGGAACGATGTTTGGAGAACACTACTCCTCTTACTCTAGTGGCATATGCATATTGCTGCATAATGCTTTGATAGCTGGATATCGGAACTGATCACTCCATATTCCATATTACTATTGGTATGTAGGCATTTGGACCGCATATTCATATATAGTCTATCATGACGAAGAGATCGAAGACTGTCTACTGGTGGAGTGGGGACACCCTCAGATGAAATAGCAGTTGGGGAGATTCTCTGAGTCGAGCTGGGCAAGTTTTCAGGGTCAAACGGTGTTCGCACTTTGTTCTGACGAACTGAATTGTTAAGAAGATACTTCTTAACTAAAGAAGTCGAAGTAGCATGAACATTAGTATAAATAGTAGGCCTCTCCCCCTGTGGTTAAAGAATCATCAAGCAACGGAGAAGAGACCTTAACAATATAACAACTTAGCGAGTTATATTCTAACTCTGTGATATTTGATTACACATTATTACCTTACCTTTATCAAACCATTACCAACGAGCCTTCCTGACTATTAATCCGTTGTCTCAAATATCCTTAGCCTAGTTAGCTCGGAATCCTACCGTGTTAGCTACCCCGTAACACTTACTCCTTTATAAGGTATAAGGCGGCCTTTTCACAGTTCATATCCTGCATGTGCACGATAAAACCGATCTCTCAACTAAAGAAAATTGTAAACCATTGTGTGCTCTAGTACTCGGGAATCCTTTGCCAATCCTTCCCAACCCAGCAGACAGTAAAAAGAATACATGTCCAGGGTACACCCTGGCAGCACAGTTTGGGATAAGGTGCCTTTTCGGTTCTGGAAGGGTGCCAGTAATTTGGCTGGTATTTGGGCCTCAATATGAGTCCCATCTATTGCTCCTCGCATATCCTTAAAGTATCTCATCTTATCCCAATCTTGTGCAATACATCCTGGAATTGTGTTGGTAGGTAGTCTGACAAACTCGGAATATAGAAGGAGAAGCGCATTGAGTACTTGGTGAAAAACCTTGGTGATCGTCGATGGACTATGCTGAAAGTGATTTTGTGCATCTCAGCTCTGCATATTATGGCCAACCATCCAGAGAAATATTCCAACCATTGGCTCAAGACTCATTCGTGACCTTCAAGTTCTCTGGGCAACCAATAGCTTTTTGCTTTGTAACTAGGCACACAGAGCTTGAAAGGTTGTTATTGGCATACGAAAAGTCTCAAAGAACGGTGCTGGAAAAGCTCATTAATTAAGGCTTCACCAGAGAGTGCCGATGTATTACAAGGTGACTTGAACTAATCGGTATGTCTATGGGTATAGACTGCCATACACACTATGAGTTGTCTTGTCAGACAATTTCGTGGGTGTCAGAGAGGAGCCATTTTCGGTATGGGAGCAGAGTGCAGAGGAGGGGAGAGACACTATTGTGGTCGTCAACAAGGACGAACGGCAGATGAAAAGGACCTATGGAGGTCCTTTTCATTTCTACTGTTCACACCCATTTTCAGCAAACGGAAGCATGGAAACCGAACACCAAATCAGCTTCCTGAACGGTTCCGTTGGATGGAACGGTTCAACCATCTCAATTCCCTACTCGAAAGGTCCGTTCAGCCGTTAGCCGAACGCATCCTAAGTGATATCGACCTTGACCGCTCAAAGTAAATTAACCCTTTCACAGCTTTAAGCGATATTGCCCTTGACTGCGTAAAGTATATTATCACTTCAAGTTCCACCAATTTAAGTAGTCCTAAGCTTTATTATATATTGTAAATTATCCCTGTTACGGGTGTAAGCTTCATGCAGGCTTCCGAACAGGGTTCCCAATAGTCCGACCGGTCAAGTCATGGAAGCAGGACCAGGCTAGCCAGTCCTCGTTGATGTAAATGACTTGACCAGACTAACTCAGGTAGTCCAGTCCAGTTTACACTAGTCCTGGACCAGTCTTTATCCCTTCAACTGTTTTCAAGCACTCGCACTAAGTACGGATACACCTCGTTGTGGAAGCGATTGGTGGTGAACTAACTGAAGAGAGCAAAGTTAGGAATAATTCTGACAGCTATGATGTAAGTATTATGATGGACGTAAAGGGTGCTAAGATAATTCAGCCCCTTTAAACACTTGACTATTTGGATAATAATTGTGATATGAAAAACTGTGTAGTGTAGGGCTCAGAATAGTGCTAAATGAGTACCGCTCAGCATGGCGATGATGGAAAGCAGGTTGTCTACGTAGATTTGCTCCCAACTATGGTACATGTCTAAGTACTTTTAATATATCTTGGGGTGTTGTCTATCATTACTTTTCCTGTATCAAGCGTCCTATTAGTGCCACGCTAAACGTGAGTGAGGGTCGTACAGGTTAAGGGATAAAAGATCGCATGAGAGTGGGAATGGCACCTGGGCCAACACTCGCTAAGAATAGAAGTATAGCTAGAGTAGTATCTTAAAGCTGCTTGCCACGTTATAAATCAACAGCCCCTCAACACAAGTTGAAAGAACATTCTGGAGAGGATAACATGTGGTGGAAATGCGATTACCCGATGGATAAGTGGCATCGAATACCTGTATTGTGGCATATGGTCATGTAATATCACTCACTTGTAGCACACAAAATAGTTTTGATACTTAAGAACCTATTTTGGCCACCCCTAATCTAAGCGAGGCACTATCCCCCCATATAATCCATGGAAACAATGGATTTAATTAAGAAAAGCTTTATTTGAACATAATATATTGTGATAAAAATAACATATCCTATTGCTTGGAGGACCTGGTCGGACCAGTCCTGGTTGAGTCGGTTTCGATAATCCTGACTGTCTAGTCGGTCTAATTTCAACCATGAGACTAGACTTGACTTTCGACCAGACCAGCTAGCCCAGTCCAGTCTTCCTCCGACCATTCGGAACCCTGCTTCCGAATAGTCTGACTGGTCTGTCTTTGATGAAGCTAATGGAAATCACAAAAGATGAAGGAAATGAAAGTGCAATCACGACAGATGCTGAGTGGAGCAATCAAGGAGGGCGAAACGGTTGTCTGAATGGCTACCCCCTCTCTAGCTACGGATAAGCCAGGAGATATATCTCTCTATCAAACTAACAACCACAAAGCACTCCTGAAACTCAACGCACTTTAAAGAAACACACGCAACTAACTAAACCTGATCCGTAATGATCACTGTTGTAAGCAATGGCTGGTATGCTTCCCGATAACTGCTGAAATGAAATGTGGGAATTCGGAGTTGAGCAGAATGGTTGGGATGAACAGATTGTCTGGAATGATATTGGAAGAATAGAATCGATCTGATGGAATGGAATGTACTGGTGGAAATGGTGTGAACAGGGCGGAATGTCGTAGGATGGCTGGAATGGGTTGATTGAGAAGTTGAAACGGATATTGTTTAGGTTATAGGTCCCTGATATAAAAGATAGTCGTCTATGGGTGTTCTTAGTATGAAAAGGCGAATAACTACTACGAAAGCTTTCACTCTTTACAACTCGCAATTCACAACTTTTCGGGTTATTTATTATACTTTATTTACTTTTTGCTATAATCACAAACAATCTAGACTTATTCTGATATCCCATGATCCTGCGTGATCCCAAGGCACATGCCCTGCCGTGTGCTAACACCCTTATGTCTAGTGACAAAGGGTATGAAAGAAACAATAAAACCAAATACCCGATACTTTATACCCTATGGCTAAACACATCAACGAACCGATAAAGTAAATATCCTATGCCTAGTGGCATAGGATGTGAAAACAACAACCTGTGGGAAAATACCTAACCGCTAGTAAAAGAACAAGAAACCACGTGCCCTGAACCGCTTCTCTCCTAGCCGCATATCTGTATAAATGCATATCCGGACAACTTGAACCCTCTAACCGCATGCCCCGATAGGCAATACAACGGTCTTGAGGGCAGGACCGTTTTGTCGGTCCACCCCGAGTTTAACAACCAGACCGGCCCAGTTCCTGTGGTCGGTCTATATATGCATACAAGGAATGCATGATAACTATTATAATAGTACTCCTATAGAATAGAGACATATTTGGCAAAGAAAAAGATCCTCTATATTCTACAAGCAGAATGAAGTCAGGCTTACTTCGGTATGGTAAGCCCTCTTTGAAGTCTTTGATGCTGCTGGGCAAGCTCAAGATATCGCACGCCGGTAGCATATAAATTGCGGGGACAACCCATTGCCAATTGGGCAAAGTGCACGAAGTATCGCTGAGAGGTGATGGAAAAAAGGTTGAGCCGGTCACCTTCTCTCCTGGAGGTCAGAGCTTGCTGCCCATGGGCCCTGGAGCTCCCAGCACCGAGTAGTAAATTGGTGGAAGTGATAATTTATTTTGAGCAGTGAAGGCCAGTATCGCTTAAAGCTGTGGAAGTGATACTTCACTTTGTGCGGTCAAGGCCAATATTACTTAAAGCTGTGAAAGTGATAATTTACTTTGTGCGGCCAAGGTCGATATCACTTACGGTAAAGTTTTGGAAGGGATAATTTACTTTGCGTGAGGAAGGTGACCGGGTGCAACGGTTGTCATGTGGACTTTTTTATTTCTGCACTTTTGTCCTTAAATACCGCCCTAATTTGGAAATCCCACCGGACGCGAGACAGTATCGAGAGGGGTTAAAATTACGTGACCGTGAGCCTGGTATCCAGTGTTGCAACGCATCTACCTCGGCTCAAGACAGGATACGAAATGACGATACTTGTAACAATATCGGTAAAAAAGTAAATAATAGGATTGGTAGAAGTAAATACTTAAATAAGTGGAGCGTCACTCACCATTGTTTATCTTCTCAAAGCATGCTCCTGGCTAAGACATTGAAGAAATCAGAGTCTAATAGCCTAGACTATTAAGGTAGTGGAAGTTTTGGCAGTAACGAACTAGCTGCTTGGTATAATGTGGAGTTGGAAAGGGTACTGAAAACAAAGAATTTTGGGTTCAGTGTATCTACTTTCTAAACGGCGGAAGTACAGAAAAACTACTATCACTTTCACGAACTTCCAAGAACTTCCAAGTAGAAAGGTAAACAGCACAAGCTTCAATCAATTCAACTTCTCTAAACTAACTAAACTACTTAACTGAAAAAAAGAGAAACAAATTCCCGCCACAAAGTAATCCTAACTAACCCAAGCCCACTTCCCTTTCACACAAACTGCAAACAAACGGTTCCTCCGTTGTGCTGCTCTCACAATCCACTTCGTTGCGCTCGACCTCGCTGGTTGGAGAAAGAAGAAAGAAAAAAAGATGGCGTGAGAGAAGAAAAACCTAACTAACACACCACCCCTGTCTGCCAAGCCCCAGACAGCCTCCCCCCCGCCAGAAGCGCAACAACCCTTAACTCCGAGATCGTGACTAGCAATACATCAAGCCCAAGTTATCTGCAGATAAGAAAAAAACTATAAAATAAGAAAGCCAAAATAAAAACGTGACAGTACTCGTACATGAGTTGCAACGCTGGCTACCGTGCCCACGGTCGGGTAATTTTGACCTCCGTCGATATGCTCCCAGCAACGCCTTTGGAGGGGATACTATGCGAATGCTTCCGACCAGCGACCCTCCAATAACCCCGCGGCCCGCGCAGTACAGACATCTATCGAAAATCTTGGTCACCTCTCAAGCTTCCCCACCTCGACTAGACTGTTCGGCTTGGCACCCACCTGAGCAGCAACTTTAAGATATGGGGTCCGAGGACCACGTAATTATGAATAGAAAATTGAAGAGCTTTGAATGATACCACCAGTACCAGTATCAGGTTCTTAGATTTCTGTTGCTTCGGAATGTGTCGAAGAAAAAGCATGGAGTAGATTAACTGACTTGAGTGCTGCTGCATGCCAATCTATTCACACTTTTGACCTGAGCAGTCCTTGAACATTTGTGTAACAAATTTCGGATCCCGTGACTGGAGAGGTGTTAGTTAGGCACAAGGCTTTGCGATCAACCCCGCCTTTCCTCACCCCCAAGTAAGTCCTTCAACCGCACCTAAGTCAATCAACTCCCCGCCCCCAACAATATTCAGAGTCGTGAAAGTTGGAAAATGTCACAAGCATTCAGCAATAATCATAACTCTTTCAACATCACTACCTTTAACTACACTACTCCGGAAAATAGGCCCGAAATACTCGCTTGGCTATCTCTACTAGAGCCGCGGGTACGGCATCGAGACATCGGAGCCCAGCGGGTGGACGGTATAGGAGCCTGGCTACTGGAAACTAAGGAATTTGGACACTGGCACGATGGCAGTAGGGAGGATGGAACTTATCATCCGACCTTATTCTGCGACGGAAATCCAGGAGTGGGAAAGAGCTATATTATGTAAGGGAGAGCAGATCCTTGTGAAGGGTCAAAGAATACCATAGTGGCTGATAGGTTGCGATCACAGGTCACTAGTTGTAGACAGGCTGTGCGACGAAGCCGCCAAGGAGGATACTTCCGTTGCCTGTTTTTACTTCGACTTTGCAGCTCGGAATGAGCAGTCACCGGAAAATATGCTCGGCTCATTGCTGCGACAGCTGGTCAGCGGACCTGGGGAAATTCCTGAAGTGGTAGCCCGGGGCTTTCATGAAGAGAGAATGGTTATTGGGGGTAGAGGGCTTCAGGTTTCGGGAATATTGAATATGTTCCAGACCATCGTAGCGACAAAGCGAACGTTTATATGTGTTGACGCACTTGACGAATGTGTGCCAGAGCATCGAATGGTGGTTCTCGAATCATTGGGGCAGATTCTGCAGGGGTCGCGGTGTACACGCATATTTATGACAGGAAGATCACAAGTCCGGAGTGAGGTGGAGAGGAGATTGGGTGGGGCGGCGGCTTTTATCTTGATACGAACTACGGAGGACGGTGTCCTTCGATTTCTGCGTGAGAAACTAAGGAAGGATACTAGACCGGATGTAATGAGCAGCGCATTGAAGGCAGAGATTATGAAGAGCATCCCCGAGATAAACGCCGAAACGTAAGTAGAAATGAATACTAGGGAGGAGCCGGGCTAGGTCGACGGCTGACATATCTGAACCTAGATTCTTGCTTGCTTCTCTCCACATCAAGGCAGTCCTGCGAGGGGCCACGATTTCCCGGCGGAGGAATGCACTCAAGGCAATAAAAGATGGGGCAGGGTTAGGGGATGCATACGGTGTGACGCTGGAGCGGGTAAGAGTGCAGGATGAGGAAAGTACAAGACTTGCGGTGGCCACTCTTACATGGGTCTGTTATTCGGAACGACCATTACAGGTGGATGAGTTGTGCCATGCACTAGCAGTGGAGATTGGAGCAACAGATTTCGACCCCGAAAATGTTCCCTCGATTGGCACATTGCTCCACTGCTGTCAAGGTTTAATCACGGTGGATAAGGAAGCTTCGACCGTGCGGTTAATTCACCATACCCTCCAGGAGTATCTTTGCTCTCATCCAAGTCTCTTCAATAAACCTCACTCGATTCTTTCAGAAACCTGTTTGACCTACCTGAACTCACAGCAGGTCAAGGACCTCCCACCCTATCCTCTCCCAGATCACCAAAGCGTCCCGTTCCTCAGCTATTCATCGAGATACTGGGGAACACATGCAGGAAGGGAGCTCTCAGATCATGCGAAGACCCTTGCGCTGGAGCTCTTGACCACGTTCGAAGACCATGTGTCCGCTGTGTCACTATTGAAGCAAATATCACATTCCGGGTATACTGGATACATCCGTGCTCCTCTACTCTTCTCTGGACTACACTGCGCATCGTTCTTCGGGATTGTTGAACTGGTGGCTGCGATCATAAATACTGAAGGTTGCGATATCAACCAACGAGATTGCACGGGTAGTACACCTTTGGCATTGGTGGCGAGGAATGGGCATGTGGGAGCCGCTGCCCTACTGTTGGGACAAGAAGATGTCGACCCCAATCGCCCGGGCACGTATAATCGGACGCCACTCGGATGTGCTGCTGTTGGGGGGCATGAAGGGATGGTCAAGTTACTATTAGAACGGGAAGATGTCGACCCCAATCAACAGGATAAATATGATCGTACACCACTCGGATATGCTGCTTTCAGGGGACATGAAGGGGTGGTCAAGCTACTACTAGAACGGGAAGATGTTGACCCCAATCAACAGGATATAAATGATCGAACACCACTCGGAAGTGCTGCTATCAAAGGCCATGAAGGGGTAGTCAAGCTGCTACTAGAGCGGGAAGATATCGACGCCAATCGGCTAGATGGGGACAATTGTACACCACTCGGATGTGCTGCTGTCGAGGGACATGAAGGGGTGGTTGAGTTACTGCTAGGGCGGGAAGACGTTGACCCCAATCGCTCGGGTATGCAAGGTCGAACACCACTCCGGAGCGCTGCTATCAAAGGCTACGAAGGGGTAGTCAAACTGCTACTAGAGCGGGAAGATATCGACCCCAATCGGCTAGATGAAGACAATCGTACACCACTCGGATGTGCTGCTTTTGAGGGACATGAAGGGGTGGTCAAGCTACTACTAGAACGGGAAGATGTCGACCCCAAGTGCTGCTATCAAAGGCCATGAAGGGGTAGTCAAGCTGCTACTAGATCGGGAAGATATCGACCCCAATCGGCTGGGTGTAGACAATCGTACACCACTCGGATGTGCTGCTCTCAATGGACATGAGGAGGTAGTCAAGCTACTGCTAGGACGAGCAGATGTCGACCGCAATCGCCTAGATAGAAATGAGCGAACACCGCGCGGATGTGCCGCTGCCGAGGGATACTAGGGGTGGTCAAGTGGCCGCTGGAAGACGAAGGTATCTAGCTCGACAGGCCGAATAAAAATGGCGGTATACCGTTCTCTCATACTGCTCGGAGGAGCCATGCGGGAATCGTGGGGCTACTATAGGCTCTGATATCCCTCGAAGGCCTAGTTGCGCGGTAGCCCCACCAGCTATGAGTCAACCATGATATAGCAGAAGCACTGGGTGCCCAATTTGCTACGCCCAAATCGCACGGGATTCCTTGTTTTCTAGCACTGGCCTTTGTCAATCTCTAATAGTCTAGTATGCGCTGCCCTGGGAATTACTGTCTTCCATTTTCCCCTTCTATGTTCTTTTTATGAGTCCGGTAACATGATCTCGAAATTCTCCGCTACTGTTATTGTCGCAAATCCCATATGTATGTAGGCATACCCTTCTAAACCCTCCAGATATATGCCGGTGTTTGCAAATGGAGCCTCGCCAGCTTCTGCATCGCGCAGCAACTGGTGGGCTATCTCATTTGTTAACCTCCACCATTTATCCTGATTCCAATCCCCTCATCCAATTTATTCCTTGTTACAAAACCTCCTTCCCTTTACTTCTTCTTTGTTTATTTATTTCATCCCTCTTTTCCCTTGCTACGCTTGATAGATGGATAGACGGACAGATAGATAAACTGCGTATAAACTTCTCTTTCCGATACCTGACCTAGTCTAGGCGTTCCTTTTTAACAACAAGGTTTTTCAGGCACAGCAGATTCAGAGTTCTGATGCGGATATGCGCCAATTGATTGCATAATATTATAGCAGGCATGAAAGAGTGTGACAAAGAACTTATCAAAGGAAGGAACAATCGAAAAATGATCGACTGCAGTGAAGCATAAGGAAAACGAAGGCGGAAAAATGATATGCGATGAACTGACAATGAACAGATAAAGGGAAGGAAGGACTGCCCTATATCCTTCTTGAGACAGGACCTTCCTCCATGGTACGCTTCCTGCGCATGCCTAATCTCTCATCAGTTTCTTCCACTCAGTCATTTCTGCTCTTTCTTGTCCGAGCCACTTCGGAAGTGGGACTGGAATGCTCGAGGGTATAGTTAAGCGGCCAGCCGAGGGCAGAGCATATAGCCGAGGATGAGGTTGATGTTCGGTTATCGTGAGTTTTCGTGTTTCAGTGCGGAGCCACCGACGTTTGATGCTGTTGCATTGGATATGCAGGGTCAATGTCGCAGCCGGTATTAAGCTAACTGTAGTGGAACAGTCCCCAAGAAACGGTGTGCAACAGACGATGGTAGCTGCGTTCCCTGTCAAGGGCGAATGGGAAAATATTCATGTGGTGAGCAGCCAAATTTCCAAAAGTTCCGGGAGCCATGATACGCAGAATCGGCTCTGAGCCTCTGATTTTGAGATGATATATTATCCCTAGCATAAATTAGCACTTGTATTACTCATTCAAATCCGAAAATATCTCCGGTTCCCCCGAGCCCCTTCCCAATTCCTACCAGTGCAAATAGATTGGCCCTGCCTCACCTGCCTAGTAAGTTATCCCTAGCCATATGGTGTCCAAGCGGGACCATTATATTAGCCCGGAAGCAGCAGCCTAGTAAACTGCAATCATACCCTAGAGTCCCAAAGTCACCGCGAACGGGCACGAAATTTGACATCCATAGAAAGTTACATTTATATTCGTGTCGTGCAATAGTGATCGAGGATAAGTTGTTTTGAGAAGGTATTCCCTAGGGTCCTTCAATAAGCACTAATCTATAATTAATCCTCGGGGTCGAAATACAAGCCCTAGTTAGCAGAAGCATGGAAAGTAGGAGTAAGGGGTGGAGGGTTGTGAGGTTACTAGATTATCGCCTGAGCAGATGTGTCTGTTTGGCAGCCGTGACAAGGCCGACAACTGCGATTCGGCCATTGCCCAATGTTGCGATGGTGGTAAATAGCTCTTCCATGCTGCAAATTATTAGTTTACTTCTGCACTGCATACCCCCACCTAGAGCTCCTACCTATCCGCCGATGTTGGCCATTTAAATAACTAATAATTTTTGTTATCCTGCTGAGAAGATTGGTTGTAGCACCGCTTGGAGAGGCAATCAATTCTAGGATCGCTATGATCTCTGTAGAATCCGTATAGTGGTACCATTTACTATAGTGGAGTGGTATGGGCACAGTTGTGAGTTAGAAAAAAACAGATTTCATAATATGCAAACAGAGTGTTGTAAGATGTCTTGATTCTCTGTGAAAAAGGGAAGCCCACCACTACTATCCTTTTTACCATCTCGGCAGGAAAGAGCTCCTAATATACACAATGGACTTAGCAGTCACACCGGACACTGTGTCCTATACCATATCAACCATTCTCCTAACATGACGCACTAGTGACACTTCCATCTCCACATTCATCTACTAGTGGCATCCGATGCGGTCAACCACAAGTA
>Ga0307513_10003059_pt1 | contig 22803 bp, 18 predicted proteins | sample 15_EM_MG_FD_202174 | JGI IMG/M metagenome (GOLD analysis project Ga0307513, IMG submission 202174) | Populus trichocarpa ectomycorrhiza microbial communities from riparian zone in the Pacific Northwest, United States - 15_EM | ecosystem: Host-associated > Plants > Roots > Unclassified | place... | reverse complement strand
TGCGACGATCGTGAGGTTCTCCGAGTGGAACGCGACGTCGAGCGACGCCTCCACACACTCGGCCTTACCGGAGAGCATGAGCACCACCGCACGCTTGGCCGTCACAACGGCGAGCGGTTCGAAGGTCGCATTGAGAAGTAGGACCCGGGACCCCGTCGGGAGCACGCCCGGGTAAGGCGAACTCCCCGGCATCGGCTCCTGGATGGAGTCGACGCCGTTGGGGTCGGGTTGTCGGTGCTTCACCTCGACCACCTCCTCGCGCAGATCAGACCATAGCGAGGTCGGGTTACGCACGTGTGATATACCCCGGCGTCCGCGCGCCCGGGCGCGTCGCGTTGATCACACGCGACGCTCAGGTGGCCGCGTCCAGCGCCTGCGCGACGTCGGCGACGAGGTCGGCGGTGTCCTCGCAACCTGCGGAAAAGCGCAGCGTGCCGGGGGCGACGGCATCGCCCCACCGCGCCCGCCGATCGGCGCTGCTGCGCAGCCCGCCGAAGCTGGTCTCGGACGCCACCAGCTGCGCGGCCTCGAGGAACCGGCCGACGGCGTCGACGGACGGGAGGGTGAACCGCAGGAGCCCGTTCCAGCGCCGCATCTGCCGTGCGGCCACGGCATGCGCGGGATCGGACGCGAGCCCCGGCCAGCGCACGTCGGTCGCGGCGGGATGGGTGAGCAGCAGCTCCGCGACGGCGCGGGCGTTGTCGGCCTGACGGGCCAGCCGCAGGTCGAGGGTGCCGAGCCCCCGGTGCACCAGCCAGGCCTCCATCGGCCCCGGCACCGCGCCGGAGCGCGCCCTGGCCTCGCGCAACGACGCGGCCAGCGCCGGGTCGCGAGTGCTCACGTGCCCCATGACGACGTCGCCGTGCCCGGAGAGCGCCTTCGTGTCGCTGGCCACGACGATGTCGGCGCCCAGCGCCAGCGGCTGCTGCCCGAGCGGGGTGCAGGTGGTGTTGTCGACGGCGAGCAGCGCCCCGGCGGCGTGCGCGGCAGCGGCCACCTCGGCGATGTCGACGACGTCGAGCCCGGGATTGGACGGCGTCTCCACCAGCACCAACCCGGCGCCGGACACGTCGGGGACGGGCCCGGTCGGGGCGTCGCGCACCCCCACACCGAGCGGGCTCAGCTCGGCCAGTGCCAGCGACCGGGCCAGGTAGTACCCGTCGGACGGGAGGACGAGATCGCCCTTCAGCGCCCCCAGCCGCAGCACCGCGCCGATGGCGGCCATGCCGGAGGCGAACAGCACGCACTCGCCGCCGTCGAGGTCGCCGATGGCTGCCTCCAGCGCCCGCCAGGTGGGGTTGCCGGCGCGGCCGTAGAAGTCGGTGGGCAGCTCGTTGCCGGAGCCGAGGTCGAACGTCGAGGACAGGACGGGCCCGGCGTGCGTCGGGCCGCCAGGGCCTGGGTCGGGCCGCCCGCCGTGGACGCAGCGGGTGCCGTCGCCGCTATTCAGGTCTGGGTGCACGACTGATCAGCTCCTTGCCCATCTCCGCCACCGAGAGCCCCTCGTGGCAGACCCGCCGCACGGCATCGGCGATCGGCAGCTCCACCCCGTGGCGGATGCCGAGCTCGCAGATCGACGTGCACGACTTCACGCCTTCGGCGACCTGTCCGTGGTTGGCCTTCTCGGCCTGGGCGAGCGTCTCGCCGCGGCCCAGCCGTTCCCCGAACGTGCGGTTGCGCGACAGCGGTGACGAGCAGGTCGCGACGAGGTCGCCCAGCCCGGCCAGGCCCGCGAACGTGAGTGGGTCGGCGCCCAGCGCCACCCCGAGCCGGGCGGTCTCGGCGAGCCCGCGGGTGATCAGTGACGCGCGGGTGTTGTCGCCGAAGCCCATCCCCGCGGCCATGCCGCAGGCCAGCGCGATCACGTTCTTGCCGGCGCCGCCCAGCTCGCAGCCGATGACGTCGGTGTTGGTGTAGGCCTTGAAGTAGCCCGAGGTGGCCGCGTGCTGCAAGGCGACCGCCCGGTCGTGGTCGGCGCAGGCGATCACCGTGGCGCTGGGTTCCTCCGCGGCGATCTCGCGGGCCAGGTTCGGGCCGGAGACGACGGCGATCTGGTCGGCCGGCACCCCGGCCATCTCGACGATGACCTCGCTCATCCGCTTGAGCGTGCCCAGTTCGACGCCCTTCGCGAGGCTCACCAGGGTGACCCCCGGCGGCAGCAGGTCGCGCCACACGGCGAGGTTGGCGCGCAGTGTCTGCGACGGCACTCCGAACACGACCACGTCCGCGCCGTCGAGGGCGGCCTTCGCGTCAGTCGTGGCGGTGACCGTGGGCGGGAGCACGATCCCGGCCATGTAGTCGTGGTTGATGTGCCGTTCGTTGATCCCGGCGGCCACCTCGGGCCGCCGCGCCCACAGCACCACGTCGCGGCCCGCATCGCCGAGCACCTTCGCGAAGGCGGTGCCCCACGAGCCGGCGCCGAGGACCGCAACCCGCTGCACATCACCTGTCATGAAGCACTCCGGCGGTAGAACTCGGTGGGGGCCTGTTCGCCGCGCACCTCGGCGAGGAGGTCGCGCACGTGCGTCATCAGCATGTCGGTGACCTCCCGCAGGAGCGCCGCGTCGATCGGACGGCCACGGTAGGCCGACATGTCGATGGGTGGCCCGAAGCGGACCGTGATGGGCTTGCGCGGAAGCGGGCGAAACTTCCCGGTGTAGCCGTTGTAGACCTCGCGGGTGCCCCAGTGGACGGTCGGGATCACCGGTACGTCGGTGCCCAGCGCGAGCCGGGCCACGCCGGTGCGCGCGTGCATCGGCCAGCCCTCGGGGTCCTTGGTGATCGTGCCCTCCGGGTAGATCACCACGACCTTTCCGTTGTTCAGCGCGGCAACGCCGTCACGCAGGCTCTGCTGGGCGTCGGCGGACTCGCGGTGCACCGGGATCTGGCCGCTGCCGCGCAGTGCGCTGCCGAGGACAGGCGTCTTCCACAGGCTCTCCTTCGCGAGGAACCGCGGCACCCGCCGTGCGCGGTGCACGATCAACCCCGAGATCACCGGATCGAGGTGCGAGACATGGTTGGACACGACGAGGGCACCGCCCGTCGGCGGCAAGTACTGCTTGCCCTCGTACCGCGTCCGGCCCACCAGCCAGCCGATCGGGTAGAAGAAGACCGCGCAGAACGCGATCCAGAACCCACCTTTCTCACGCTTCACGAGACCGAGTCTTCCGGCCAGGACGCCCTCGGTCCACAACGGGCCCTGTGCGGTGCACCATGGTGGCGTGAGGACGTCTCCCCCGCCGTTCGGCCTCGTGGTGCCGGTCAAGACGCTCGACATCGCGAAGACGCGGTTGCGCGGCGCCGCCGACCACGGTGTCGGCGAGCCCACGGCGCACGCCCGGCTCGCGCTCGCGCTGGCGCACGACACGGTCGCCGCCGTCCGGGCGACGAGCGTCGTAGGTCGGCTGATCGTGGTCAGCTCCGACCCCGTCGTGGCTGCCGAGCTGGCCGCCGTCGGCGTCGAGGTGGTGCCGGACGGGCCCGTGGTCGGGCTCAACGAGGCCTACGCGCACGGTGCCCGCCTGCTGGGGACCAGCGGGCCCGTGGCGGCACTTCAGGCCGACCTGCCGGCGTTGCGGCCCGCCGAGCTGGACGCGGCGCTCGCGGCGGCCTGGGCGGCGTTCTCGCACGGGGCGCCGGCCGCGTTCTGCGCCGACGCGGAGGGCACCGGCACCACCTTCCTGGCCACCGCGCCCTGGCACGAGCTGGAGCCCCGGTTCGGGATCGACTCCGCCGCCCGGCACCGCGACGCCGGCGCCGTCGAGCTCGACGGCGACTGGCCGGGCCTGCGCCGCGACGTCGACACCGCCGACGACCTGCGCGTCGCGGCCGAGCTGGGTCTGGGCGCACACACCCGGTGTGTGCTGGAGCCGGCCAGCCCCGGCTGCTGATCCGGCCCGCCCGTCCCGATCGGGACAACACGCCGTCCCGGACCGGGCAACTCGCCGTACCGATGCGGGCAACTCGCCGTACCGATGCGGGCAACTCGCCGTACCAATGCGGGCAACTCGCGGAGCCGTCTGCGCGAGTCGCCCGGATCAGGACCGCGAGTCGCCCGGATCAGGACCGCGAGTCGCCCGGATCAGGACCGCGAGTCGCCCGGATCGGGACGGTGAGTTGCCCCGTTCACGGCGGCGGCAATGCGTTCGGCACCGGGCCATAGACTGGTCGGGCCCCTGATCACGTGAACCGAGGAGAGACCCGACCGTGACGGACATCGTCGACGAGCTGCGGTGGCGCGGGCTGCTGGCCCAGTCCACCGATGAGGACGCCTTGCGCAAGGCGCTCGCCAACGGTCCGGTCACGTACTACTGCGGGTTCGATCCCACGGCCGCCAGCCTGCACATCGGCCACCTGGTGCAGGTGTTGACGATGCGCAGGCTGCAGCAGGCCGGGCACCGCCCGATCGCGCTGGTCGGCGGGGCGACGGGCCAGATCGGCGATCCCCGTCCGACGGCCGAGCGCACGTTGAACGACCCGGAGACCACGGCCGGGTGGGCGCGGCGGCTGCGCGCGCAGATCGAGCCGTTCCTCGAGTTCGAGGGCGAGAACGCGGTCATCGAGGTCAACAACCTGGACTGGACGGCCGGCCTGTCGGCCCTGGACTTCCTGCGCGACGTCGGCAAGCACTTCCGCGTGAACAAGATGCTGACCAAGGACTCGGTGGCCCAGCGGCTGCAGTCCGAGCAGGGTATCTCCTACACGGAGTTCAGCTACCAGCTGCTGCAGGCGATGGACTACCTGGAGCTGTACCGCCGCCACGGCTGCACGCTGCAGCAGGGCGGCAGCGACCAGTGGGGCAACCTCACCGCCGGCCTCGACCTGATCCACCGGTTGGAGCCGCAGGCCGAGGTGCACGCGCTCGCCACACCGCTGTTGACGAAGGCCGACGGCACCAAGTTCGGCAAGTCGGAGACGGGCTCGCTCTGGCTCGACCCGGAGATGACCAGCCCGTACGCCTTCTACCAGTTCTGGCTCAACACCGACGACCGCGACATCTCCCGGTACCTGCGGGTGCTGTCGTTCAAGTCGCGCGACGAGCTGGAGGAGCTGGAGAAGGTCACCGCGGAGCGGCCACAGGCACGCACCGCGCAGCGCGCGCTCGCCGAGGAGCTCACCACGATGGTGCACGGCGCGCAGCAGTGCGCCGCTGTGATCTCGGTGTCGCAGGCGCTGTTCGGGCGCGAGGACATGACCGGCCTCGACGAGTCGACGCTCGCCGCGGCGCTGGCCGAGCTGCCGTCGGCGAAGGTCGACGAGCTCGGCGAGGTCGTCGATCTCTTCGTGGCGACGGGCCTGGCCGCGAGCCGGTCGGCCGCACGCCGTACGGTCAACGAGGGCGGTGCCCACGTCAACAACGTGAAGGTCACCGCCGAGGACGCAGTGGTGTCGGCCGCGGAGCTGCTGCACGGACGCTGGTTGGTACTGCGTCGGGGCAGGCGGAACCTCGCGGTCATCGAGTACGCCGGGGCGTAGCTCGGGCGGAGTCACCCGCACGTCGAGTGTGGGACGCGCAGGATCGGGCGGAAGTGGGTAAGAATCAGCGTTGTGGGTGAGGAGAGCAACGCGCGGAAGCCGGCAGCCGCCCGATCGACCCGGCGACCCCCGCGGCCGACGACCCGGCGCATCACCGCGGCGACCGTGCCCGCGGCCGCCGCGCAGGCCGCTGCGGTGAGCGCTCCCGCTCCGAACCCCGACACGAAGACCGCTCCGGCCCCGGCGGCCACCGTGACCCGAACCGACACCGCGGGCACGTCGGCCCCGGCCGCTGCCGTGCCGGTCAGCCCGCCGGCTCGCACACCCGTGCCGGGCTCGGAGCTGCCCGACGACCGCTACCTCAACCGCGAGCTGTCGTGGCTGGACTTCAACGCCCGCGTGCTCGCCCTCGCGGAGGACCCGAGCCAGCCGTTGCTGGAGCGGGCGAAGTTCCTGGCGATCTTCGCGTCGAACCTCGACGAGTTCTACATGGTCCGCGTGGCCGGGCTGAAGCGCCGCGACGAGACGGGCCTGGCCGTGCGCAGCGCCGACGGCCTCTCCCCGCGCGAGCAGGTCACCCGGATCGCGGAGCGCACGCAGGCGATCGCCGAGGCGCACGCGCAGGTGTTCCTCGAGCAGGTGCGCCCGCAGCTGGAGCAGCAGGGCATCCACATCCGCCGGTGGGACGAGCTGTCCGAGGACGAGCACCAGCGGCTCTCGGACTACTTCTCCGCGCAGGTGTTCCCGGTGCTCACCCCGCTGGCCGTCGACCCCGCGCACCCGTTCCCGTACATCTCCGGGCTCTCGCTCAACCTCGCCGTCACGGTGCGCGACCCGGAGGGTGGCACCGAGCGGTTCGCGCGCGTGAAGGTGCCCAACAACGTGCCGCGGCTGGTGCGGGTGGCCACCGCGCCCGGCGGCGACCGCAACAACGTCACGTTCCTGCCCATCGAGGACCTCATCTCCGCCCACCTCGACCAGCTCTTCACGGGCATGGAGGTGGCCGAGGTCGGCGAGTTCCGGGTCACCCGCAACGCCGACCTGGAGGTGGAGGAGGACCGCGACGAGGACCTGCTCCAGTCGCTGGAGCGGGAGCTCGCGCGCCGCCGGTTCGGGCCGCCGGTGCGGCTCGAGGTCACCGACCAGATGAGCGAGCATGTGCTGGAGCTGCTGCTGCGCGAGCTCGACGTGCATCCGGCCGACGTCATCACGGTGCCGGGCCTGCTCGATCTGACGGCGCTGTGGGCGGTGCACGCGGTCGACCGGCCCGACCTGAAGGACGACCCGTTCGTCCCGGCCACGCATCCTGCGTTCGCCGACCGGGAGAACCCGCAGAGCATCTTCGCCACCCTCCGCGAGGGTGACGTGCTGGTACACCACCCCTACGACTCGTTCTCCACGAGCGTGCAGCGGTTCATCGAGCAGGCCGCGGCCGACCCGTACGTGCTCGCGATCAAGCAGACGCTCTACCGCACGTCCGGCGACTCCCCGATCGTCGACGCGCTGGTCGACGCCGCCGAGGCCGGCAAGCAGGTCGTGGCGCTGGTGGAGATCAAGGCCCGCTTCGACGAGCAGGCCAACATCCGCTGGGCGCGCGAGCTGGAGAAGGCCGGCGTCCACGTCGTGTACGGGCTGGTGGGGCTCAAGACCCACTGCAAGACCTCGCTGGTGGTGCGGCAGGAGGGCAGCCAGATCCGCCGCTACTGCCACATCGGCACCGGCAACTACCACCCCAAGACCGCCCGCCTCTACGAGGACGTCGGCGTGCTCACCGCCGACCCGGTGATCGGCTCGGACCTCACCGACCTCTTCAACACCCTCACCGGGTACTCGCGCCAGACCAGCTACCGCAGCCTGCTGGTCGCCCCGTACGGGGTGCGGCGCGGCATCGTCCGGCGGATCGAGGAGGAGATCGAGGCCCTCCGCAGCGGCGACTCCGCCGCACGCATCCGCATCAAGGTCAACTCGCTGGTCGACGAGCAGGTCATCGACGCGCTCTACCGCGCGTCCCAGGCCGGGGTTCGGGTCGACATCGTGGTGCGCGGCATCTGCGCGTTGAAACCCGGGTACCCGGGGCTCTCGGAGAACATCCACGTCCGCTCGATCCTGGGCCGGTTCCTGGAGCACTCCCGGCTGTTCCACTTCGGGGCGGCCGACGAGTACTGGATCGGCAGCGCCGACATGATGCACCGCAACCTCGACCGGCGCGTCGAGGTGCTGCTGCGGGTCTCGGAGCGGCCGGCGAAGCGGCTCGCCGAGGTGCTCGACTCGTGCCTGGACCCGGCCACCCGCTGCTGGGTGCTGCATTCCGACGGCTCATGGGTGCCCTCGCCGGACGCCGACTCGGGCATCTCCCCCGTCCGCGATCACCAGGCGGAGATGATGCTCATGCATGCGCCGCCGGTCGTGGAGTCGGAGGACGACGGGCAATGACCAAGCCGGTCCTCGCCGGTGGATGTGTCGCCTGGCGGCCGGGGGCCGACGGGCCGGAGGTGGCGGTCGTGCACCGCCCACGCTACGACGACTGGTCGCTACCCAAGGGCAAGCTCGAGCGCGACGAGACGCTGCGTGCCTGCGCGGTGCGCGAGACCGCCGAGGAGACGGGCCTGGCCGTGCGGCTCGGCGCCCGACTGGGCCGGGTGCACTACGCGGGCCCCACCGGGCCCAAGGAGGTGCACTACTGGGCGGCGGAGGTGCGCGGCGGCGAGTTCACCCCCAACGACGAGGTCGACGAGCTGAGCTTCCTCGACATCGCGAAGGCGTCGCGGCGGCTGTCCTACCCGCACGACGCCGGGGTGCTGCGGCGGTTCGCCACGATCGGGGTGCCGGAGTCCACGGTGCTGCTCGTGCGGCACGCGAAGGCCGGCAACCGCACGCAGTGGGACGGCAACGACGATCTGCGCCCCCTGTCGAGCACCGGCCACGACCAGGCGCACCACCTCACCGCGATCCTGCCGCTGTTCGGGCCTGACCGGCTCGCCAGCGCGCCGCCGATCCGGTGCCTCGACACGATCGCGCCGTTCGCCGCGGCGGCAGGCCTGCCGGTCACCACCGAACCGTTCCTGGGCGAGGAGGGCTTCTGGGCCGATCCCGACGGCGGGCTGGAGCGGCTGCGCGCGCTCGTGGCCGAGCCCGGGGTCAGCGTGCTCTGCAGCCAGGGCGGAGTGATCCCGGACGCAATGGCGGCGTTCGCCGACGAGAGCAGGATCGAGCTCGGCATCGATCTCGACGACGTCCCGTCCCGCAAGGCGAGCACGTGGGTGCTGACGTTCGCCGGTGGCGGGTTGCGGGCGGCGGACTACTACCCCACCCCCACCGGCTGACGGGCCGCCGCCAGGCTCAGGTCGGGCACGTGCACCTCGCCGGTGCAACGCCCGTCGGGGTGCAGCATCCAGCCGATCCGCTTGCGGCAGCGCAGGACGACCGAGGTGTCGACGATGGTGCCGCCGCCGAGGCAGGTCTCCAGCCAGCCCTGCATCCGCATCACGTCGGCCATCGACGCCGTCCACATCGCGATCAGGATGTTGGCGGGGCCGGTGACCGACATGCACAGCCGGACCCGCGGCTGCCGGCGCGCGGCGTCCACCAGCCGCGGTTGGGCGTGGTTCGGCACCCGGCACCACCACATGACGTTGACCGGCCACGGCGTCCAGTTCTGGGCTACCTCGCACCGGAAGAGCAGCATCCCGCTGCGCAGCAGCCTGGCCAGCTGGCGCCGCACGGTCGACTCCGGCCGGCCGGTCGCGCGCGCCAGCTGCGTGGCCGTGGCGCGCCCGTCCCGGCCCAGTTCGGCGACGAGCGGCGCGTAGGTCGGATGGCCGAGGTCGACGGCAGGCCCCGGCGCGGGTGGCCCGTCTGCCACCAGGGCCGCGCGCTGCGCCGGATCGAGCGCGTCGAGCTCCCAGCGCGAGCCCTCGATGTAGGCCGCGGCCGCGATGTGGGCACGGACCCCGGAGATGCCGGGCATGCGTCCCAGGTCGTCGAGCAGTGTGGCCGACATGTGCGCGAAGTCGAACTGGAAGACCGTGAGCACCAGGTCCCGGCCGCTCGCCGCGTGCTCGATCGACACGATGCGCGGATCGCGGTCGAGGCGGGCACAGACCGCGTCGAGCATGCCCGCGGCGACGTCGACCTCGACCAGGGCGACGCACCCCGAGCGGTCGATCGCCGGGTAGGCGGTGATCCAGCTGAGGCCCTGGCCGCGCAGGCGGGCCCAACGCGCGGTCAACGTCTGCGCCGACTCGCCCAGCACGGCGGCCAGCGACGTCCATGACGCCCGCGGCCGGATCTGCAGGGCATGGATGAGCGCGAGATCCGCTTCAGCAAGGCTCGACTGCACGAAAACACCGTTCTGCACACGACAACGGTCGAATTCATCGATCCTATCGGCGGTTTGCGTCGATCGGGCCCACACTGATCGCCACCCCTACGCGAAGGAGGTCTGCGCATGGCCGCAGCGTTGCTGCGCACCATCCGTGCCGACGCCACCGCCCTGCAGGACGATCTCGTGCAGCTACGCCGCACCCTGCATGCCTCCCCCGAGCTCGGCCTGGACCTGCCCCGCACCCAGGAACACGTGCTCACCGCCCTGCAGGGCCTGCCGCTGGACGTGCGCACGGGCACCGACACCACGTCGGTCGTCGCCGTGCTGCGCGGCGGCGCGAGCACGGGCGACGAGCCACCGACCGTCCTGCTGCGCGGCGACATGGACGCGCTGCCGGTCGTGGAGGAGACCGGCGAGGAGTTCGCGTCCACCAACGGCGCCATGCACGCGTGCGGGCACGACCTGCACACCACCGCGCTCGTCGGTGCCGCGCGGCTGCTCGCGCAGCACCGCGACCAGCTGGCAGGCGACGTCGTGTTCATGTTCCAACCCGGCGAGGAAGGCTTCGACGGCGCCGCGGTGATGCTGCGCGAAGGCGTGCTCGAGGCCGCCGGCCGCCGCGTCGACCACGCCTTCGGCCTGCACGTGTTCTCCACCATCCTGCCGACGGGCCTGTTCGTCAGCAGGCCCGGACCGATGCTCTCGGCCTCGCACGGCCTGCACGTGACCGTGCGCGGCGCCGGCGGTCACGGCTCGACGCCGAACCTCGCCCGCGACCCGATCACCGCCGCGGCCGACATGGTGACCTCGCTGCAGACGATGATCACCCGCACGTTCGACATCTTCGATCCGGTCGTGCTGTCGGTCGGCGTGATCGCCGGCGGCACCGCGCGCAACGTCATCCCCGACACGGCGACGTTCGAGGCGACCGTGCGCCGGTTCAGCGAGGAGAACGCCGAGCGCCTGCGCGCGAGCATCGGCCGGGTGCTGGACGGGGTGGCGGCGGCGCACGGTGTGACCGTCGAATGGGAGTTCACCGGTGAGTACCCGCTCACCGTCAACGACGCCGAGCAGACGGCCTTCGCCGCGGACGTGATCCGCGAGCTCGTCGGGGAGGAGCGCTACATGGAGCTGCAACGTCCGTTCAGCGGGTCGGAGGACTTCTCACGGGTCCTCGCTGCGGTGCCCGGCGCGTTCGTCGGGCTCGGCGCCTGCCCGCCCGACATCGATCCGGCGCAGGCGCCGATGAACCATTCGCCGCGCGCGCGGTTCCACGACAGCGTGCTCGGCGACGCCGCCGCGGTGTACGCCGCGCTCGCGGCGCAGAAGCTGGCGGTGCAGTCGTGAGCGCGTCGTTGGAGAAGGGCAAGCCCGCGCAGTCGAAGGCCCGCACGATCTTCGGGATCGGCGTCGGCAACGCGCTGGAGTGGTACGACTGGAACATCTACGCGACGTTCACGGTGTACATCGCGTCGCAGTTCTTCGCCAGCGGCGACTCGACGTCCGACGTGCTGAAGACGTTGGCGGTGTTCGCGGTCGGCTTCCTCGCCCGCCCGTTCGGTGGCTTCGTCTTCGGCTGGGTGGCCGACCGGAGTGGACGGCAGCTGTCGATGACGCTCGCCGTCGGGCTCGCGGCCGCCGGCAGCCTCGTCATCGGCATCACGCCGTCGTACGCGTCGATCGGGGTCCTCGCGCCGATCATCCTGGTGGTCGCCCGGCTCATCCAGGGCCTCGCGCACGGCGGTGAGCTGCCGGCGGCGCAGACCTACCTGTCCGAGATGGCGCCGGCCGAGAAGCGCGGCCTGTGGTCGAGCCTGATCTACTTCTCCGGCACCTGCGGGGTGATCGTCGGCACCCTGATGGGCGCGGTGCTGGCCACCGTCCTCTCCAAGGAGGAGATGGCCGCGTACGGCTGGCGGATCCCGTTCATCCTCGGCGGGATCTTCGGTCTCTTCGCGCTGTGGATCCGCTCGCGGATGCACGAGACGACGACGTTCACCGCCGCCGCCGAGGCGATCGCCCCCGCAGAGCGGCCGTCGCTCGTGCGGCAGATCCTGGCCCACCCGATGCTGCTGCTGCGCGTGATCGGTCTGACCGTGGGCGGCACGGTGATCTACTACGTCTGGGCGGTCGCGGCGCCATCGTTCGCCATCAGCAACCGCGGCATCGACGCCAGCGGCGCGCTGTGGGCCGGCGTGGTGGCCCAGGTGCTCTTCATCGGGGCGCTGCCGTTGTGGGGCATGCTGTCCGACCGCATCGGCCGACGTCCGGTGCTGCTGATCGCCTGTGCGGCCATGGGAATCCTGCTGATCCCGTTGAACTCGATCATCGGCAACAGCGCGGTGATGCTCGCGGTGGCCATGACCATTGCGCTGATCTTCATCGCCGGCTTCGTGTCCATCGCGCCCGCGGTGTTCGCCGAGATGTTCCCCACGGCCATCCGGGCCGCCGGGCTGGGTGTGCCGTACTCGATCGCGGTGGCACTGTTCGGCGGCACCTCGCCGTACCTGCAGGCGTGGTTCGCCTCGATCGGAGCACCCGGGGCGTTCTACTGGTACGCCATCGGCCTGGCCGTGATCTCGGTCATCACGATCGTGCTCATGCCCGAGACGCGAGGGCGCGATCTCTCCGCCGACGACCACCTGGAGCTGGTGCCGCGCACCGCACGCTGAACCCGGAGCCGCACACGGAACAGCCCCGCCCGAGACGCTCGGGCGGGGCTGTTCGCGATTGGCTGAGGTACTACTTCTTGCCCTTCTTGGCCTTCGGCTCGGCCTTGGCCTTCTTGCCTGCCTTCGGCGCATCCTTCACGGGCGCTGCCTTGACGGGCGCTTCCTTCACGGGCGCTGCCTTGGCGGCCTTCTTGGCCGGCTTGGCGGCCTCCTCGGCGGCGAAGGACTGCTTCGACTTGGCGGCCTTCTTGGCCGGCTTGGCGGCCTCCGCGGCAGCCGGAGCCGCGGGCGCGGCGGCCGCGCGGGACCGGGCGGGCCGCGGTGCCGGAGCACCGCCACCACCGACGGCGGTGCGGAAGCCGGCACCTGGCCGGAAGGCGGGGACGGTGGCCGCCGGGACGGCGATCACCTCACCCGTGCGCGGGTTGCGGGCGGTGCGGGCGGCGCGGGCTCGGCCTTCGAAGACACCGAATCCGGTGATCGACACGGAGTCGCCGCCCTTGACGGTCTCCACGATGGTCGCGAGCAGCCCGTCGACCGCGGAAGCCGCGGTGCGCCGGTCGCCAAGGCGCTCGGCGAGCGCGTCCACGAGCTGGGTCTTGTTCATGCCGGTGACCGTAGGCCCTGGTCACGACCGCGCGCCAGCTGACACGCACCGTGAACCCGTTGTGCCCCAACGGATTCACCAACCCGGTGGGTATTCAGACCTGCACAGTGGTGGGCAGCCGGGACGGGCGCGCCGTCTCGAACGCCGAGATCTCCTCGCCGTGGCGCAGGGTGAGCCCGATGTCGTCGAGCCCCTCCAGCAGCCGCCAGCGGGTGTAGTCGTCGATGCGGAAGGGCACCGTGAGATCGGCCGCCTGCACCGTCTTCTCGTGCAGGTCGACGGTGACCTCGGTGCCGGGCTGGTTCTCCAGCAGCTTCCACAGCAGCTCGACATCGGGCTGGGCGACCTCCGCCGCGAGCAGCCCGGCCTTGGCGGAGTTGCCGCGGAAGATGTCGGCGAACCGCGAGGAGATCACGACCCGGAAGCCGTAGTTCATCAGCGCCCAGACCGCGTGCTCGCGGGAGGAGCCGGTGCCGAAGTCGGAACCTGCGACCAGCACCGAGCCGCGGGAGAACGGCTCCTGGTTGAGGATGAAGGTCTCGTCCTGGCGCCATGCCGAGAACAGGCCGTCCTCGAACCCCGTGCGCGTGACGCGCTTGAGGTACACCGCCGGGATGATCTGGTCGGTGTCGACGTTGGAGCGGCGCAGCGGGACGCCGATGCCGGTGTGGGTGGTGAAGGCGTCCATCAGACCAGGTCCTCCGGGCTGCTGAGAGTGCCGCGAACCGCTGTGGCTGCGGCGACCAGGGGCGAGACGAGGTGCGTGCGGCCACCCTTGCCCTGGCGGCCCTCGAAGTTGCGGTTGGACGTCGACGCGCTGCGCTCGCCCGGGGCGAGCTGGTCGGGGTTCATCCCGAGGCACATCGAGCAGCCTGCGGAGCGCCATTCGGCACCGGCCGCCGTGAAGACCTTGTCGAGGCCCTCGGCCTCGGCCTGGAACCGCACCCGCATCGAGCCCGGCACGACCAGCATGCGGACGCCGTCGGCGACCGTGCGCCCGTCGATGATCGCGGCGGCGGCGCGCAGGTCCTCGATCCGGCCGTTGGTGCAGGAGCCGACGAACACGGTGTCGACGTGCACGTCCCGCAGCGGGGTGCCGGCCTCCAGACCCATGTAGGCCAGCGCCTTCTCCGCCGAGACGCGCTCGTTCTCGTCCACGATCGACGCGGGATCGGGCACCAGCTCCGACAGCGGCAACCCCTGGCCGGGGTTGGTGCCCCAGGTGACGAACGGGGTCAACGAGTCGCCGTCGATGTCGACCTCGGCGTCGAATTCCGCGCCGTCGTCGGTGCGCAGCTGCCGCCACGCCACGAGCGCGGCGTCCCAGTCGGCGCCCTGCGGGGCCCGGTCGCGGCCTTTCAGGTATTCGAAGGTCGTCTCGTCCGGGGCGATCATGCCGGCGCGCGCGCCCGCCTCGATCGACATGTTGCAGATCGTCATGCGCGCTTCCATCGACAGCGCGTTGATGACGTTGCCGCGGTACTCCAGTACGTACCCCTGACCACCGCCGGTGCCGATCTTCGCGATGATCGCGAGGACGACGTCCTTGCTGGTGACGCCGGGGCGCAGCGATCCGTCGGCGCTGTTGACGTTGATCGCCATGGTGCGGAACGGGCGCAGCGGCAGCGTCTGGGTGGCGAGCACGTGCTCGACCTCGGAGGTGCCGATGCCGAACGCCATCGCACCGAACGCGCCGTGCGTGGAGGTGTGCGAGTCGCCGCAGACGACCGTGAGGCCGGGCTGGGTGAGCCCCAGCTGCGGGCCGACGACGTGCACGATGCCCTGCTCGGCGTGGTTCATCGGGTAGAGCGGCACGCCGAACTCGGCGCAGTTGCGGCGCAGCGTCTCCACCTGGGTGCGCGACACAGGGTCCGCGATCGGCAGCAGGACATCGGTGGTGGGGACGTTGTGGTCCTCGGTCGCCACCGTCAGATCGGGCCGGCGCACCGGACGACCGGCCATCCGCAGGCCCTCGAAGGCCTGGGGGCTGGTGACCTCGTGCACGAGGTGCAGGTCGATGTACAGGAGGTCCGGCTCGTCGCCCTCGCCCTTGCGGACGAGATGGTCGTCCCAGACCTTCTCCGCCAACGTTCTCGGGCGAGATGTGCGTCCCACGCCGACCCTCTCCTCTGGACGTCCCACATAGCGGGAAGTTAGTATCGTTTCGTGAGACAGCATAGCGGTATCGGCGTGCTCGACAAGGCCGTGGGGGTGCTGCGCGCCGCAGCCGCGGAGCCGTGCGGCCTGGCCGAGCTCTGCCAGCGCACCGGCCTGCCGCGCGCCACCGCCCACCGGCTCGCCGTCGGCCTGGAGGCCCACGGGCTGCTGCACCGCGGCAACGACGGGCGCTGGCGGCCCGGGCCCACCCTGGCCGAGCTCGCCGCCGGTGGCGCCGATCCACTCGTGGAAGCGGCGAGTTCCGTGCTGCCACGCCTGCGCGACATCACCGGCGAGAGCGTCCAGCTCTACCGGCGCGACGGCAACCAGCGCATCTGCATCGCCGCCGCCGAGCCCGCCAGCGGGCTGCGCGACACCGTGCCCGTCGGCAGCCGGCTGCCGATGACCGCAGGCTCCGGGGCCCGCGTGCTCGCCGCCTGGGCGGATCCGGCCGTCCAGCGCTCCGTCCTCGCCGACGCGTCGTTCGGCGAGCGCGTGCTCGTCGACGTCCGCCGCCGCGGCTGGGCGCAGAGCGTGGCCGAACGGGCCACCGGCGTGGCGAGCGTCTCCGCGCCGGTGCGCGACGCGTCCGGCCAGGTCATCGCCGCCGTCTCGGTGTCGGGCCCGGTCGACCGCATCGGCCGCCGTCCCGGCGTGCGCTGGGCCGCCGACCTGCTGGCGGCGGCGGAAGCCCTGCAACACCGCTTGTAGCCCACCGGCACCCTCGTCGAGAACGAAGTTGTCGCGGACTGGATCGATTCGAAATCACGACAACTTCGTTCTCGACGCGTCTGTGCAACGTGGGCTCGCGCCATTCCGTCTTCTGTGCGCGCAGGTCGTTACGGTGCGCCGCCCGTCGGTCGCGCAATGCACTGCCGCTACCGTGTTGCCTCGAGCTGCCGGATGGGAGAGCAATGACTTACGTGATCGGCATCGACGTGGGCACCACCCGCACGTCGGCGGCGATCTCCCACGTCGGCAGCGGGGCCGGCGACATCGAGGTCGTCACGCTCGGCGACCGCGCCAGCTCGGTGCCGTCGGTGCTCTACCTCGGCGACGACGGGTCGGTCGTGGTCGGCGAAGCCGCCGAGCGGCGTGCCGTCACCGACTTCGACCACGTCGTCCGCGAGTTCAAGCGCCGCATCGGCGATCCCACCCCCATCGTCGTCGGTGGCCGGCCGTGGGCGCCGGAGGATCTCTCCGCGCGGCTCGCCCGCTGGACGGTCGACCGGGTCGCGCAGCGCGAGGGCGGCCCGGCCTCCCGGATCGCGGTCACGCATCCCGCATCCTGGGGCGGTCACAAGATCGAGCTGATGGGCAACGCGCTGGCCGCGCAGGGCCTGCAGGTGATGTTCCTCGCCGAGCCGCAGGCCGCGGCCCTGCACTACGCGGCGGCCGAGCGGGTGGAGCCGGGCTCCACGATCGCCGTCTACGACCTCGGCGGCGGCACGTTCGACGCCGCCGTCGTCCACAAGGACCCGACCGGCACGTTCACGCTGCTCGGGCGGCCGGAGGGCGTCGAACGGCTGGGCGGCGTCGACTTCGACGACGTGATCTTCGACCACGTCCGCGAGTCGCTCCCGGAGGCCTTCGACGCACTGAGCGAGGACGACCCCGCCGCGCTCGGCGCCATGGCGGCGGTGCGTCGCGAGTGCCGCGAGGCCAAGGAGGCGCTGTCCTCCGACACCGAGGTCACCATCCAGGTCCTCATGCCCGGCGCGCGCGGCTCGGTGCGGCTGCACCGCAGCGAGTTCGAGGCCATGATCGGCCCGCAGATCGAGGAGACCGTCGGCGCCCTGCGGCGCGCGATCACCTCCGCCGGCCGCACCCCGGAGCAGCTCACAGCGGTGTTGCTCGTCGGTGGCTCGTCGCGCATCCCGCTGGTCGCCGAGCTCGTGTCGCAGCAGCTCGGCCGTCCGGTGGCGGTCGACGCCGACCCGAAGAACGCGATCGCCAAGGGTGCCGCGCTCGCACTCACCCCGGCCGGGGCCTCGGGCACCGGCGGGCACTCCGCACGGCCCGACCAGGGCCGCCGACCGATCGGCCCGCTGCCCGCCCCCGGGATGCCCGGCAGCACGGCCACCGGCGCGTGGGCCGGCCCGTCGGGCACCGGCGGCACGCCTCCGCTGCGCCCCGGCGTTCCGATGCCCGCCCCCTTCCCGGAGCGGCCGCCCATCGGCGCGCCCGAGGGCGGCTACGGCGGCGGTCCGGGTGCCGGGCGCAACGGCTCCCGCAACGGCGCCTCCAACGACTACGGCGACGAGTACTCCGCCTACGGCGCGGGCTACGACGCGGAGTACGCGGACTACCCCGAGGCGCCCGCTCCGGCCCGGCGCAGCTCGCCGGCGCTGCTGGTGAGCGTCGGCGGGGCAGCCGCGGCGGTGGCCGTGATCGGGGCAGCGTTCCTGCTGCCGCACACGTCCACCGCGGCGGCACCACTCGGTCAGGTCGGCACGGACGTGCCGCGCAGCGTGGCACCCACCTCGACGGTGCCGCCGACCACGGAGCGGCCTCCGCCCTCCCCCAAGCCGCGGCCCCAGCCGCCGCGCACGACGACCGTCGCGCCGACCACCACCGTGCCGCCCACGACGACCGAGCCCGTGCCGCCCAGCTCGGAGCCACCATCGGCGAGCCCGTCGGCGTCGGCGACGAAGCCGCCGGACCCTGACGACGGCGGCGGGCCCGGCCGCAACAACGGGTAGCCGCCCAGCGGGCCCCTGACCTCGTACCCTCTGCTCACCCCGGGACGGGAGGCACAGGGTGCGGACCGAGTTCGTCGGTAGGGCGCGGGAGTTCTCGGTACTCGCTGCCGCCCTCGCCGATGCCCGCGCCGGTCACCCGCGGCTCGTGCTGTGCCGGGGCGAGCCGGGGATCGGCAAGACGCGGCTCGCGGAGGAGCTGACCGCACAGGCGGACGATGCGGCGGTCGTGTGGGGCACCGCGAGCGAGGACGCCGGAGCCCCGCCCTACTGGCCGTGGCGGCAGGTGCTCCGCACGCTCGCCCGCATCGTCGATCTGGGCGGTATCGCGGTCGGGCTCGGGGTGGCCCCGGACCTGGCCCGGCTCGCCCCGGAACTGTTCGGGACCGCGCACGCGCAGGCGGGCGGGGACTCCGCCGAGGACCGCTTCCGACTCTTCGACGCGGTCGCGCGGCTGCTGCGGGCGGTGACGGAGGTCCGGCCCGTCGTCCTCGTGCTGGACGACGCGCAGTGGGCCGACCCGGGCTCGCTGCTGCTACTGCGCCACGTCGTGCACGGGCTGGCCGGCGAGCGGTTGCTCCTGCTGGTCAACCACCGTGACACGGGCCCCGTCCCCGGCGTGCTGGCGACCGAGCTGCTCCGCGAGCCGCGCACGTGGCCGCTCGACCTGCGCGGTCTGTCCACGCCGGATGTGGCAACCCAGCTCGGCGGGATGGTCGGGCGTGCGGTGCCGCAGGACGAGGCGGCGCGGGTGCACGCGCGCACGGGCGGCAACCCGTTCTTCGTGACCGAGGTGGGCCGGGTCCTCCTCGACCACGGGCACCCGGACGGCCCGGTACCCACGAGCGTGCGCGGGGCGATCGGTGCGCGGATCGCCCGGCTGGCTCCGCCGACCACGACAGCGCTGCAGGCCGCGGCGATCGTCGGACGCGGGTTCCGTGTCGCGGTCGTGGCCGCGATGGTGGACGCCCCGGTGCTCGACTGCCTCGCCGCGCTCGACGAAGCAGCCGATGCCGGGCTGGTCGAGCCGCTGCCGACGCCCGGCGAGCAGCGATTCGTCCATGATCTCGTGCGCGACGCCGTCGAGGCGGGCCTGGCCACTCCCGAGCGGATCCGGCTGCACCGCGCCGCAGCCGCGGCGCTCGAGGCCGGCGCGGGTGGGCGGGTCGAGGCGCACCTCTCCGATCTGGCTCGGCACTGGGCGGTCGCGGCGCTCGCCGGAGAGCGCTCCCGGGCCGCGGCGTGGATCCGCCGGGCCGCCGACGAGACCGTCCGCACCACGGCCTACGAGGAGGCCGGGCGCCTGTACCGGCTCGCGCTCGACGTCGCCGCCGACGAGATCGACGACGTCGAACGCTGCGGGCTCCTGCTGGCCGTCGGCGATGCGCTGCGGCTCGCCGACCACGTGCCCGGACGGCTCGACACGTGCCTGGAGGCCGCCGCCATCGCCCGCCGGCTCGGGCGGGCCGATCTCCTCGCGGAGGCGGCGCTGCGGCTCGACAGCGGCGGCGCGGATCGCGCCCACGAGCTGCGGCTGCGCGAGCTGTGCGATGAGTCCCTCGCCGTGCTGGACCGCGCGCCGACCCCACTGCGGGCCCGGGTCGAGGCGACCCTCTCCGACACCTGCATGTACCTGGCCGACACCGAGGCCGCTGAGCGGGCGAGCGCCGCGGCCCTCGCGATCGCCGAGGAATGCGCGGACCCTGCGGCTCTGGTCGCGGCGCTGCGCGCCCGCCAGCTCGTCAGATCGGACCCGGAAGGGGCCGCCGAACGAGCCCTCCTGGCCGAACGGATGCTGGCCCTCGCGCGGTCGACCGGGAGTCCCGGCACGCGGATGTGGGGGCACCTGTGGCGCATCGACGTCGCGTTCCAGCGCGGCGACCTGGCGTCCGTGGCCAGGGAGCTCGAACTGCTGGCAACCTGCGCCGAGCAGGTGCGCGGGCCCGTCGCGCGGTGGCACCTGCTGCAGGCCCGGGCGGTCCTCGCGCAGGCGCAGGCCCGGTTCGTCGACGCCCGCCGCCTGGCCGACCAGGCCCTCGCGGCACTGCCCCCGACCGCGACGGGCCACGGGTCGGCAGTGATCAACCGGGCCGCCCTGCTGTCGATGGTGGCGCTGCAGGCCGGCACGGACCTCCCGGAGCTACCGGTGGCCGACCCCACCGACGGCGACGTCGGAACCGGTGGGGTGATCTTCGCGGTGGCCGCGGCGTACATCCTCGCCGCCCGAGGCGCGCTGGCAGAGGCACGATCCCACTACCGGAGCCTCGGGCCGCCGGACCGGTGGCGGCCCTTCCCGCACGTGCAATCGGTCTGCGACGCGTTCGGCATCGACACCGCCATTGCGCTCGACCTGCCCGACGACGTGGCGGTGCTGAGCCGACGGCTCGCCGCGCGTCGCGGCGAGCACCTGGCGAGCGGCGCCGGATGCGTGGCCTTCAACGGGCCGGTCGAGCTGTACCTCGGGCGCGCGGCCGGGTACCTCGGCCTGCTCGACGATGCCGTCACCGACCTGGAGACGGCGGCCCGCGCGTGCGCGGCGAACGGGGCGGCCGGCTTCCACGTCGAGGCCCGTTGCGAGCTGGCCGACGTCCTCGCCCGACGCGGCCGACCGGGCGACGCGGCACGCGGGCGCACGATCGCCGCCGACGTGGTGAAGGAGGCCGAGTCGCTCGACATGGCCCCATGGACAGAGCGGGCACGACGGCTCGGTACGCGGCTCGACGAGGAGCGCGGCGACCCGCTCACCCCGCGCGAACGCGAGGTGGGTGCGCTCCTCGCGGAAGGTCTCACGAACCGGGAGATCGCGTCCCGGCTGTTCCTGTCCGAGCGCACGGTGCAGAACCACGTCCAGCACATGCTCACCAAGCTCGGCCTGCCCAACCGGGGTCAGATCGCCGTGTGGATGACGCGCCGGGCGGCCACCGACCGAGCAGGATCCGAGTAGCCGCTGAGTATTTCGGCGGACGGCAGTGGCGCGCCCCGCTCCCTACCGTCACCGACCATGAACATCACCCTCTGGATCGTCCAGGGCCTGCTCGCCGCGTTCTTCGGTGCGGGCGGCGTCGCCAAGCTGGTGCAGTCGCAGAAGCGGCTGCACGACCAGGGTCTGACCTGGGTGGAGGACTTCTCCCCCGCCACGGTGAAGACCATCGCCGGGCTGGAGCTCGCCGCAGCCATCGGGCTCGTCCTGCCCGCCGTCACCCACATCGCGCCGGTGTTGGTGCCACTCGCCGCGGCCGGGCTCGGCGTGATCATGATCGGTGCCGCGGTCGTCCACATCCGCCGCGGCGAGCTGCCGTTCGTCGGTGTCATCGCCGGACTGTTCGTGGCCTCGGCCTTCGTCGCGTGGGGCCGGTTCGGGCAATATGCCTTCTGAGCTCCTGTGGAACCTCGCGGCGGCGGGAGTCGTGGCGCGGTGCCTGCACGTGGTCGCCGAGCTGGGGGCCGCCGACCACGTCGAGAGCAACGCCGTGCCGGTGGCGGAGCTCGCGGATGCATGCGGTGCGGCCTGCGACCCGCTCGACCGCGTGCTGCGCCTGCTCACCATGCACGGGGTGTTCGAGCCGACGCCGACCGGCTACCGCCACACCGCGGCGTCGGCGCTGCTGCGCACCGATCATCCGGCGTCGATGCGCCCGTTCGCACGGATGATGGGGCTGCCGCTGGTGTGGAACAGCCTCGCCGAGCTCGAGCGGTCGGTGCGGACCGGCAGATCGGGTTCGGAGCCGCGTGGGATGTCGAGCTACCTGCGAGATGCGAGGGTGGACGTCGACGCGGTGCTCGGCGCGTGCGACTTCCACCGCTTCGACACGGTCGCCGACGTAGGCGGGGGACGCGGGCACCTGCTGCAGGCCGTGCTGGACGCCGCGCCGGAAGCGGCGGGACTCCTCTTCGAGCTGCCCGCGGTCATCGACGCGCTCGACATCGAGCACCCGCGCTTGACGGCGGTGCCGGGCGACTTCTTCGTCGACGCGCTGCCCGCGGCAGACGCCTACCTGCTCGTGGACGTCCTGGATGAATGGCCCGACGCCGAGTGCGTCGCGATCCTCTCCGCGATCCGCCGCGCCGCGCGGGTCGGTGCGACGCTCCTCGTCATCGAGGACGTGCCCGGCGAGGATCAGCGAGCCGCGGCGCTGGACGTGGTGCGGCTCGCGGTCACCGGAGGGCGGGAGCGCAGCCCCTCGGACGTGGACGGGCTGCTGCGCCGAAGCGGGTTCGCCGTGCAGCAGGTGGTGATCGCCGGGACGATGCACGTCGTCGAGGCGCGCGCGTTCTGATCACTACATACGAAAAACGTCCGAACCCACGAATTGTGGGTCCGGACGTTCGCGGTGCCATTTCGACACCATTTGTAGCCCCGACGGGATTCGAACCCGCGCTACCGCCTTGAGAGGGCGGCGTCCTAGGCCACTAGACGACGGGGCCGCTGAAACAGCTTCGCAATCGTACAGCAGGTGATCGCGGGTGTTTCGCTGGGGTACCAGGACTCGAACCTAGACTAACTGAACCAGAATCAGTCGTGCTGCCAATTACACCATACCCCAAGGGAGCCGCGGCCTGGCCCGGCCGCACCCTGTGCCCATCACTCTAGCTGAGCGGCCAAGCCGGTTGCACACCGGCCCGACACCACCCGTCCGCCGCACGTCCGAGCAGGTGACGGGCTTGTGCGAGGGGTGCCCGCACGCTAAATTCAACGCATGACGAATAAAGAGCGCACGACCTGCCTCGTCGTCGGCGGTGGCCCAGCGGGGATGGTCCTCGGCCTGCTCATGGCCCGAGCCGGCGTCGAGGTCACCGTGTTGGAGAAGCACAAGGACTTCCTGCGGGACTTCCGCGGCGACACCGTCCACCCCTCCACCCAGGACCTCA